>Ga0208830_1001240_pt1 | contig 11606 bp, 10 predicted proteins | sample DeeseametaMP2634_FD_184169 | JGI IMG/M metagenome (GOLD analysis project Ga0208830, IMG submission 184169) | Marine microbial communities from the Deep Atlantic Ocean - MP2634 (SPAdes) | ecosystem: Environmental > Aquatic > Marine > Oceanic | place: Northeast of Antigua and Barbuda, North... | reverse complement strand
AGCAAGTTAAAACAAGAATGAAGATAAGTCTTCATTTGGTTAACTTTCACCATAGAAGAACGGGAAACTCCCGTCTTTAGGCGGGAGAGATTCATTAAAAGATTTAAATATAAACAAAATTTCAAAGAAATAAAGAAAAAGAAAAAAAACAACCCTTACTCTGTTTATCTTCCAGAATTACAAGATTTCATTAAAGATCTTATAAATGATAATTATCAAGTTTTATCTGAAAGTTTTGTTGATAATATATTTGTATTTTATAAAATAATTAATAAAAAGCTTTTTTTAACTACTGTTAAAATGGAGCCTATTTATTATGATTCTTTTTCTTATGATGATGATTTTTCTATTTCAAACCATAATATCAATATCACAGATATTGATAGTTTTTGTTTATTTAAAAATGATATTCATATTACCTCTAATAAAGAAATTCAACTTGAAATTTTTCATACTTATATTTTTTCGCTAGAGAAAGGAAAACCAACAACTGAAGAATATAATAAATTAAAGAATGAAAAAAAAGAAACAAATAAAAATTTTATCAAATTAAATAAGAAAATAAACAACATTATTAAAAATAATTTTTCTAATATATTATCTTTATAATTATGTTATAATGCCATTATAACAAAAAAAATAAGTATGTCTGAAATAACTGAATATTTAAATAATAGAGAAAATATATTTGAAATATTAAACAATCCTACCTATAAAATGCTTTTTAATAAAGACAAATTTATAGAACCAGAAGTTTATTCTTTTGATCATGAGGGAATGAATATAGATGCTATTTTCGAAGCGGCTTATGAAGAAGATACAAGAGGCTATATATGTCATAGACTTAATTTAGTTCATGATAAAAAATATATTGGTTATTTAAAAGTATTTTATATTCCACAAGATATTTTCGATAAAATGAATCCTGATGTTTTACATTTTTCTAATAATTTATCTGGAAGTTGTTCTGGATTAAAAACACATCCGAAAGAAATTGATTTAGGTCATAACAATTACTGGAATGAATTAACAGAAGAAAGAAAAAAAGAAGTAGTTCTAAAATTAGCTATGTCTGTTAGTTATGGCTTATATAGTCAATTACATAAAAATGAAGAAGATTTATCAGTAGATGAGTGCTATAAAAAGGTTTTAAAAATAGCTAATAAAAAACATAGTAAAATTAGACAAGAGTATGAAAGATACATTGAAACCCATGTTGATAAACCTATTATTGAATTCTCAAATATACGCATCGCTGATCGTAAGAATTGTCAAAAACATTTATCCAGCACCGTTAAAGAATATTGTGTTAAAAATGGTATTGATTTTGAAAACTTTGGTGAAGAAGAAAACAAAATTGATTATCAAAGAAAAGGTTTAGGTCAAAAGATGTATACTTTAATGGCTGATTGGTTAGCATTAAATGGACTAAAACTTTATAAAGGTGGTACAAATTCAAAATCTACTCCACTTTGGGAAAAATCTATGAAAGATAATCCTGAAATTAATGTTGTTGAAGATAAAGATGGAAAATTATATATAGATCATACTCATAAAGATTTATCTTATTTACTTAATAATAAAAATAAGAAAAAAATTAAAAATAAGCCTCTTTAATTTTTATTGATTTTTTTATTATTAATTGTTATAATAAATGAAATTAAAAAAGGCTTATTATGATAATATACGAATATATTCAGCAATTAGAAACATATAATGATAAAAATATATTAAAAGATTTTAAAGGCTCTAAAGAAGAACTTGATGATTTATTAATTAAAAATAATATTAAAGAACATACAACAAATACTGTTATAGATGAAAAACGTGGATTTATTTATATTTACAATCATTATATTTTAAAAAAAAAATAACAAATCAACTTTAAATTATCATTGAATTAATATTTCTTTTAAGGTAAAATAAAGTATTACAACTTAAAGGAAATTATTTTGAATTCATTAGAAGCATTAAAAAAATATTTTGGTTATGACTCTTTTAGAGAACCACAAGATCAAATCGTAGATACATTAGTTAACAATCAAAATGCATTAGTTATTATGCCTACTGGTGGTGGTAAATCTATTTGTTATCAAATTCCTGCTATTGTTAAAGATGGTGTTTGCATTGTTGTAAGTCCTCTTATTGCTTTAATGCAAGATCAAGTAAATAGTTTAAAAAATAATGGTATCAATGCTAATTTCATAAATTCAACAGTTTCTGAAAGTCACAAAAAAGAAGTTATTCAACAAATCCAAAATAATGAATTAAAACTGCTTTATGTTGCTCCTGAAAGATTGCTTGAAGAACGTTTTTATCACTGGTTAAAAACAATTAATATTAGCATGTTTGCCATTGATGAAGCTCACTGTGTTTCACAATGGGGGCATGATTTCAGAAAAGATTACTTGAATTTATCAAGATTAGTTTATGATTTTCCAAACGTTCCACGTATTGCATTAACAGCTACTGCAAATGATTTAACAAGACAAGAAATAATTAATAATCTTGGATTGCAAAATGCCAATCAATTTATTTGTGGTTTTGATAGACCAAATATTAGCTATAATATTCAAATTAAAACAAATGAAGAAAGACAACTTCTTGATTATCTTGAAGAACAAAAAGGGAATTCAGGTGTAGTATATTGTCTATCAAGAAAAAAAACTGAAAAAATTGCAAAACTTCTCGAAGAAAATGGTTTTAATGCATTACCTTATCATGCAGGTATGAACAAAGATATCAAAGAATTATATCTAAATAAATTTTTGAAAGAAGAAAATATTATTATGGTGGCTACTATTGCTTTTGGCATGGGTATTGATAAACCTGATGTTAGATTTGTTTGTCATGTTGATTTACCTTCAAGTATCGAAGCTTATTATCAAGAAACAGGAAGAGCAGGAAGAGATGGATTAGAAGCTACTGCTTGGATGTTATATGGTGTTGAAGATGTTGTTAGAAGAAATAACATGGTAAAAGAAGGAACAGCAGATGAAGCACATAAAATGATAGAAAGAAATAATCTAAATGCAATGTTTTCTCTTTGTGAAGTTGCTACTTGTAGAAGACAAGTATTATTAAATTATTTTGGTGATCATTTAGAAGAACCTTGTGGCAATTGCGATAACTGTCTTAATCCACCTAAAACATTTAATGCAACAGAAGCTTGTCAAAAAGCGTTATCAACTGCTTATAGGACAGGACAAATGTTCGGAACAAATTATTTAATTGAAGTATTAAGAGGAACAGACAATCCTAAAATAAAAGCAAAAAAACACGATCAATTGAGTGTTTACGGTATTGGTAAAGATTTATCAGATAGTGACTGGAAAAATATTTTTAGACAACTTATTGTATTAGGATACTTAAAGGTTAATCCCCCTTATTCTTCTTTAAGTTTACATTCATCTGCAAGACCTGTTTTGAAATCAGAAAAAGAAATATTTTTAAGTGAAGCTTTATTAAAGAAAAAAGTTAAAAAAGTTTCAGCAAGAAAAATTGAACAAGAATTTTCTTATGAAGACAGTTTACTTTTTGAAAAATTAAGAAGATTAAGAAAAGAATTAGCTGATGAACAAACTATTCCACCTTATGCTGTTTTTAATGATAAAACACTTAAAGATATGGTTTTAATCAAACCAATTAATTTAAATCAATTCTTATCTGTAACAGGTGTGGGGCAAGCGAAAAAAGATAAATATGGAAATGATTTTATAAAAATTATAAAAAAGAATATAGAATAGTTATTTCTTATTCTTTTTTCTTTTAATACAATAAAAATAGATATAATATCTGATGTTGTTTGTCATTGGTGTGCTATAGTTATAAAAGATTAAGTACAGCAATTGAAGAATTAAACATGGAAGATGATATTAATGTTGTGTTTCATCCTTTCGAATTAAATCCTAATATGCCAGAAGAAGGCATCAATGCTGATAATAAAAAAATATATCTGAATCTAAATAATATCAAATCGTTATTGACGATTTTTTCTTTATTAAAACCTTAACATTTTAAATTTTATTTTTATTTTTTCTTTTTTATCTTCCCTAACTTTTTCTTCTATTAATTTTTCGGTTATTACATCAAAAAGAGAAGAATTATTTTTTAATAAATGCTCAAAATAATTTTCATGATTGTTAATAATTAAAACTAAATTATCTATTGAAAACTCTATTTTATTTACTTTCATTAAATAATTTATAAATTCATATCCTTTATTCTCAATTTTATATCCTTTTTCTTTTATAATATATTTATTACTTTTATTTAATAAATAATAAACCTCTTTTATAACTTTTGTATTTTCCTTTTCTAAACATTTAAATAAATACATATCCATTACTTCTATTGCTTTATATTCAAAGTTTTTATTTAAATTAATGTCTTTTAAAAAATCACTTAACACGCTGTTAAAATATATTTTATTAAACAATCTTTTATCTTTTCTTTTAATTAATTTTAATAAAATATTTTCAAAAAGGTGTTCTTCTTTTTTATATATTTTTTCGAGTTCTTTCTTATCAATTTTACTAATAATATAATTAATTAATTTTTTATAACCTTTTTTATCTTCATATTTAGTTATTAATTTACTTAATAAATGTAAATAATTAATATGAGATTTTAATTTATATGTTTCATTGTTAATTATTACTTTTATTTTCTCATATTTACCTTCTGCAAGAAATGAATTTATTAAGTAAAAATAATTATTATGCTGATATAAAAAGCTATGTTTTTCATGATTATTAATTATAAAATCAAGAGCTTCAACACTGTTATGTAATGAAACTACTTCATAAATACAAAAATCACATTTCATTATATCAAATTTATCATTTAAAAATACTATTTTTATTGCTTTTAAATTACCATATTTCATAACATAAAGAGGAATATTTTCAGGAGAATTATAATTTTTATGCATATCAAAATCTTTTATATTTAATAAGAAATTTAACATGTCATATTCTTTCATTTTTATAGCGCATTTTATTCCAGAAGTGTATTTTTCATTATTAATATAATCTTTATATTTTTTAAAATATTCCTTATCATTTTCCATGATCTTTAAGATAACTTCACTTTCTGAAAGATTTAATGGATATATTTCTTCAAAAAATTCGGCGGTTAATTCTTTCATTATAAACTTGCTACCTTCTTATTTTTCTCTTAAATTTTTAGCTATTATACTTATTTTAAATTTAAATGTCAAAAAAAAATAACTTATAAAACAATATAACTTTTATTTTTAATAATACCATGCTTTTAAAAAAAATCTTGATTTATCAAATGTTTTTTGATATATTTCAAAAACTCATGGAGAATTAAAAAAATGAAAAAGGTTATAACTGCACTAATTATTTCTGTATTGATTTTATCTTTCCCACCGCAAGTTAAAAGAGCTGAAGCTGGAATAATTACCTCTACAATTATTATTGGTGTATTGGGTTATATTGCTTATAAAATTTTTATACTTTGTATAGAAATAGGAGAATTTAAACAAGCATTACTTAACGAACTCATTAAACATAGAGAATTAAAAGAAAAAATTCTTGAAGAACTTAAAAAATTTATCAATGATCCACAGTGGGAACAATACAATGAAAAAGCTACTGAATTATTTGATTTAATAGAATCAGGGAATTATGAATATAAACCAGTTGATTTAAATATTGGTGATCTATTAAAAAATCCTAATTTTAACCTTAATGATATGCTTACTGATTTAAGGAATAGGTTTCCCAATAATCCTATTGTTATACCTTCTATTCCTATTGACAACCCTGTAATTACCAATCCAAATTCACCTATAACAACAAAACCTATTGTTAATCAACCACCAATAGGTGATAATAAAGAAAATAATCCAGTTACTTCTAGTTTTGATTATAATCGTTTTTGGAGAGAGTTATCTATGGATTCTGAATTTATTTCTAATTTTAATCATAGAAATATAAAAGATATGGAACAAGGTTTTGCTCCTTACGCTCCTTCTTATGATTCTTATGGATTGTCTCGTGGTAGATTTGAAGTTCATTTTAAAAATGGCAAATCTACTTATAATATGAGGAATATTGAAATTGTTTCTCCAAGAAAACATTATGAAATACATAAAAATGATAATCAAAGTAGCAATTCTGGTAATAGTATTAATGATATTATATCAAGAACAAAAGATTTAAGTAAAAATTGGGAAGATAATTATAGTGAATTACGTTATTTATTTGAAAATGTTCATCCTGATTTTTATTCTTTTACTTTAAAATATAATAACGAAACAATAAATAATTTTCTTAATGAATATAGTCAAAAATCATACGATCCGTATTCGGAAAAAGAAATATTAAAAAATATATACAATAAACTACTTAATGCTGATTATTCTAATGGTAGTGCTGAGTATTTAGCTTCTATTATAGATAATTCTTTCTTTTTAGATAAAAGTAGCATTTATTATGTATATTTACCAGAAGAAATAGAGTCTAATAGAAATACTTCTTTTAGTTTTGAAGAGTTTTACGCACATTGGCAAAATAATTAATCAGGGGTTTTAAATGAAAAAAATATTAATAACATTAGGTTTATCTTTCTTACTATCAGCTTGTGGTTCTACTATGAATAGTAACGAAAGCGAAAATAAAGTTACTAATCAAGTAGAAGTTAAAAATAAGAAAACAAAAAAAAGCAGTATTACTAAGCCAAGTCGTAGTGCTATCGAAAAATTAAAAGCATTAGAAGCAAGAGGTTTTTATATAACAGCAGCAGGTGACATAAATTATTTAAATAATAGAGTCTGTAATGGTTTTGAATTACAAAGTCATCGTGGACACGTTAAATATCCTGAAAACTCTATTGATTCAATCAAACATGCTTTGTGGAATGGATTTGATGTTATAGAAATTGACGTTACTGCTAATAGAGATGGAACATGGCTTTTGCATCATGATAAAGATACAGGTAGAGCAACAGGAACAGTAGATAATAAAAAAAGAACTGTTTATAGAACAAGAGATGAAGACTTGCAATATATTTCTCACAGAGATATGGAAACAGGTGAACTTTTAAATATTCGTATACCAACAGCAAGAGAAGCTTTTAATTTGTTTAATTATGCAAGTAAAGAAGGTCAATACTTAAATATTGAAATTAAAGGAGAATGGTACGCTTCTTCTTTGGAAAAATTAGAGTATCTTGCCTTTAAAACAATTACAAATAAAAGATATTATTTTAGTAGTTCTGAATATGATAATTTGGAAAGGTTAAGAGAAATAAATCCTAATATTAGATTAAATTACATCATGCCTGTTAGCTATGATTCTTTGCTTGTAGAAAAAAATAAAATGAAAAAAGGGGTTATTAATGATCCTATATATGAAAGAGAAAAAAGAAGAAGAGGTTTAGATGACTCTTATGAAAATGAAGAAAGAGCAAGAAAAAAATATAATGGAAGATTAGTTAAAAAATATAGAGATTATTTTATGAAAACTATTGGCTCTAATTATAGCTTCTCTTTTGATATAAGAAATTATAAAGATTTCAGTCAAAGTAGAATTGATGAATACAGAAGAGATGGTGTTCTTATATCTACTTATTCTATTAATGGACAAGAATATCATAATAAAGTTCTAAAATCATTACCAAAATCTAAATTACCTGATTCTGTTATAATTGATGATACTGTTTATGGTTTTTGTTCTCAATGGGGATTACCTAAAAAGAAACCATTTTCAACTAATGATGAAGTAGCAAAAGGAATATATGATTTACCTATTGATGTTGATTTAGAAAGAATTAATGAGTTATCTTTATACTCTTCTTCTGGTCTTTATCCTTCTATTGGAGGTAATTTAAAACCATATAAACAAGTAAAGGTAAGAGAAGCTAGAAGACTTACAGTAGGTAAAAAACAAGAAGAAGAAGATTTTGAATTAGCTACAGGTAAAAGAATAAAGGTAGAATTAAGAAATGAGCAGTAATAAAAAAGCAGTAATAGATAAACCTCTTTGGTGGAAAATACTTTTAGTTGTATTAGGTACACTATATTTAATTCCAGAAGCTATTTTTAATAGTCAACTTGTTTCTTTATTAGGACTTGGAACACCTTCAAAAGAAAATTTAGAGCATTTAGAGCTTTTTGGTAGAAGTGTGTCTGGTATAGGTGTTACTTTATTATTTGCTGACTTTTTAAAAGGTAAATTTGTTAATAGTATACCAAAAGCAATTTTATCTTTTTCTATTTTATTAGTTTTTGTATGGTCTATTGTTTTTTATGGACAAAAATATCTAGTTGAAACTTTTATAATAGAACCTTCAACAGCAGAACAAAGACAACAAGCAGTTTACAGTTCTTTTTTGAGGGATGCTTTATCAACTGATACTATTCATATTAATAGTGTTAATTATGATTCTGCTTATTTAGATTCTCCTGAAAATTTAACTTTTTTAGCATTGTTTGGGGGATTAGCTTACGCTGATGCAAGTTTATCTGATTCACTTGAAGATAGTAAAGAAAAAATCATATATAACTTTGTTCAGAAAAAAGCATATAATGATTTTGAAAGATATTATTCTGATTATAGTCAATTATATACTGAATTATCTTCTAATTATGAAGCTTATGCTGATGGTAGTCATAAATACAATAATACTATTTTAAATATACCACAAAGAGAAACTGAATATTGGATGGAAGTAGAGCAAAATATTAATGACGGATACCGTAAATATCAAGAAGCTCAGAAAGCTCATATAGCAAAAGCAAGCGGAAGAGCACAAGAATATGGTGAAGATATTTTTAAATATTTTGAGGCCGTTAACAAATGTAGAGAGCGTTATAAAAAAAGTAAATATACTGATAGAAGAAATAAGTGTATTGAAGATAAACAAATTAGATATCGTAAAAATATAATGAAACTTGGTTTAGGCTATATTGAACCTAATTATTGGCTAATACCTATTAAAATATCAACAGGAGAAAATCTGTTAACTTCTATTATAGGGGGCGTTTTAACTGGTGGTATATATACAGGAATGCAAGCGATTGATGCAGCAACTGGTGGTGATGGTGGTTTTAAAGATGTAAGGTATGAATACACTTCTGCACCAGATCATTATCAAATGAAAATATTACAACATCCTGAATATCATAAATTATTTGAGAAAGAAACTGGATATCCTTTTACTATTCAAAATTTACAAGAATTTAGAGAACATAAAATTACTAACAAAAAACTTGTTAATACATTTAAAAGAAAAGGATTAATGTTAAATAATGATTGGAATATTCATCAAAGAGATGAATTTTATGATGCTGTTGAGTCAAAAGTAAGATTAGAAGCAAGTAGAACTTGGGATAGAGAAATAAGACAACGTGGGTTTACTATGCAACCTAATTTAACTTGGGATGAGTTTCAACTTCATCAAGAAGTACAAATTAAAATAAAAGAAAAAATGGAAGATAATTATGTTCCTAATATAAGAGCGGATTGGAACAAGAAAAACTTCAAAATTAATGTTGTCGATGTTAATATTAATAAAAAAACAAAAGAATATTTAGATGCTATTAAAAGTGCTCTTATACATTTTGAAGATGGTGGCAAATATGAAGAATATGGAAAACAAGCTTTACGCTCTGTTATTATTCCTCCTATATCTATGTTTTTGTCTTTGTTTTTAATTTGTTTAACAATAGCAAAATTACCAGCGAAATATTATAGTTTATTCAAACATAAAGAAATTTACATTAAAAATAAATGGATTAAGTATTCATTAACTGTATTAAGTAAAATTTATATGCCTATTCTTATTTTAACTATACCTGTATTTTTTATAACAAATACTTATACTCAAGATAAAAATAATACTGTTAATTATTTCTTAAATAAAGTTAATGAAAACACAAATTTTGCGGTTTCATATTTAATTAAATGGACAATACATACTCAACCATTGTTGCACCCTCTTGGAGACAATTTTGAAAAAGTAACTAATATTTATAAGTCTTTTGATAACATATCACTTTTGTTACATAATATTGATATTAAATTTGAAAAAAATGATTCTTCTAATAAAAATGAAGATACTGTTTCTTTGAATAATATAAATGATTCATTTTTAAATGAACTTATTAATGAGGGTGATAATAATAAATTAAATAAATATTTATCTTCTATAGGAAAAGGTTTATTATATGTGAATGCACCCTCTGGTTCCAAAATACAGGTCATGAATATCAAACCTAAATATCAAGAAGGAATGTTATTGCTTAACGGGAAATATGATATAAAAGTCACATATCCAGATGGTACAATAAGAAGAGAGTGGCATTCAATAAAATCTAAAAAGAATATTATACAATTTTAATAATTCTATATTGTGTTATTTGCTTCTTCAAGAGTTTTTTTATTTGATTTATTTTGTTTATAAGCTCTATATAGCAATAAAATTATTGAAGCGACTTCAAGGATAATTATTGGTAAAGAATTTATTGAAAGTAGCTGGTAAAGCGTTTTGCCAGTTATTTGTATAACTGAGTGCATGGAAAAATATTCCAAAAAATATACTTGTAAATGTATATTTTATTATATTATTATTTGGGTATTTATTATTTAATGTATTTCTTACGACAACTAAAAATACAGTTATTGCTGGCAAAAAACTTTTTAGCAACAATAAGTGTAATAGAAAAAAAACATTTCCTATTGTATATAATTTATCTAATTCTTGATCGTCTTCTTAAATATCAGAGTAAAGATAAAATGCGGTAGCAACTATACCTAATAGTTGAATAGTGTAAAAAAAATCATTTTTTTCTTGACATTTTAAACTAAACAACCTATAATATACTCATTGATTGGTTGAAGCAAAGCTAATCTTATTTGGACAAGGGTTCGACTCCCTTCATCTCCACCATTTTATTTTTTTACTATGGGGATGTTCTGGATTTGACAAGTTTGAAAGGTAATGTGGACAATTCAAGAGGAAATAACTCTTGTGAATAAAGTTAAATTAAATATAAACGCAAATGATGAAACATTTGGTGCTCAACTAGCTGCATAAAAGCAACTAAGAGCGGAGAATTAAGCTCACTTAGCAACAGGAATGAGCCAGAAAAAGCAACCTTTCAAGGTTGCTTTTTTGTTATATCCTTATTAATTTTTGAATTATTAAAATAGTTTATGATTTCTATACACTTAATTTTTTGTTCTTTAGTAAATTTTAATTTTTCAAATATTAAATTTTTGTTATTTATTGTTTCATTTACTACAATATCTATATCACCACCTTGCAATATATCATAACTAAAACATTCTGTTCCACCATAACAACTTTTTAATATTTCTTGTTTATTAATTGAATAATCTTTATAATTTTTTAACACCCAATATTCACTCATAACTGCAATTATATTAGGAAGTTTTATAATTTTTTTATATATTATTTTAATATCATCTTTTATTAAATTTTTTTTCCTATATCTTTTATCTATAGATTCTTTGAATAAACCTATTTTATAAAAGATATTATCTTTATGTTTTATTTTAATAAAATATAAATATTTATCATTAACATATAGTTCAGGATAATTTTTCAATTCT
>Ga0208830_1001239_pt1 | contig 11609 bp, 9 predicted proteins | sample DeeseametaMP2634_FD_184169 | JGI IMG/M metagenome (GOLD analysis project Ga0208830, IMG submission 184169) | Marine microbial communities from the Deep Atlantic Ocean - MP2634 (SPAdes) | ecosystem: Environmental > Aquatic > Marine > Oceanic | place: Northeast of Antigua and Barbuda, North... | reverse complement strand
CCAGGCCGAAGACATTCAGCTGCCGTTCTATCTGAATCTTGCACCCAATCTGGACGCAACCATCACTCCCCACCACGTACTGGATCACGGATTGCTCTGGGAGAATCAGCTGCGACACAAAACCCGCCTGCTTGGCGAGGGCGAGCTGAATTACGGTTATCTGGGTAATGACGAAGAGCTGGAGGATGAGCGCTGGCTGATCAACTACCAGCAGGCAGGCACCTTCGGCAGCCGCTGGAGCCATAGCTGGGTCTATAACCGGGTGTCAGACGAGGACTACTTCAGTGATATGAATCCTTCGGCTGCGGTTGACCGCACCACGCATCTGCCCAGTCGCGCACAGATAAACTACAAGGCGTCACAGGTCAGCTTTACCGCGCTCGCGGAAAGCTATCAGACGATTGATGAAACCATCGCGCTAGTGAACCGACCCTACCGCCGCCTGCCCCAGGCCACCATTAGCCTGACACCAGACACAGGCGACTCCTGGACATTCAGCCAAACGCTACAGACCACCCGCTTTGCCCGCAAGAGCGAAGAAACGATCAATGGTTCAACACAAACTCTCAGCGGCTTTGAGGCACTGAACGGCGACCGGCTGCTGTCTGACACCGCTATCGCCTACCCTATGACCTGGCCGTTCGGGAATCTGACGCCGAAAGCGGAATACCGCTACCGCAGTTACCGGCTCTACGACGAAGACGTCGACAGCGTCGACCTCGCACCCGACTTTGGCGCCGCACGGCTGAGCCTTGATGGCACACTGGTGTTCGAACGGGAGTTCACAGCACTGCAGCAAGGCTATACCCAGACACTGGAACCCCGGCTGTTTTACGTGCACAGCCCCTACGTTAGCGGCCAGAACGATGTACCAGGCTTCGACACCAAGGCAACCAGCGTCACCTTCTCCAGTCTGTTCACTGGTGATCGTTTTACCGGAGGGGACAGACTGGCCGACCTGAATCAGATCAGTGCCGGGGTAACTACCCGCTTCATCCGGGACGACGGTCTGGAGCAGTTCCGGGCCTCGGCGGGCCGTATCTGGTATTTCGAAGACCGCCGCGTCACACTGAACGAAACGGAAACAGAATTCCTCAGCAGGGCCACGTCCAGCACCCTCGCCGAAGCAGAGTGGAACCCAATGGCCGACTGGTCTGTCTTCTCTTTTATTGAGTGGGACCCATATCAGGACTATGCACGACAACAGCGCTACGGTGTGCGCTACGGCGATGACAGCAATCACATGCTGAGCATCAGCAGTACTGAGGTAAACTATCGCGATAGTGACTCCGATGTTGACTACAACACCAAGCAGCTGGATGCCGGTGCATTCTGGGCACTCAATGACCACTGGGCCCTGTTCGGTCGTCAGCTGCGGGATCTGAAATCCTACAGTGATGATGAGCCCCAGCCGGAGGACCAGGTACTGGAATTGCTCGCAGGGCTCGAATATCAGAGCTGCTGCTGGCGCGCTCAGTTTATGTATCGGGAAACCTCACCGCGCAGCAGTGGTGAGTTCACAACAGAAAAACGCTTCGGTTGGATGCTCAGTATTCAGCTGAAAGGCCTGACAACACTCGGCAGTGGCACCGACCAACTGCTGGGCGAAAGCATCTATGGATATACAAGACGCCGTTACCATGATTTTTAAACGACTGATGACCCTGACCACCGCCATGCTCCTGACGGGTATGGTAAATGCCGCTCCCCAACTGCTCGACCGGGTGGTTGCCATCGTTGACGATGACATCATCATGGAGAGCGAACTGAGCCAGCGGATGGAAAGCGTCCGGGTACAGAACCGCGATAAAGACATGCCCGACAGTGCCGCGCTGCGTGAGCAGGTGCTGGAGCGCATGATCACAGAGAGTGTTCAGTTACAGATGGCTGACCGCGCCGGTATACGCATCAGCGAATCGCAGCTGAACGACGCTATGTCCCGCATCGCCGGTCAGAACAACATGACGCTGGGCGAGTTTCAGCAGGCGATGGTGAAAGAAGGCGTCTCATTCAACTTTGCCCGTGAACAGATCCGTAACGAAATGCGCATCAGCCGGGTACAACAATACCAGGTCGGCGAGCGCATTCAGATCACGGACCAGGACGTCGACTACTTTCTCGCTTCGGACATCGGCCGTATGGCCTCGGCTGCAGAATATCGTCTGCGTCACATTCTGATAACCGTCCCGTCAGGAGCCAGCGCTGATGACTATCAGGCGGCGGAAAAGAAATCCCGTGACCTGGTTGCAGAGCTGCGCAAAGGCGCTGAGTTCAGCCGGGTAGCCATGGCAGAATCCAGTGGCCGCACCGCACTGAATGGTGGCGATATGGGCTGGAGAAAAGAAGGTCAGTTGCCCTCGATTTTTGCCGAGGTGACCCCAAAAATGGCCATCGGTGATATATCTGAGCCAATCCGCACCGCCAGTGGATTCCACATTATCAAACTGGAAGATAAACGCGGCGGCAGCACACAGATGATTGAGCAGGCGAAGGTACGTCATATTCTGGTTCAGCCGAACGAAGTCCGCGACGAAGAACAGACCAAAGCCCTGATCGACCAGCTGTACGAACAGCTGTCAGCGGGAGCGGATTTCACCGCCCTTGCAAAAGAATACAGCGATGACCCTGGCAGCGGTGCCAGTGGTGGCGATCTCGGCTGGGTATCTCCGGGCGAGATGGTGCCTGAATTTGAAGATGCGATGCAGACGACGGCAACCGGAGATATCAGTTCTCCGATCCGCAGCCAGTTCGGCTGGCACGTGCTTCAGGTAACAGAACGCCGTGACGCAGACATTGGCGAAGAAGTGCAACGAAATCAGGTGCGCCAGATGTTGTATGCGCGTCGTTTCGATGAAGAACTGCCTATCTGGCTGCGTAAGATCCGCTCAGAAGCCTACGTCGATCTCAAGGAAAGCCTGTGACCCTGCGGCTGGCGATTACTGCCGGAGAACCTGCAGGCATCGGCCCGGACCTGTGTGTTGCCATTGCGCAACAGGCACAGACTTCTGAACTCGTTGTGATAGCCGACCCGGATCTGCTGTCGGCGCGGGCTGAGCAGTTGGGACTGCCCCTGACACTGCGCACCTATGACCAGGCTCGTACCAGCACACCTTCCCCAGCAGGCACGCTCACCGTGATGCCAGTCGCTCTGGAAGCTCCCGCCCTAGCAGGCCAGCTGAATACAGCAAATGGCCGCTACGTACTGGAAACCCTGCGCATTGCTGCCGAGGGCGCGCTGGACGGTCGCTGGGATGCCATTGTCACGGCGCCAGTGCATAAGGGCGTTATTAACGACGCCGGAGTTCCCTTCAGTGGTCATACCGAATACTTCCGCGACCATTGCGGCGTAGAGGAAGTCGTGATGATGCTGGCGACGGAAGATCTCCGGGTGGCTCTGGTGACAACGCACCTGCCGTTACGCGACGTTGCAGACGCCTGCAGCGCCGACCGGATCAAGCGGGTCAGCCGTATTCTGAACAACGACCTGAAACAGTACTTCGGCGTCGCTCAGCCACACATTCTGGTAGCCGGGCTCAACCCTCACGCCGGTGAAGACGGCCACCTCGGGCGGGAAGAAATCGACACGATTATTCCAGCGCTGGAAGAACTGAGAGCAGAGGGGCTCAATCTCAGTGGTCCTCTGCCTGCAGACACCCTGTTCACCCCCAAACACCTGCAGCACGCCGATGCGGCTCTGGCCATGTATCATGACCAGGGGCTGCCCGTTCTTAAGTTTCATGGCTTCGGGCGCGCTGCAAACATCACCCTGGGCATGCCTGTGATCCGCACGTCGGTCGACCACGGTACTGCGCTGGATCTTGCGGGATCGGGAAAAGCCGACAGTGGCAGTCTGATCACCGCTATCCGGGTGGCCGAACAGATGGCCAGCCACAGACAGAAGACATCCGCATGAGTAAACACACGCCTAAGGCACATGGGCACAAAGCCCGTAAACGTTTTGGTCAGAACTTCCTGCACGATCAGTACGTGATCGGCAAAATCGTGAAAGCCATCTCCCCTAAGCCAACCGACTGTCTCGTGGAGATCGGCCCGGGTATGGGTGCCATCACCGAACCCCTGCTGGAAGCGAGCGGCAAACTGGACGTTGTAGAACTCGACCGGGACCTCATCCCTATCCTGCGCACCAAGTTCTTCAACTATCCCGACTTCCGTATTCATGAAGGCGATGCTCTGAAGTTCGATTTCAGTACGATACTCGAGCCAGGTCAGCAACTGCGGATTGTCGGTAACCTGCCTTACAACATCTCGACCCCTCTGATTTTTCATTTTCTCAGCCATTACGCCATGGTGCAGGACATGCACTTTATGCTGCAGAAAGAGGTAGTAGAACGACTGGCAGCAACGCCGGGCAGCGGTGACTATGGCCGCCTGAGTATCATGGCGCAGTACTTCTGTAAGGTCGAACCTCTGTTTATCGTCGGCCCGGGGTCTTTCAATCCACCTCCGAAAGTTGATTCTGCGATCGTCCGCCTGGTGCCCTACAATGAGTTACCGCACCCGGCCAAAGATCACAAAACCCTTGAGCGCGTCGTCCGGGAAGCGTTTAACATGAGACGGAAGACGATCCGCAATACCCTGAAAAACCTCATCAGCGCTGAGCTATTGCAGGAAATTGGTATTGATACCGGTCTGCGCCCCGAAAATCTGACGCTGGCAGACTACGTGCGTATTGCCGACAAGGTCGTCGATCTGAACCTGGCGGAGAACCGGAATGAGTCTTGATGACAGCATCGTAGTCAGCGTCGATACCGAATACCTTGACGAGCAGTCAATTCCCGAAGAAGACCGCTTCGTTTTTGCTTACCACATCCGCATTCGTAACGACGGCGATCAGGCAGCAACACTGCGCAGCCGTCACTGGTTTATTGCGAACGGCAACGCCGACGTCCAGGAAGTAAAAGGCGAAGGCGTGGTTGGTGAACAACCCACCATAGAGCCCGGTGAAACCTATCGATATTCCTCCGGATCAGTGCTCAGCACCCGGGTTGGCAGCATGCGCGGTTACTACGTGATGGAGGCTGACGATGGCACTCTTTTTCACGCCACCATACCGGTCTTCACGTTAGCTGCACCCAACGCGCTGAACTGACATGGCCACGTATGCGATCGGAGACCTGCAGGGCTGCTATGAACCTCTGCAGCGCCTGCTCAGTAAACTGAAGTTTGATCCGACGCAGGATCATCTCTGGTTCTGTGGCGATCTCGTTAACCGTGGCCCGCAATCCCTCGAATGCCTCCGTTTCGTCCGCGACCTGGGTCACCGTGGCCAGACAGTGCTTGGTAACCATGACCTGCACCTGCTGGCGATCCATTTCGGCCACGCCAGTCCCCGGGGGAGTGACACCATTTCAGACATACTGGAAGCGCCTGACCGCGACTCATTGATGGACTGGCTCAGACATCAGCCTCTGGTTCACTATGACGCCGCCCTCAATTGGTGCATGAGCCATGCCGGTGTGCCCCCAATGTGGAGCGCCCGCAAAGCCCGCAAGCTCGCCCAGGAGGTCGAAGCTGTCCTGCAGAACGACTGCCAGTCATTTTTCGAACACATGTACGGTAATCAGCCAGACGTCTGGGATAACACCCTTACCGGCCCTGACAGGCTGCGGGTTATCGTCAACTATCTGACCCGGATGCGCTTTATCGATGCCTCTGGCCGGCTTGATCTGGTCACCAAGGAGGGAGCGGGAGCCGCACCGGAAGGCTTCTTCCCCTGGTTCCGTCACCCGTCGCGCAAAACACGCCATAAACGCCTGCTGTTCGGACATTGGGCAGCTCTGGAAGGTGAGACCGATACCGAAAACGTCTGGGCGCTGGACACAGGTTGCGTCTGGGGCGCTAAATTAACCGCACTACGACTTGAAGACGGCCAGCGCTTTCAGGTCGACGCACGTGAATAACGAGGACTCAGCATGCAGTTTCAGAGAATCAACATAGCCGAAGCGAAAACCCTGCTCGATAACCCGGCCACCCGTATCGCAGACATCCGTGATGCCATGAGTTTTCAGGCAGGACGTATGCGGGGCGCCCTCAACGTTGATAACGACACTGTGGGCAGTTTTATTAATGAATCTCAGAAAGATGCCCCCCTGATCGTATGTTGTTATCACGGCAACTCCAGCCAACAGGCGGCACAGTTCTTTGCCGCTCAGGGCTTTACCGAGGTTTACAGCCTCGATGGGGGTTATGAAATGTGGAAAATGGCAGTACCTGAGCTTTGTGAATCCTGAGCGCGTCTGCCCCCATGAAAAGCCCGCACTGTGCGGGCTTTTTTATTTTCAGAAACGCGGATTTGATCACATTGGACAGCGACTGTGAGTGCAAGCAGGCACGACCCGTGCATACTGTTAAACAGGCGTCAGAATTTCAGCTAAATTGAAACTATCTGGTCAACAGCAACCATTAGGGGCCATACTGGTCATACAGAACAGAAGAATTTCACAGGGTTTTATGTAGTCAGGAACGATCACCGGAACTATCGATAAGGGGTGCACCATGAGCGTATTCAGCCGTTTTCAGGACCGCTACCGCCAGACACAGGAAGAGGTAATGAGCCTTCAGGATTACCTTGATCTGTGCAAACAGGATCCCACCGTCTATGCCTCGGCAGCAGAACGCATGCTGACGGCCATCGGCGAACCAGAAATCATCGACACATCGAAAGACCTGCGTCTCAGCAGAATTTTCTCCAACAAGGTCATTAAACGCTATCCAGCCTTCTCCGAGTTTTACGGCATGGAGGAAGCGGTCGAAAATATCGTGGCCTACTTCCGTCACGCCGCTCAGGGACTGGAAGAGCGCAAGCAGATACTGTATCTGCTGGGGCCCGTGGGTGGTGGTAAATCATCATTGGCCGAACGCCTTAAGCTGCTGATACAGGCCGTTCCTTTCTACGCCATCAAGGGCTCACCGGTCTTTGAATCGCCCCTGGGTCTGTTCGACCCGACCGAAGATGGTGAGATTCTTGAAGAAGACTATGGAATCCCACGCCGCTATCTCGGACGCGTGATGTCCCCCTGGGCGGTAAAACGCCTGCATGAACTGGGCGGCGATATCAGCAAGTTTGAAGTCGTGAAGCTTTATCCATCGGTACTTGATCAGATAGGCGTTGCCAAAACGGAGCCGGGCGACGAAAACAACCAGGATATTTCCTCGCTGGTCGGTAAAGTCGATATCCGCAAGCTTGAAGACTTTGCTCAGGATGATCCCGACGCCTATTCCTATTCCGGAGCCCTCTGCCGTGCAAACCAGGGCCTGATGGAATTCGTGGAAATGTTCAAAGCCCCTATCAAGGTATTGCACCCACTCCTGACCGCCACACAGGAAGGAAACTACAACGGCACAGAAGGGATGGGCGCCATGCCATTCGAAGGCGTCATTCTTGCGCACTCTAACGAATCGGAGTGGCAGGCCTTCCGCAACAACAAAAACAACGAGGCATTCCTCGACCGGGTATATATCGTTAAAGTACCTTATTGTCTGCGGGTGAATGAAGAAGTCAGCATTTACGAAAAACTGCTGCAAGGCAGCTCATTATCCGAAGCGCCCTGTGCACCGGATACGCTTTCCATGCTGGCGAAATTCACCGTGCTTTCTCGCCTGAAGGTCCCTGAAAACTCCAGCGTTTATTCAAAAATGCGGGTATACAACGGCGAAAACCTGAAAGACACCGATCCGAAGGCCAAGTCGATTCAGGAGTACCGTGACAGTGCCGGCGTAGATGAAGGGATGAATGGTATTTCTACCCGCTTTGCCTTCAAGATTCTGTCCAAGGTATTCAACTTCGACTCGACGGAGGTCGCGGCCAATCCCGTGCACCTGCTTTATGTACTGGAACAGGCTATTGAGCAGGAACAATACCCGGAAGAAACACAGAACCGCTATCTCAATTATCTGAAGGAGTATCTGGCAGCAGAGTACGTCGACTTTATCGGCAAAGAAATTCAGACCGCTTACCTCGAGTCCTATGCCGAGTACGGCCAGAATATCTTTGATCGCTATGTGACGTACGCTGATTTCTGGATTCAGGATCAGGAATACCGTGATCCGGAAACCGGAGAAATGCTGGATCGTGCTTCCATCAACGAAGAACTGGAAAAAATCGAAAAATCAGCGGGCATCAGTAATCCGAAAGACTTCCGCAACGAAATTGTTAATTTCGTTCTGCGCGCCCGCGCGAACAATAATGGTAATAACCCCAGCTGGCAGTCGTACGAAAAGATGCGCTCTGTCATCGAGAAGAAAATGTTCTCGAATACGGAAGACCTTCTGCCGGTCATTTCCTTCTCGGCCAAGTCGTCCAACGAAGATCAGAAAAAACACGATGATTTCGTTGCCCGCATGACCGAGCGTGGATATACCGAGAAGCAGGTCCGACTGCTTTCCGAGTGGTATCTGCGCGTACGTAAATCGCAGTAATACGATGCAGTGGCGGGCAACCGCCACTGCCCTGCGCAGCGTTCCGGATTCAACAAGGGGGATTTAGATGTCATATATCATAGATCGACGTCTGAACGGCAAAAACAAGAGCATGGTCAATCGCCAGCGCTTTCTCCGTCGTTATCGCTCGCATATCAAAGAAGCGGTAGCCGATGCAGTAAACCGTCGCTCCATCACAGATATGGACAGAGGCGAACAGATCAGTATTCCCACCAAAAACACTCACGAGCCACGGATCAGCCACGGCTCTGGCGGTAAACAGACCCGCGTATATCCTGGTAATAAGCAATTTGATACCGGCGATGAACTGGAAAAACCTCAACAGGGTGGCGGTGGTCAGGGCAGCGGACAAGCCAGTAATCAGGGAGAGGGGGAAGAAGACTTTTCTTTCTATATCACCAAAGACGAGTTTCTGAATTATATTTTTGATGACCTCGCACTTCCTAACATGGTGAAGAAGTCTCTGGCACAGACTAAGAATTTCAAGACACGGCGGGCAGGCTTTGTCTCAGAGGGCACACCGAACAACCTTTCCGTAGTCAAATCCATGCGCAATGCTCATGCCCGGAGAATCGGCATGGGTGCAGGAAAGCGACGCAAACTCAAAGAACTTCAGGCGCAGCTGGCAGACGCAGAAGCGGCGGGAAACGCCAGTCTGATCAGCGAGCTGCAGGAGAGCATCGCCGATATTGAACGCCGCCTGAAACTGATTCCGTTTCTGGATGACATTGACCTGCGCTACCGTAATCAGGTTAAAGTCCCGACCCCCACCAGCAAAGCGGTGATGTTCTGTTTAATGGATGTATCCGGCTCCATGACGCAGGATGTTAAGGACATTGCGAAACGCTTCTATCTGCTGCTGTATCTGTTTCTTGAAAAGAACTACGAACATATTGAAATTGTGTTTATCCGCCATCACACCAGCGCTAAAGAAGTGGACGAGCAGGAATTCTTTTATTCGCGTGAAACCGGCGGAACCATAGTATCCAGTGCACTTAAACTCATGCATCAGATCGTTACGGAACGCTACAACCAAGGAGACTGGAACATTTACGCAGCTCAGGCTTCCGACGGTGATAACTGGGATGACGACTCACCTTTGTGCTCAAAAATTCTGACCGAGGAATTACTGCCACTGGTTCAGTACTTCTCCTACATCGAAATTACCCCGAACCAACATCAGGCACTCTGGGAGGCTTACCAGACCGTCAGAAGCAGTTATAAAAAGCAATTTGCGATGGCTCAGATCCGTGGACCTGAGGATATCTTCCCTGTCTTCCGCGAACTCTTTGCGAAAGAGCAGTATGAGGAGGCTGTATGAGTCAGTATATCTCCACCGATTCCGACTGGACGTTCGAACTTCTGCAGGAGTATGACCAGGAAATCGCAAGAGTCGCAGCCCACTACGGGCTGGATACCTACCCCAACCAGATTGAGGTCATCAGCGCAGAGCAGATGATGGATGCGTATTCATCCGTAGGGATGCCTATCGGTTATAACCACTGGTCATACGGTAAACAGTTTCTGGCAACTCAGAAGGGCTACCAACGCGGTCAGATGGGGCTGGCCTATGAGATCGTCATTAATTCGAACCCCTGTATTGCTTACCTGATGGAAGAAAACACGCTGCCGATGCAGGCGCTGGTGATTGCTCATGCCTGCTACGGACACAATTCCTTCTTCAAGAACAACTACCTGTTCAGAACCTGGACAGATGCCGGATCAATCATCGATTACCTGGTGTTCGCCAAAAACTATGTCCGCAAATGCGAAGAGCGTTACGGTCAGGACGAAGTCGAACAGGTACTCGACGCCTGTCACGCCCTGCAGAACTTTGGCGTTGACCGCTATCGCCGGCCGAAGCCTATTTCTGCAGCAGAAGAACGTATGCGACAGGAAGAGCGAGAAGAAATCCGCCAGCAGCAGCTGAACGACCTGTGGCGCACCCTACCCGTCAAGAAAAAGGATCAGGCCCCGAAACGACGTCGCCAGTTTCCGTCGGAGCCTCAGGAAAACCTGCTCTACTTCATCGAGAAAAATGCGCCCCTGCTAGAACCCTGGCAGCGCGAGCTGGTCAGAATCGTGCGAAAAATTTCGCAGTATTTTTATCCCCAGCGTCAGACACAGGTGATGAATGAAGGCTGGGCAACCTTCTGGCACTACACCCTGCTCAATCATCTGTACGATGAAGGCAAGGTCAATGAAGGTTTTATGATGGAGTTTCTGACCTCGCACACCAACGTGGTATATCAGCCGGGGTTCGACTCACCGTATTTCAGTGGCATCAATCCATACGCTCTGGGCTTTAACATGTTCAGGGATATTAAGCGTATCTGCGAAAACCCCACCGATGAAGATCGCGAATGGTTTCCCGATATCGCCGGAAAAGACTGGCTTGAAACCCTGCATTTTGCGATGCGGGATTTTAAAGACGAAAGTTTTATTCAGCAGTATCTGTCACCGAACCTGATGCGCGAATTCCATCTTTTCAGCATTTATGATGACGACGAAAAGGATCACTACCGGGTTACGGCCATCCACAACGAGCAGGGTTACCGGAAACTGCGGGAAACACTTGCACGTCAGTATGACCTGTCCGTCAGGGAGCCTAATATTCAGGTCACCTATGTCGATGTCGAAGGAGACCGCTCGATCACACTCAAGCACACTCAACAGAACAGTATGCCCTTATCACAGGATACCTACGAAGTACTGAAACATCTGCACACCCTCTGGGGCTTCGACGTCCATCTCGAAAGCTGGGATGGCGACAAAATGCTCAGTCGCATGAGTTGCCCGTCCGTCTCCGTCGATCTGTAAAAAAAAGCGCCCGGACCGGGCGCTTCTCTTTTTACTTGTTACAGGCTGTTTTACCAGGCAATCACCATGTCATCCCGCTGAATCGCCAGATACTCAACCGGCTTTTTCAGGTCAGCAATAATAAACTGTGGCTGCACCTGACGGACCACTGCCTCAGCAGCCATATCAGTAAGTTCGGTGCGTGGCTCCAGATCCAGATTATAGAGTGTCCCTGTGCGGTAGACTTTAAACGTATCTCCCGGACGGATTCCGGCACCTGCACTCGCCTCAATGTGCAGCCGGTTGCCACGGGCCTTCACAATGCGCGCCATAAATGGCTGGCAACGCAG
>Ga0208830_1001238_pt1 | contig 11616 bp, 9 predicted proteins | sample DeeseametaMP2634_FD_184169 | JGI IMG/M metagenome (GOLD analysis project Ga0208830, IMG submission 184169) | Marine microbial communities from the Deep Atlantic Ocean - MP2634 (SPAdes) | ecosystem: Environmental > Aquatic > Marine > Oceanic | place: Northeast of Antigua and Barbuda, North... | reverse complement strand
TCGGTTATTTTATCGTGCATAATTCTTTGCTCCTTTTTAACTACTGAATAAAGGCCTGCAAGGAGGCCTACTGACTTATATCCAATAACTTCGAATTTATTTCCATGATTTATACGATTAAGTTTAGATAAAGTACTAACAATAACTCTCTCTACACCCATTACCTATGTAGAAATAGACTTGGAAATTTTCAGAGAGAGAAAAATGGATTGGTCAGCATCCATTACTCTATGGTTTTCAGTCGGCAGGGACATCCATCGATCAGCCAAGGGAGGTTATCCAGAAATTACCATATCATCATTTGAGGAATTTTACAAGAATTGGGGATTTTACTTGGAGGGTGTCTGACTGTGAAGAATTAGTGGTGGAGGTCAATCACACAACTGAATGTGTGACTGACCTTTTGATTAGTATTTGCGTTAGAATTGTTTATTGTTTTACACCATCTGAAAGGAATGTTGGATGAGAAGTTTCTAAAGTAAAATAATTATTATATTGTACATGTATGATGCATTCGTAAAAAGTCAAATTTGGGAAATATGTGCTTAATAATATCAACAAGTTACATTTAAAAAAATACCAAAAAAGGACTTTTTACGAAACCATCATGTATACTTAAAAAATTAAGTTTTTTTAAAAATATAATTTTTTTAGGGAAAATGGGAAAAACTAAATCGTTGTTAATCTTAATTCTATGTATTTTTCTAAGTGACTGTTTAAATTCTGAAAATTTTGCTTTAAAGAATAAAATACCTAAACATCACCTTCCGAATGGATCATTTCAAAATAATTACATAGGAAGTTCTGATAAATCTTTCTTCGATCTAATTAAATGGAGATTCGAAGCAGAAACACCTGATCCAATAACATTTCCTTTAGCAAGGAATGATCCTTATTATCTAAAACATAATCAAACGAAATCTACCTTAACTTGGATTGGTCATGCAACATTTCTAATACAATATAACGGGAAAAACATACTTACGGATCCGCATTTGTCAGATCGTGCTTCACCTTTAGGTTTTATAGGTCCAAAACGTTATACTCCACCAGGATTATCAATAAATGAATTACCTCATATAGATTTTGTTTTAATTTCTCACAATCATTATGACTCTTTAGATCAATTCACAATTGAATCTCTTTATGAAAGACAGAAGGAAAATCCACCATTATTTTTTGTCCCATTGAAATTAAAGGATTGGTTTTTAGATCTTGGTATCAAAAGTGTTATAGAATTAGATTGGTGGGAATATCAAATATTGAAAGGATGGAAAATCTATGCAGTTCCAGTACAACACTTTAGTGGTAGGACACTCTGGGATAGAAATAAAACATTATGGTGTGGATGGGTTTTGGAAAATTCAAATGCTCGAATATTTTTTGCTGGAGATAGTGGTTATTCCAAAGATTTTATAGATATAGGAGAATTTTTCGGTCATATGGACTTATCATTAATTCCAATTGGTGCTTATGAACCAAGATGGTTTATGAAGGAGGTGCATGTAAATCCAGAGGAAGCAGTCAGAATTCACAATGATGTTAATTCTAGTCTTTCTGTAGGTATGCACTGGGGCACTTTTCAATTAACAGATGAACCAATGGATGAACCACCGATAAGACTTAAAGATGCTAGGAATAGTGCTGGAATAAATAAAGATCAATTTTTTGTAATGCAACATGGAGAAACGAAAAATCTTAATTTATGAATGTATAATGAACATTTTAAAAAATATTTATATAGCAAGATTTTTTTTGGAAGATAATAAAAATTATAATTATTGAACATTATATGAGCATATTGGGGGTAATTTACAAGAATGTGGGATTTTACTTGGAGGGTGTCTGCCTTGACAACGAAACAGTCTGGAGAGATTTCAATGAATGCAATGCTTCCTTTGAGTCACTCGCCTGCTGGGGGCACCACTTTATGGGTCTACCTTGGGAACGTTAAATAACGACAGTGCTGTTAAATAATACCTTCTGATTGAGCATCTAGGCATAAATTCGATCAACTACTTTCTGTATCAATGGATGGGGCCAGTGCGTTCCCCCCTACCCCTCACTCTTCATGTTCAGGCCGCTCCTGCCTGATGAAGCTCCAGAACTCACCTATGAACCGGCAACATATTTTGCCTCCACAATGGTTGAATTCCAGACCAGAATTTAAAAAAAATAAATCCAGCAGGCGTAGTGTGTCCAAAATATGGTGATTCCCAACTATTCCTGACTTAAATCGAACCAAGAACCACAACAAAACCCAAACATCTAATTTTCACCAATCATCACTTCGGAAAAAGAATAAAATCCCAGTAAAAATTACTCTTGACACTCTAAATCCAAGCAAGTACTCTCGGACATGAATTTTGATTTTCCTATAATCAACGCGGAATGTGGGCTGTGGCCCATATCAAAGTTTTGAACAAGCACCCGCCGGATTGGAAAAACATCGTTCCGATGGACCAAAGGCCATACTTGCACTAACATTCAATAGGGACTATTCAGGTGTGGCTGATTAATACCTAATTCATAATTAATGTAGAACCCCCAAAATAGGGAGATTGAAATGTCACTTAAGAGGATTCAGGTTGGAGATCGGATGAGCCAGGCCGTGATTTTCAACGGCACGGTCACCACCGCCGGGCAGGTCGCCCTGGGCGCCCCAGGTGAGCCAGCCAAGGAGCAGACGGAGAATATTCTCGCCACCATCGACAAGCTGCTGGCCGAAGCCGGAACGGATAAATCCAAAGCCATGTCCGCCACCATCTGGCTTTCAAATATGGACGATTTCGCAGCCATGAACGAGGTCTGGGATGCCTGGGTGTCGCCTGGCAACACGCCAACGCGTGCCTGTGTCGAATCAAAGCTGGCGGCACCGCAATTCATTGTTGAAATTGCGATTGTCGCAGCAATAGAATAGACGGATCGGGGGACGCCATGCGGGTATTGGTGTTAGGCGCCGGCGTTGTTGGAGTCACGACAGCCTTTCAGTTGTTGAAGGACGGACACGAAGTCACGGTCATCGACCGGGCCGAAGAAGTCGCCTCATTCAGCAGCCACGCCAATGCCGGCCTGGTCGCTCCCGGACATGCCTATGCCTGGTCGTCGCCGCGCGCCCCTGGAATGATGTTGCGCTCGCTCTATCGTGAGGATCAGGCGATCCGGTTTCGGCCCAGTCTGAATCCTGCACTGTGGCTATGGTCGTTGAAATTTCTGAAGCAATGTACGGCTGAAAGGGCGCTCGTCAATACTCAGCAAAAGTCCCGTATCTGTACCTATTCCCAACCGCTGATCAAGGAAATCGCCACCGAGACGGGTATTCCCTATGATGCCAATGACGGCGGCCTGTTGTATTTTTACAGACATGCCGAAACTTTCGATTTCGCGGCGACCAAATGCGGAATACTGCAAAAGGAAGGGATTAAGGTCGAAGTCCTGAACGTCGCCGAAACCATCGCCCGCGATCCTGGACTGGCCGATGCGGAGCACGAAATTGTCGGTTCCCTCTACGCGCCAAACGATGAAAGCGGCGACGCCAGACTGTTTACGATCGCCCTGGCCGAGGAATGCAAAAAACGCGGCGCGCGCTTCCTGATGGGAACCCCTCTGAAGGCATTGGAAAGTGATGGAAACCGGATCACCGGCGCACTCACCGACGGGCAACGCCTGAGCGCCGATCAGTATGTGCTGTCGCTTGGCGTCTTCAGTTCCGAACTGGTCAAAAATATCGGGTTGAGGCTGCCTATTTATCCGGTCAAGGGATACTCGATGACAATGCCTGTTAAACCAGAACATACGCCGCCAACACTGGGTGGGGTCGATGAAGATAATCTGCTGGCCTATTGCCCCATGGGAGATCGCTTCCGCCTTACGGCAACGGCGGATTTCGCCGGTTACGAGGTCAGCCACAAACCGGCGGATTTTAACGTCATGACCCGCAAGGCCCGCGAAATTTTCCCGGCCGCGGCCGACTACTCTAAACCAGAATATTGGGCCGGGTTGAGGCCGATGACGCCGAGCGGCTTGCCAATCGTCAGCGCATCGCCAATTGACAATCTGTGGCTCAACACCGGGCACGGCCATATGGGATGGACCATGGGCTGCGGCACCGCCAGGGTTCTGGCCGACCTGATGGCCGGTAGGAAACCCGAGATCGACGCTTCGGCGATGAGTTACCAAGCCTGCTGATGGAGGAAAAAACGCTATGACCAACCAACAAAACGCCACTGGCGCCACCGCCGCAAACATTAATCACATTCCGTTCGAAACCGACGCTGGCGTTGCGCATCGCGCCGCCATCGGCCTGATCGTTCTGTCCACCGATCAAACGATCGAACACGAATTTCGCTTCATATTCAAACAGCAAGGCGTCGCCTACTACGAAAGCCGTATTCCAAATTCTAACCGGATCACGCCGGAAACGCTGAAGGAAATGGAAAAACTGATCGAGGACCAGACCGATGTCATCCTGCCAGGATTACCCCTTGATGTGGTAGCCTTCGGTTGCACGTCGGCGTCGATGGTGATTGGCGAAGAAATGGTTTTCACGAAGATCAGGGAGAAACGGCCCGATGCCGCCTGCACGACCCCGATCACTGCCGCTTTTGCCGCTTTCGACGCCCTTGGCGCAAAGCGGATCGGTGTTCTGACGCCCTATCGCCAGGACATCAACGATTTCATGCGCGATTACATTGCCGAACGCGGTTACGAGGTACCGATCTTTGGCTCCTTTAACGAGGAAAACGATAACATCGCCGCCCGCATATCCGCCGCCTCGATCCACAGCGCAATCACTAGGGTCGCGGGTTCTGCCGATCTCGACGCGGTGTTCATTTCCTGCACCAGCCTGCGGCTGGTCGAACATGTTGTCGGCATCGAAAAGGAAATCGGCATTCCCGTAACTTCAAGTAACCACGCGATGGCCTGGCATTGCCTGCGTCTGGCCGGGGTCGATGATAGATTGCCCGAATTCGGGCGCTTGTACGAGGAATGAGCGGGCGGCATCAGATTGAGCACACCGATTATCATGGCCGCATTGGTCTCGGTGTTGCATTTTTGGAATCATCTTACATTTTCTTGTACATCCCCCTCACCGAATGGTTTAATTTCAGACATTGCAAGCTCATCACAGTTCTCGTCGATGCTTGTAAGCGTCACATGGCTGTCCGGTTTCCAGAGCGTTTGGAAGTGCTCCACAGTAGCATCCATGGGCTTTTCTGCCAAGCGAACCTTATTCATCGCGTGGTGAGTGAGCTCGATAGTCCACACATCATTCTTGGTGACTTGGATGTTTGGTTCGATGTAGCCAATGTCGTAGCGCTGAGCGAGGACTTGCCGAATTTTTCGATACCCTTGTTCGTCATGTATTGCACTTACTTCGTAGTGAGGGACCCCCTCCTCGTCTTTTATCCCGAAGAGATGCATGTCCCTGATGAGACGCGGACTGAGATACTGCAGGATGAAGCTTTCATCTCTGTAGTTCTCCCATGCGTCCTTAAGCACACCTTTCCAGTCCCCGCACCCCGCAATGTCGGGGAACCACTCATGGTCCTCACCCTCTGGGTCAGGTTCGACGCATATTCGCTTGATATCCGTCATCATGGCGTATCCAAGCGCGTAAGGGTTGATCCCGGAGAATTGTCTATCGTCGAAGTCGGGTTGCATAAGAACGTTTGAATGTATGCCCATGAACTCGAGCATGGCGCCGTCCGTGAGGAGCTTTTTGTCGTAGAGTGCGTTCATAATGTGGTAATGCACAAACGTTGCACACCCCTCATTCATGACCTTCGTTTGTTTTTGAGGATAGAAGTACTGTGCCACTTTACGCACAATTCTCACAATTTCACGCTGCCAAGGCTGAAGCCAAGGACTTTGTTTTTCGATGTAGTAGAGGAGATTTTCCTCGGGCAGTTTGACGTGCTCCATTCGCACTTTCATTTCATCCCGATACTCAGGTGTGTGAGTGAATCGTTGTCCACCACCTGGGATGGTGTGCGCATAGAGGTCGCTGTACTCTCTTGCAGCCTCCTCAATACGCTCTCGCTGACGTGTCTCTTCCTCTTTGAGACTGAGTTTGCCGGGACGAGGGTATCTAAACACACCCTGGTCCATAAGCGCATGAGCCGCATCGAGAACAAGTTCAACCGCCTTCACTCCGTGGCGTTCCTCGCAGTTGCTGATAAATCCTTTAGCAAACTGCAAGTAGTCTAGAATGCCATCTGCATCTGTCCATTCTCGAAACAAACGATTGTTCTTGAAGAAGTGGTTGTGCCCAAAGGCGGCGTGAGCCATCACCAGTGCCTGCATTGTCATGGTATTGTCTTCCATGTTGTAACTGATACAGGGATTCGAGTTAATGACGATCTCGTACGCAAGACCGGCAAAGCCCTTCCGGTAGAGTACTTCATCCCGAGCGAAATGTTTGCCAAACGACCAGTGTTGGTACATTAGCGGCATACCGATAGATGAATACGCATCGAGCATTTGTTCGGTCGAAATGATCTCTATTTGATTTGGGTAGGTGTCGAGGCCGAGGTCGCGTTCTGCGACCTCGGCAATCGCATCGTACGTTCTCCGCATGGTATCAAAGTTCCATTCAGAGGTCTTATAGAGTGGTCTTGTTTCACCCATATGCTTCTTCTTTCTGGAACAGTTCCCGAAACACCGGGGAGATATGACTGTGGCTAGCGATGCGCTTCATAGCGAAGTTTGGCCAATCGGCGCGGAGACCGCGGTATGCACACCACAATTCGGCGCCATTTTCTTCATTTTCGAATGCTTCCATTTCGCGCACATCAAGGATCTCGACATACGCATAATACTGGCAGAGTGGTAAAATTGACTCGTTAAGCAGTTTGATACATGTATCCGAATCACCACTCGAATTGTCGCCATCTGATGCCTGAGCAACGTAGATATTCCACGAGTCGGCTGGAAAGCGTTCCTTGATGATCTTATGAACTTCCTTGAGTCCAGTGCTCGCGATAGTGCCGCCAGTTTTTCTGCCGTAGAAGAATTCTTCTTCTTCCACTTCCCATCCTTCGTGCGTATGACATACGAAGACCACGTCGATTTTTTTATAGTAGCGCTCCAGAAAGAGATGTAGGATCATGAAGAAGCTCTTCGCGAGCTCTTTTTCGTATTGTGCCATTGATCCAGAGACATCCATGAGGCAGAACATCACTGCTTGAATGTTTGGAACGGGCTTCCTTTCAAAGTTGTTGTACCGGAGGTCTGTCGGATCGATATACGGTATAAGCCGTTGCCGGCCTCGTAAGTGTTCGATCCTTTCGAGAAGCTCTGAAAGCTCACGTCGCTCTTTAGCAGTCTGGTCCGTTTTCCTTTCGATCAGAAACACACGGGCAAGAAGTTCTTCGACTTCCTCGCTTCTTGGACGATGCAATGCTATACGACGAGCATAACTATTGCGCATTGTTCGCAACAAGTTGAGATTGACGGCTGTACCACTTGATGAGAGACCAGCTCGCTCGACTTTGTGCTTAACGATTTGTTTAAGGCCGGTCTTCACCAAATCAGGTAGGGCGAGATCTTCGAAAAAAATATCAAGGAAGTCTTCGCGTGTAAGGATGAATTGAAAATCGTCTTCACCATCACCAGAATCTGAGGCCTTTTTACCCCTCGTCCCTGCTCTGCCACCATTGGGTTTTGGTATATAATCTCCTACTCCAAACTCTTTGTTTCCGGGGTAAATCCGTTCTACCGAACCGGTCCCGCTAGCGTGGAAGAATCTCGGTTCGGCCGTTTTTTTGCTGCTTTTTGGTCGCACCATTTTTTTCCCTTGAGGAACAAAGATCGTGTCCTTATTCCCGTCACTTTTCTTGTCGCTGCCATTGTCTCTACGTATGGACTCATGGAGTGCTTCTCTGGCTCGGTGTACAAAACGCTGCTTGTTCCTGAGACTTTTTCCCTTTGGATTCAGTCTCCGGTCGACAATAGTCATTGACATAGTACGTCTTCCTCTTGAGTTATGATGATGACTTCAGAAAGGAATAAAGAGGGTGAATAGATATTATTTTGTTTCCGCCTGCAGAAACAAAAACTTATCTCTCCAACCCGGTTAGCCTGGCTCGAAATTTATCCAGCCTTGTTGACACGCATCCACCATTCGGCGAGCCGCCGGACTTGTCTGTCGGTATAACCTCTCTCAGTCAGACGACGAACGAATTCAACATGTTTTTCATCAGTATCTTGGTCTCTCTTTGTCCCGAAACTGATGACAGGAAGAAGATCTTCGACCTGTGAAAACATTCGTTTTTCGATTACTTCCCGGAGCTTTTCGTAACTTGTCCACGGTGGGTTTTCTCCCGCGTTATTGGCACGCGCACGTAGGCAGAATTTCACTACTTCGTTTCTGAAATCCTTCGGGTTTGCGATTCCTGCAGGCTTCTCTGTTTTAGAGAGTTCAGCATCCAGTACCTTGCTGTCGAGCATTTGCCCAGTGTCGGGATCCTTGTAATCTTGATCCTCGATCCACGCGTCAGCATAGGCGATGTAGCGATCAAATAAGTTCTGACCGTACTCGCCGTACGATTCGAGGTATGCTTTCTGGATTTCAATGCCAAGCTCCTCTGCATACTTGGGTTGGAGTTCTCCCTTGATAAACCCGAGGTATATTTTCTCAGTCTCGTCAACAAACTGCTCGCGCTTGACGGCATGTTCCAAAACATACATGAGATGTACCGGATCAGCGGCAATCTCGTCCGTGTCATGGTTGAACGTTGCCGAAAGCACCTTGAAAGCAAAGCGGGTTGATACTCCGGTCATGCCTTCATCAACACCTCCGGCATCACGATACTCCTGAACACTCTTGGCCTTCGGATCAGTTTCTTTAAGGTTCTCACCGTCATAGACCCTCATCTTGGAATACAGCGTTGAGTTCTCATGTGGGCGAAGTCGAGTGAGGACGCTGAACCTGGCGAGCATATCTAATGTTTCTGGTGCACGCGGTGCAGAAGAAAGTTCACTATCCTCAATAAGTTTCTCGTAGATCCGGGCCTCTTCTGAGGCCTCAAGACAATAGGGCACCTTTACGACACAAATTCGGTCGAGAAAAGCCTCATTGCTCTTGTTCGCCTTGAACTGCAGCCATTCGGCTTCGTTTGAGTGCGCGAGCACAATACCTTCAAATGGGAGTGCGCCCATGCTCTCAGTACCCACGTAATTGCCTTCTTGCGTTGCAGTGAGTAGCGGGTAGAGCACCTTAATTGGTGCTTTGAACATCTCGACGAAATCGAGAATTCCCTGATTGGTCCGATTGAGACCTCCCGAATAGCTATATGCGTCAGGATCACTCTGCTCGAAATGCTCAAGCTTCCTGATGTCAACTTTTCCGACGAGCGTTGCAACGTCCTGGTTGTTCTCATCCGACGGCTCGGTCTTTGCGACAGCAATTTGTCGAAGTTTTGATGGAGTCAGTCTAAAGACACTGAAGTGTGAAATATCACCATCAAACTCATCAAGCCGTTTGATAGCCCACGGTGACATAAGTCCCTTAAGGCGTCTACGCTCGATACCGTACTTGTCTTCAAACACGTCACCCATTCGCTCCGAATCAAAAAGCCCCAAGGGCGATTCAAATACCGGACTGAATGTGTCTTCAGTCCCAAGCACGTAAATAGGGAATTTCTCCATGAGTTCCTTTAGACGCTCGGCAATTGAACTCTTGCCACCGCCCACTGGGCCGAGAAGATAGAGTATCTGGCGCGCTTCCTCCAAGCCTTGTGCGGCGTACTTAAAGTAGCCGACAACACTCTCGATGGTCGCCTCCATGCCGTAGAAATCAGCAAAGGCCGGATAACGTCTGATGGTTCGATTGAGATGAATCCGCCCGAGTCTGGGGTTGTCATTCGTGTCAATCATTACCGGTTCGCCAATGGCCGCAATCATACGTTCTGCTGCAGAAGCAAACATTGTTGAATCGTCGCGACAGGACAGCAGGTAGTCTTGAAGGCTCATGCTGTCTTTTTTTGTACTTTCGTAGCTTTCTTGGAAAAGGTCGAATACTTCCATGGTTTTCTCCTCAGGAATAAGGTTGGGTTAACATTCCAGAGAGTAACCTCTGGTTTCTGTAAGATAATTGTCAATGAACTGACAAAAGACACCTTTGTGGTGCTTTTCGCTATATCACGGCTAAAGCTACTACTAAAAAAATTCTGTCAAATTTACAGTATTACTCTTGCCCACACACCATACATAATGCTGGTTTAGATTTGTTGACGACGTCCTAATCGCATTGCGAGCTTGTACACTCCAAAAATGATCCCGAAGAGAATAAGGAGTTACACAAGAGCAGGATGCGCAAGAATACCGGAGAATACAAAAAGAACAAATGTGAAGATTCCACTGATTATGCTTCTAAACCCACTGATAATTGATGAAAAGAGACCGGGGCTCTTATCAATCTGCGTTTGTGTGATTGTCGGTAAATCACCAAATTCTATTGAAAGATTTTGTGTTGAGGCTCAATCCCCATGGTCTGCCCCCGTTGAACTTGATGAGGGTTTTCCAGATTCAGCAGCTTCATTTCTATCTTCTCGATAAGAATCTAGAGAGACCTTCGACTTGTTGACTTTCTTAGTTACATTTGAGAGAAGGTTCTCAACGGTCTCTCCATCAAGAAATTTTTCTGGCCCTTCTCGGGGTACATAAAGTGCTAAAGCCCACGCTTCCTCTATATCTGCAGAGCTTTCATCATTGTCCTCTTCTCTCTCCTCCCCAGTTTCCTCTTCGTTTTCTGATGTTTTCGTAAATGTAAGTGGATCAGTACAGGCTTCTATCTCATCTTCGTCAGAAATACCATCGTTATCGTCGTCAGTGTCTTCTATATTTCCAATACCATCGTCGTCAGTGTCAATGTCAACAATTATCACATCTTCAGCAACGGTACTTTTTGCGCCAACGTTCTCTGTACATTCTCCTATTTTGTGAAGTTTCACGTCTGAGAGGGTGGCAGTGACGGTGTGCTCTCCAAAAGTTGGTGTCCAATCACCCCACGCTTCAATAATCCTGCCTGACAATTCACTTATCGCCAATGTTCCAATACGTTTACCGTCTACTGTGAATCGAACTGTTCCAGAGAGATCCTACTCAGTATTATTGCTGAGAGCCGCATATCTTCGAACAGGCTCATCGACAAAAATACTCTCGTTCGAATACCACAATTCTTGCACGAACCCTCCATTCAATTTTTGTGCCTTGTTTTTGTCGGCGAGGTCGTTGTAGGCCTTGGCCGTGAATTCATAGACCAGATTTCACCTCTCGACATGCAGTTGCTCATAAATCAACACTCCAAAAGGGGTATCTCAGAGGCCACTCTGAAATACTATCATAGGGGGATGAGCAAGGTCTTCAAGTGGTTGTCGGAAGACATGGAACTCGTTGAGATGAAAAACCCTTTGAAGAAGGTCAAAATCCCCAAAAAAACGGGTCTGGTCCGAGACCGGATTCCCACCAAAGCAGAAATGGCATCCCTCCATGCGGCAGCGGTTGAAGGGGTGATCAAGAACAGAAGCCCCATCGTCGAGATCTTCAAATTCATCTCCTTGACTGGATCAAGATTAGGAGAGGTCCTGCATATGGAGTGGGAAGACTTTGATG
>Ga0208830_1001228_pt1 | contig 11694 bp, 12 predicted proteins | sample DeeseametaMP2634_FD_184169 | JGI IMG/M metagenome (GOLD analysis project Ga0208830, IMG submission 184169) | Marine microbial communities from the Deep Atlantic Ocean - MP2634 (SPAdes) | ecosystem: Environmental > Aquatic > Marine > Oceanic | place: Northeast of Antigua and Barbuda, North... | reverse complement strand
CCCGCGTCCTCGCCAGCCTCACTCCGCGCGAGGAGCGCGTGCTGCGGATGCGCTTCGGGATCGGGATGAACACCGATCACACGTTGGAAGAGGTCGGCCAGCAGTTCTCGGTCACCCGCGAGCGTATCCGCCAGATCGAGGCCAAGGCCTTGAGGAAGCTCAAGCACCCGAGCCGCAGCCGCAAGATGCGCAGCTTCCTCGACCAGTAATTCATTAAAAGCAAAGGACCGGGGATCGTGTGATCTCCGGTCCTTTTGCGTCCGGCCTGGACGGGCGGGCGCGCCTTTCGGAATCGCTTCAGAAGTGAATACCCACTGCCGCATTGTAGCTGGCCGTACCGTCGCCCAGATCGACGGCCACGCCTGCACGGACGACCGGCATATTCGGGCTGTCGAAGGCCTTGCCGATACCCAGCGCAATCGCGGCCTGCTCCCGCCGTCCACCGATCCCCGCCACCATCATGCCCCTGCCCGGCATGATCGCCTGGGGAAGCCCCGCCAGCGCCGCGGTCCCCGCGCTCGCGCGGTCGATCTCTCGGCCAAGCTCCTCGCGCGTTCCATCGAGACTCGCCCACATCCGGTCGAGATCGTCCATCACCGCCCCTATGGAACGGTCTGTATAGGCCTGCGCGCCTTGAAGCGTTGCAAGGTCGCCACCGACCATCTGGCCCATGGTTGCCGCGTCGCTCGCGGCGATGCCGTTTGCGAGCCCGGTAAGCCGTCGCGCGCCCTCCGTGCCTTCGAAGGATACGGTCGTGCCGCCGCGATCGCTTGCCACCAGAACCGTTCCGTCCGCTGCGGCGCGGACCATCCCGATCCGGCCCTCGGCGACATCGGCCCGCAGCGCCGCATTGGCCTGGCTGTTGGCGAGGATCGCCGCCGTCTGGATGTCGTTGACCGCCACCGCATCGGCCAGCCCACTGGTATTGGCCGCGATGCGAGCGGCGTGATCCTGGAGCTGGTCGTCCTGCCTAACATTGACGGCGGTGTTCGCGGCGATGTTGGTTTCGTTCTTCGCGATGCGGGTGGCGTGGACGGCTATGGCCTCGGAATTCGTGTCGATCCGCGCCGTATTGGCACTGATCGCGATGTCCTGCGCCTGATTGGTCGCCGAGTTCGCTGCGATGGCGACATCCTGCTGTATGTTCGTGGCCGTATTGGCAGCGATGGCCGCGGAATTCGTGTCGATCCGCGCCGTGTTGGCGCTGATCGCGATGTCCTGCGCCTGATTGGTCGCCGTGTTCGCTGCAATCGCGACGTCCTGCTGTATGTTCGTGGCCGAATTGGCAGCGATGGCCTGCGCATTCACGTCGACATCGCCGCGCAATGTTTCGACAGCACTGCTGTTGAGGGTGACCCTGCTGTCGATGTCGGCGAGAAGAGTGCCGGTGTGGGTGGCGGCGGATTCCAATCCCCCCATACGCGTGTCGAGGGCAGCGAGCGCCTCGTCATGGTCGCCCACACGCACATCGAGCCCGGCCAACGCCGTGTCATGACCGTCGACGCGCGCGTCGAGGACTGCGAGATCGACCTCGACCGTCGCGATCGCGGCCGTATTCGTATCTATCTGCGAGGCTTGCACGGCGAGCGCGCCGGTCAGATCGTCTACCCTCCCGGAAAGCCCCGTCAGGCTGGCATCGATTTCGGCAAGGTCGCCGAGAGACCCGGCAACCTGGCCTTCCAGGTCAACCAATCGGGTGTCGTGTTCGGAAAGGAGCGCGGCGTTCGCATCGACGTCCGCACTCAGGCCATTGAGATCGGCGGTGACCGTCGCGATGGCAGTCGTGTTCGTATCCGTCTGCGCGATCTGTGCGTCCAGTCGGGTGCCGAGCCCGCTCACCTCTCCCGACAAGCTTGTCAGGTCAGTCTGAAGAGTGACGACCGTTCCGTCCAGCGTCGTCAGGCGCGTCTCGTGGTCCGACAGCAACGCGGTATTGTCGGTAATGGCCGCTGTGTTGCTGGTGATATCGGTGCGCAGAACGGACAGATCGACATCGATCCGCCCGACATCGGCGAGCAGAGCGGTCCGCTCCTGCTCCGCCGCGTCCTGTTCGGCCTCGATACCCTCGACCCGCGTGGTGAGCACGTCCACCTTCAGATCGACATCGCCAAGCGTCAGCAATTGACCCATGGCAGGCGTGGTCGTCGCCAACGCCGCTGCCATGGCCGAAATCGCAATTCCGCGATTTTTCCACATAGTCCTGCTCCCAAGTCTTCAGATCGTAGAATGCAGAAGACAGGTTTTAGCAGCCTTGACGTAGCGTTATGCGGATTTTCGCAAATTACGTCATTGGATTTGAAGAGAAATTTATGGCTTTTTTGCGTTCATCCCCTTTAAATCTACAAAAACGCTGGTATCGTTGCACAACTCTTAAGTGTCGTCCTCACGTAATTACGCAAGGTTGGTCATGAACCCAGAACCTCAGCAAAACAAAACGAGCGATTCGGAAGATACAACCACTTCTGTGGGCGCGCCGCCGAGTTCGGCCACTTTGACGGAGGTCGTCCGCGATATGCCCCGCGTGCGCGCTTTGCTCGATCATGGCCCGGTGCAAATCACATCGCACAAGCGCAACGAATTCGTGATGGTGCCCCAGGCCGAGTTCGAGCGGATGTCGTCGCTGTCCGGTGTCGACAAGAAAAATATCGATGAAAAATTGAGGCTGGTTATGGAGGCGGTGAGCTCCTGCATAATCATCATGGACAACACGCAGCGGGTTCGGCGCACGAATAAGGCGTTCCTCGATTATTTCGGATATCGGGAAAGCGATGTCATCGGGCGGCAGCTCGGCAGCCTGGCGAAGACCGCGACCGACAATTACATCCTGACCTGCATCAAACAGGTTCAGGAGAGCGGCCAGGAAAAGCGGTTCGAAATGGCTTCGTCTCATCGCGAGGGACGGTTTATTCGCTTTACGATACGTCCCTGGCCGGGCGGCGTGGCCGTCTTCGCTGACGACATCACCGAACAGACCCGCGCGACCGAACACGTCATGCAGGAGCTGGCGCGGGATCAGGCCTCGAAGCATATCGGCGGTGTGGGCTCCGGCGTGCTCGACGCCAACGGCATCATTCGCAATGCCAGCCTGGGCCTGGCGGTCCTGCTCGGCGTCAGGCGTCGGCTGTTGATCGGCGCATCGATCTATCGCGTCCTTTCGCCCGACTGCCGCAACGAGGTGGAGCGATGCCTGCAAAGCCGCGGCCTCAAAACCGAGACGATCGGTATAGAATATCTGGCGAGCGGTTCCGAGTTCGCGACCGCCCGGATGGCCTGCTCGCCCTTTGCGATCGGCCAGCTCCAGGATTGCGTGGCCTTCATCATACAGGATTGCGCGCGGTGTGGCGCGCCGGCGCTCGATCACCAACCCGGATAAAATTTAACAAATTTAATAGCCAGGCTGGAACCGGTTACCCGCTTGCCCTTTTAGGCAAGTGGGGACCGGTCGAGCTTTGTCAGTGCGTCCCCGTCGATATGCTAGGCCTGCCAGGACGGATGCCACGTGACTCTCGATTTCAAGAGCCTGCTGGACAGATCCCCTAACCCATATGTGACGCTGGATCGGGACCTGACGATCGTCTGGGCGAACCAGGAATATCTCAAGGCTACCATGCGCTCTCTCGAGGATATCGTCGGGCGCAACCTGTTCGACGCCTATCCGAGCGAGGGCGAGAGCTATCGCCAGCTGCGCGCGTCCTTCGACCGGGTGCTGGAGACCGGCGAGCCGGACGAGATTGCCCATATCCGTTACGACATTCCCGACGAGCGTGGCAGCTACGACACCCATTACTGGAGCGCCACGCACACCCCTCTCACCGATGACAACGGTGAGGTCGAATTGATCCTCCAGCACACGGTCGACATCACCGAGGTCGAAACCTTGCGGCGGATGCGCGAGGCGATGGGGGTGTTGAAGCGCGCCCAGGCGGCGGAGGAACGCTATGCCGATGCGAGCAGGGAACTGCTCCAATTGCGGGCCTTGCTGGAACAAGCGCCTGGCTTCGTGGCGGTCCTCGGAACCAGCGAACATCGCTTCGTCATGGCGAATGCGGCCTATCGCCAGCTTATCGGGGGGCGTGATCTGATCGGAAAGACCGTGGGAGAAGCCTTGCCGGAGATGATCGCGCAGGGTTTCATCGATACGCTGGACCGGGTCTATGCCAGCGGCGAGCCTTATTTCGGCGCGCGCGAAGAGGTGAAGATCCAGCATGAGCCCGGTGAGGGTCTTCAGACGCTGTTCCTCGAATTCATCTTCCAACCGATCTTCAGCGACAGCGGTGAGGTGCAGGGGATCTTCATTCAGGGGTATGACGCGACCGAAGAAGTCCATGCGGAAGATCATCAGCGTCTGCTCATCAACGAACTCAACCACCGCGTGAAGAACACGCTGGCGATCGTGCAGGGGCTGGCGCAGCAATCGTTCCGCACGGTCGAATGCCAGCCTTCGATGGATACGTTCAGCGCGCGCCTCGCGGCACTGGCGAGCGCGCACAATCTTCTGACCGAGCGTCATTGGGAATCGGCCGATATCGGGACCATCGTCAGACGGGCCCTCGCCGCGACGGTCGGAACCGACGAGGACAGGGTCAACTGTGCCGGCCCCAAGCTCGCAATCGACCCGCAGGCTGCCGTCGCCCTGGCCATGGTCGTCCACGAACTCTCGACCAATGCCATCAAATACGGGGCGCTTTCGCAAGAGGCGGGCAAGGTCGAGATCGAGTGGACAGCGGCAATGGTCGACGAAGGGACTGACGTCACTTTTCTCTGGCGGGAAAGCGGTGGCCCCCCGGTCGAACACCCTCAATCGAAAGGGTTCGGCTCGCGCCTGATCAAGCGCGGCTTCGGCGTGACGAATGGCAGCGCGAAGCTTGAATACCTGCCCGAAGGGTTCGAATGCCGAATCGAGGCCGTGCTGTGACCTGGACGGGCAAGACCGTCCTGATCCTCGAAGACGAGCCGATCATCGCAATGTGCCTCGAGGATATGCTGCTCGATAACGGGGCGCAGGTCATCGTCTCGGGAACGGTCACCCAGGCCCTCGCCGCGCTAGGCCGGGCCAGCCCCGATTGCGCAGTGCTCGACGTCAATCTGCATGGCGAAAAGAGCTACCCCGTCGCTGCGCGGCTGGACGAGCTTGGCGTGCCCTTCGTCTTCGCGACCGGCTATGGCGATGCCGAACATCCCCCCCGGTTCGCCAAATGCCCGACGATCACCAAACCCTATCAGTTCTCGCAGATCCGCGAGCAGCTGGAATGCGGGGATTGATCGCGAACATGGTGGAAATGGAGGGCGATCGCTTCTATGCGAACGCACCATGCGTATCGCCATTGCCTCCGACCATGCCGCCATCGACCTCAAGGCCGAATTGCGCGACTGGATGATCGAACAGGGCCACGAGGTTGCCGACCTCGGGCCGGAGACGACCGACAGCGTCGACTATCCCGATTACGGCTACAAGCTCGCCAGCGTCGTCGCCGATGGCACGGCGGATCGCGGGGTTGCGCTCTGCGGCAGCGGGATCGGCATCTCGATCGCGATCAACCGCAATCCGGCGTGCCGCAGCGCGCTCGTGTCCGAGCCCCTGAGCGCGGAGCTGGCACGCTCGCACAACGACGCGAACGTCATTGCCATGGGCGCCCGCCTGACCGGCTCCGACATGGCGAAAGCCTGCCTCGAGGCGTTCCTTTCGACCGATTTTCTCGGCGACCGGCATCAGCGCCGCGTCGACAAACTGTCCAACCCGGAGATGTGACTTGGCCACCCAGCCCGCCCCCGATCAAAGCCGCACGCCCACCGATCGCTTCTGGCATGACAGTCTCGCCGAAGCCGATCCCGAAATCTACGGTGCGATCCGCAACGAGCTGAAGCGCCAGCAGGACAAGATCGAGCTGATCGCGAGCGAGAACATCGCTTCCTCCGCCGTGCTGGAAGCCGCGGGCAGCGTCTTCACGAACAAATATGCCGAGGGCTATCCCGGCAAGCGCTATTACGGCGGCTGCGATTACGCGGATGTCGTCGAGACCCTGGCGATCGAGCGGGCGAAGCAGCTGTTCGGCTGCGAATTCGCCAATGTGCAGCCGAACAGCGGCAGCCAGATGAATCAGGCAGTCTTCCTCGCCCTGCTCCAGCCCGGCGACACCTTCATGGGCCTCGACTTGAACTCGGGAGGCCATCTGACTCACGGATCGCCGGTCAATATGAGCGGCAAGTGGTTCAACCCGGTCAGCTACGGCGTGCGCCGCGAGGACGAGCTGATCGACATGGACGCGGTCATGGCGACGGCCAAGGCGCACAAGCCCAAGCTGATCATCGCCGGGGGTACTGCCTATTCGCGCACCTGGGACTGGGAAGCCTTCCGCCGGATCGCAGACGAGGTCGGCGCCTATCTGATGGTCGATATGAGCCACATTTCCGGCCTCGTCGCAGGCGGCGCCCACCCCTCGCCCATGCCCCACGCCCATGTCGTGACGACGACGACGCACAAGAGCCTGCGCGGGCCCCGCTCGGGCGTGATCCTGTGGAACGATCCCGAGCTTTCGAAGCCGATCAACATGGCGGTTTTTCCGGGAATGCAGGGCGGCCCGCTGATGCATATCGTCGCCGCCAAGGCAGTCGCTTTCGCGGAGGCGCTTAGGCCCGATTTCAAGGACTATGCGGCGGCGGTGGTCGCCAATGCGCGCGCACTCGCGGCCAGCCTTGAGGAGAACGGCCTTCGGGTCGTTTCGGGCGGGACGGACAATCACTCGATGCTTGTCGATCTCACCGCCAAGGACGTGACCGGCAAGGATGCCGAGAAAGGGCTCGATCGCGCCTGGCTGACCTGCAACAAGAACGGCATCCCCTACGACACGCGCAGCCCCTTCGTGACCAGTGGCGTTCGCCTCGGCACGCCTGCGGGCACGACACGCGGCTTCGGGACCGAGGAATTCCGCACCATCGGCAGGCTGATCGCCGAAGTCGCCGACGGCCTTTCGAGCAAGGGTGCGGAGGGTGACCCCGCCGTCGAGGAAAGCGTGCGCGCTCGTGTCAGCGAATTGTGCGACAAGTTCCCGGTCTATCCGGGCCGTTGAGGAGGACGACATGGACAATCGAGAACCACGCCGCAACGATTGGGTCGAAGACGCCAAGGCGGAAGTCTCCGGCATGGCGAAGGGCGGCATGGACCATCCTTCGACCAAGCCTGTCCTTGCCGGGGCCGCGATCGGCGCCCTTGCCGGTGCTCTGCTGCCGGTCGTGACGCTCCCTGTCGGCGCCATCGTTGGGGCGGGCTTCGCATTCTACAACAGGATCAAGAAGTAAGCCTCTGAATGCGCTGCCCCTTTTGCGCCAATGAAGACAGTCAGGTCAAGGATAGCCGCCCGACGGAAGACAATTCCGCGATCCGGCGGCGGCGGCAATGCGCCAGCTGCGGCGCGCGCTTCACCACCTTCGAACGCGTCCAATTGCGCGAGGTGACGGTGGTGAAATCGGGCGGCGAGGGCAAGGAAGCGCGCCGCCAGCCCTTCGATCGGGGCAAATTGGAACAGTCGATCGCCCTCGCCTGCCGCAAGCGCAGCGTCGATCAGGAACGGATCGACCAGCTCGTCTCCGGCATCCAGCGCCAGGTCGAAACCGCTGGAGAGGCCGAAATCCCTTCGAAACGCATCGGCGAGTTGGTGATGGACGGCCTGCGCCAGCTGGACAGCGTCGCCTATATCCGCTTCGCCAGCGTCTATCGCGATTTCAGCGAGGCACGCGATTTCGAGGAATTCGCGAGCACGGTCCAGGAAGCCGCCGACGGACGCCGGGCTGAATAGAATGGCCGAAAAGCCCGTCGTCGTCCTGGTCCGTCCGCAACTGGGCGAGAATATCGGCAAGGCCGCACGCGCCATGCTCAATTTCGGGCTGGTCGAAATGCGCCTGGTCTCGCCGCGCGACGGGTGGCCGAACCCCTCCGCCGGGCCGGCCGCTGCGGGAGCGAATGTGGTTCTAGAGCGCGCCGGCGTCTTCGAAACCACGGCGGAGGCGGTGGCCGATTGCGCCCATGTCTATGCGACGACGGTGCGCAAACGCGGGGTGACCAAGCCGGTCGTCACACCCGAGGAAGCGGCGCGCGAAATGGCAGGCGCCGCGGGCCGCAGCGCGATCCTGTTCGGCCCGGAACGCTCGGGCCTCGAAACCGAGGACGTCGCCCTCGCACGCGCCATCCTCACCGTACCGATCAATCCCGATTTCGGATCGCTCAATCTGGCGCAGGCAGTGATCCTGTGCGCCTATGAATGGTCGAAGCATGAAGGCCTGGTGCAGCCGACGCAGGAGGATCTGCTACCCCCGGCTCCCCAGGAGGAACTGGACGGGCTGATTGCGCATCTCGAGACCATGCTGGAGCCCAAGGGCTATTTCCTGCCCGAATCCCGCACCGAAGCGACCCGCCGAACCTTGCGCGGCGTGCTGACCAAGCCGGGCTGGAACCATCTCGAAGTGCGCACGCTGCGCGGCGTCCTGTCGAGCCTCCAGCGCGGCCCGAAGCCGGACCTCAAGCCCTGATCCGGTCCCATTCGATGAGTTCGTAGGCAATCGAGGTTTCGACCAGAAGCTCCCACATTTGTTCGATTTTGTCCGCTGGCAGTCCGCGTTTGCCGGCATCGCTCCGCGCATTTGCGATAACTTCGGCCTTCCGGGCCTCGTCACGCACCACATTCCGGTCGGTCTTGATCCGCGCGGCCGCGCGCATGTAGCCGAAGCGGCGATCGAGCAGCGCCATGAGTTCGCGATCGGTGGCGTCGACGCCGCGGCGCACTTCCGCCATGGTGGTGCAATCGTCGGGCAGGAGATAATCGGTGTCCATGGCCCAGCGCCCTGCCCGCCCGCGCCCGAATTGTCGAGCGCGGAACGCCTGCCTTGACGCGGCTGCCATAACTGCTAAGGGCCGCGCTTCGTGAATTGGCTCCGCACCCCGGTGAAGCGGTGGCCGCGCATGGGAACAGCCCATGCGGTGCGATGCCGGGTTCAAGCGCCAGCCTTGATCCATGGTGGATTGGAGGGGGGCGACAGCAAATCGAAGGATACGACTTATGTCGAAGCGCAAGAGCGCCAAGTACAAACTCGACCGCCGGATGGGTGAAAACATCTGGGGTCGTCCGAATTCCCCGGTTAACAAGCGCTCCTACGGCCCCGGCCAGCATGGTCAGCGCCGCAAGAGCAAGATGTCGGACTTCGGCCTCCAGCTGCGCGCCAAGCAGAAGCTCAAGGGCTATTACGGCGACGTGACCGAGAAGCAGTTCAAGCGCACCTATCAGGAAGCCGCCCGTATCAAGGGCGATACCGGTCAGAACCTGATCGGCCTGCTCGAGCAGCGCCTCGATATGGTGGTCTATCGCGCCAAGTTCGCGCCGACCATCTTCGCCGCGCGCCAGATCGTCTCGCACGGCCACATCTATCTTAACGGCAAGAAGACCAACATCGCTTCGGCCCGCGTCAAGGTCGGCGACGTTGTCAGCCTCGGCAGCAAGGCCAAGGACATGGCGCTGGTCATCGAAGCCCAGAGCCTGCCCGAGCGTGAAATTCCCGATTACGTCGCGCCGGATGGCAACGACAAGGTGACCTTCACCCGCGTGCCCAAGCTCGACGAAGTGCCTTATCCGGTCACGATGGAACCGAATCTGGTCGTCGAATTCTATTCGCGCTGATCGGTTTTACCGGTTCCGCAAATACGAAAGGGCGGTCCTTCGGGGCCGCCCTTTTCGTTTGCGAGGACATCGTCGGACCGTCGCGCATGGGATCGCAAGGTTTAAGTATATTTACCAAGTATCGCTACAGGGCGGGCGCAACCATAAGGGCGCTAGCCCTGGCGGCATGACCCTCCCCACATCGATCCTTCCCTGCCTGCCCAATGCCAATGCCGTACTCGAACTGCTGGGCGAGCGACGGCAGCCCCAGTTCGACGGACTGGCCAAGGCGACGGCGACGATGTTCGGCTGCCCGCTGAGCGCGATCACCGTGGTGGAATGCGATCGCCAGTGGTTCAAAGCGGCGACGGATCCGTCCTTGACTGAAATACCCGCCGAACAATCGATCTGCCGCCATGCCCTTGTCGGGACCGATCTGATGGTCGTGGAAGATCTGCCGAAGGACCCCAGGTTCGCCGGGAATCCGCTGGTCACCGAAGAGGGTATGCGTTTTTACGCCGGCCGCCCGATCTGGGTAAAGATCGCGCCGGACAGCGAGGCCGTGCCGGTCGGTGCCCTGTGCATGATCGATTTCGCGCCGCGCAGCTTCTCGGCCGAGGAGCGCGATACGCTGGAACAGCTCGGCACGGTCGCGCAGACGCTGGTACAGGCCGCCATCGACGCAGCGGTGGCCGAACGCTCGGCGGAACAGCTCACCGAATTGCTGGCAGATCAGCAGCGTGCCCATCGTCAGCTGCGACAAGGTGAAAAGATCGCGGGCTTCGGCACCTGGCGCCTGTGCCTCGCCGACAACCATTTGGAATGGTCAGACCAAGTCTACGCCATCCACGAAGTGCCCAAGGGACAGGAGGAGATGCTGGAGGACGCACTCAGCTTCTATCCCCCGTCGGATCGCGCGATCCTCTCGGCGGCCATCGATCAGGCGATCTCGACCGGTCGGTCCTACGATCTCGAAGTCGATTTCATCACTGCGAAAGGCCGTCCGCGCCGAGTCCGCGCCATGGGCGAGGTCGAGCTGGACCACGGCAAGCCCGTCGCCCTGATCGGCGTGTTTCAGGACGTGACCGAACGCTATCGCCTCGAACAGGCGCTGATCCACAAGGCCAATACCGACGAATTGACCGGTATCGCGAGCCGGCGCCGATTCAACGAAAGCTTCGATGCGAAGACCTATGCGCCGCGCATCTCCGGTCAGGACGTGGCACTGATCCTCATCGACCTCGACCGCTTCAAGGAAGCCAATGACCGTTTCGGCCACGCGGTGGGCGACGAATTGCTGATGAAGACCGGTAAAGTCCTTACCGCGCCATGGCTGAAGGACAGCTTCGCCGCGCGTCTTGGCGGCGATGAATTCGTGCTGCTCATCACCGACACCCGGCTGGTCGCCAATCTCGAAGCGACGATCGATCGTCTACTGGTCAATTTGCGCCTGGCGCCCTCGACCGCACCGGATTTCGCAGTCAGCGGGACGATCGGCGCGGTGCGGATCGGTGACCCCACCATGGACCGTGAGCGAGCGACAGGCCATGCGGATCGTGCCCTCTACAAGGCGAAGGAACGCCAGCGGGGAAGCGCCGTGCTTTCGCAGGGTGGGCGCGACATCGCCATTCCGCAGGCGCAGTCCGCCAAGGCGATCGATCGCGCCGCCTGATCGGTCGGGTCAGCCCAGATAATCGCGCCGGAAATCGGCAGCGAAGGCAGCGAAGCGTCCTTCAGCGATGGCATCGCGCATCGTCTGCATCAGGTGCTGGTAGAAGGCAATGTTGTGCTCGGTCATCAGCATCGCGCCGAGGATTTCGCCCGCCTTGACGAGATGATGGAGATAGGCGCGGCTATAGGTGCCGCAGGTGTCGCATGGGCAGCGCGGATCGAGCGGCTCCTGATCCTCGGCGAAGCGGGCATTGCGCAGATTGAGAGCGCCGTTCCAGGTGAAAGCCTGGCCGTTGCGGCCCGACCGGCTCGGCAGGACGCAGTCGAACATATCGATGCCGCGCAATACGCCGCCGACCAGATCGGCCGGCTTGCCGAC
>Ga0208830_1001224_pt1 | contig 11733 bp, 11 predicted proteins | sample DeeseametaMP2634_FD_184169 | JGI IMG/M metagenome (GOLD analysis project Ga0208830, IMG submission 184169) | Marine microbial communities from the Deep Atlantic Ocean - MP2634 (SPAdes) | ecosystem: Environmental > Aquatic > Marine > Oceanic | place: Northeast of Antigua and Barbuda, North... | reverse complement strand
GGTCCTAATATACTAGCCATGCTGTAACCTGGCTCAAATTGCAATAACGGAATATTAGTTAAAGGATCAGAACTTCCAAATCCATTCCCTTCATCAAGCGGCTGTACTAGTGAATAAACTAGACTATCTCCATCAACATCTGTACAAGAAAAATCTAAAAACTTTGTGTTTCCAACACAAAAATAAGCATCTGCGGGATATGGTTGGAACTGAGGACTTGTGTTTTGACCCGCTAGTGCTGGGTCTGGAATATGAGCTTCCCAAGTCATCCCATCTGGAGACATATTTACGATCGCATTGTTCCTAGCAAAATTACTGTAAGTAAAATAGTAACCATTAGGGTTGTTAGCTAATGTAATAGATCCTTGATAAGTCGTTACCTCAACACATATACCCGTTGGGGTGTAACATTCATCTCCAAAGACGATAGTATCTGTTGAAACAATAGACATCGTTGGAACAGTTTGTACAAAAGCATGAGTAACTTCATCATAAATACCTGCTCCAGTTATTGATGCATCTGCTCCAGCTGTACTGTTACAATAATCTCTAAATGATCTTAAGGTAATTGTAAATGTATTAGGTCCAGTCTGTTCAAAATGAACATCTCCTCCTACAAAGTGAGAAGCATAAATATCTGAAGTTAACAATCCTAAAAAAATCAGTGTATGAAGTAAAATTTTTTGCATGATTAAGCTAATTTGTACTAAAATAATAATAATACTGCTAAAAAGTAGCTATAATTGACTTAAGTTTAACATAGACTCAAGTTAGTTGACGCATAATTAGTGTTAATTTTACCCAACAAACAAAATTAAATGGCCACTTATCTAAATGCAAAAGAAGAATTTACACCTCCCTCAAAATGGCAAGGAGAAATTTATGAAACAGTACTTAAATGGTATTTTAGACCTAAGTATTTTGGTTTAGAGCATATATCAAAAGATAAACCTGCTCTGTATGTTTCAAACCACACCTTACTAGGAGTTACAGACGGTCCTATTTACATGCCTAAACTTTATCGTAAAAAGGATATTTACTTAAGACCATTAGTGGATAAGATGTCAAAAGACATTCCATTATGGAGAGAGTTCATCAACTATTATGGTTTAGTAATAGCTAGCAAAGAAAACTGTAGAGAGCTAATGAAGCAAAAACAGCACATTTTGGTTTTTCCTGGAGGAACAAACGAAGCCTTCAAAAACGAAAATGAGGAATATCAATTGATATGGAAAAAAAGGTATGGTTTTGTCAAAATGGCTATCGAAAATGGATATCCAATAGTTCCTGTTGCAGGTCTTGGAGGAGATGAGCTATATGATATTGTTTTCGACAAACATGATGTTATGAATTCGTTTATTGGCAAATTAATAAAAAACAATAAAACCGCTAACAAATACTTAAAAGGAGGAGAAAATATCCCTCCATTTGTTACGGGTATCGGAGGAACACTACTTCCTAAACCTAAACGAATTTACTACACCTTTTCCGAGCCAGTTGAAACGAAGCACCTAAAAGGAGACACTTCTAAAGAAAACCTAGAAGTAATAAGATTAAAAGTTGAACTAGCGATCTACAAGGCAATGCATAGTATGACAATTTACAGGCAAAAAAAAGGACGCAAAACCAATAGCGTTATTAGAAATTTTTTAAGTAGATAAAAAAGAAAATGAGAGCCAATTTAATGACTCTCATTCCCTAACCTATGAAACCAGACATGAGTTGAACCTCATGCCACCACTATCGTGGATTTTCCCTATGAATGTTTTTAGTAAGTTACTACTATCAGTAACTCTAAAATATTATTATAATGAAGTGCTATAAACTACAGTAGTTTAAACACTAATATTAATTATGTACTGTGCGTAATTGTTGCTTTAATTTATTGAGCTGCTGTAATTGTAAAATATACTCTCCTATATTTCCATTACTCATTAACTCAATTGCTTTATCTCTTGCTTTTGTATATTCTTTTTTAAGATTAATCATTTTACTTTGTTTTAGGTTTGACAAGAGTAAATCAATATCCGTGCCAAAAAATTAAAAACATGAAACTAACATCGCAAACAAATGATAAACAAATATTTAGGATAAATTAAAAATAGTAGTGAGTTAAAAAAGGAATTGCTTTTAAAGAATATTAGCCCCCTTTTATGTAAAATATGACCAACGTTTTAAATAGAAATAGATAGTCTACTAAGAAACTCCAATATGGAATAAAGCATCCCCTTGATTTACTACAGGTGTATTGTTAATCCCATAGATATAGCCTTTCCTTTTTGGCTTTATCTTTTTTACCGAATGGTTATTAGGAGTGTGTATTTCCCCTAGTAGTTGATTCACCTCTACAGGGTCACCCGAAGATACCTTAGAAACAAATATCCCAGAAATGCTTGCTCTTAGCCATACAGTATCCGACAAATAAATAAAGTCATTTTGCTTCATTTTGCCTTCCTTCATTTTTAAATGAATCATTAGATTTTCTATACCAGCTAATCCATATTCTATTGATCGCTCATCTAAGCGTAACGATTCTCCTCCTTCAAACACCAACAAGGACTTCCCTCTTTTAAATGTTTCTCTTCTAAGGGATTTATTGATTAAGTTAGATTCAATGATAAATGGTACGCCAAAGACTTCAGCTAGTTCAATGGCTTTTTTATCTGCTGGAGCAACTCTTACTTGTGGTTCGTTGTAGATATTTGCACCACCTGTGTGAAAATCTACCCCAAGATCAATATGTGGAATAATCTCTTTTGTTAGTTTTCGGGCGACTCTTGATGCCAGTGATCCACTTTTACTTCCTGGGAAACTCCTATTAATATCTTTTCCATCAGGCAACTCTCTGCTAAAGTTTATAAACCCATACACATTTAGTAGTGGAATAGCAATAACAGTTCCGCAAGTTAAATTATCAAATAGCTTATTGTATAAAGAACGTCTTACTATTTCAACACCGTTGATCTCATCTCCATGTAATCCACCAAGCACTAACACTACTGGACCATCATTTTCACTTCTAAAAACATGTGTTTGTATATCAATAGGTGTTCCTGAAGGAAGTTTAGACACTCCCATTCGTATAAGTTGGTACGTTCCCTTTTTTATTTCTACACCATTAATTACCATGCTGTTCAATCCATTTAATTATATGTTCTGTAACATTTACTTCAGAATATTTTTCAATACCTTCTAATCCAGGAGAAGAGTTCACCTCTAGTAACAGTGGTCCCTTTTTTGATCGTAAAATATCAACTCCTGCTATTTCTAAGCCAAAAACGTTAGCTGCTCGTATAGCTATGTCTCTTTCTTCATCAGTTAGTTCCACTTTATAAGCAGTACCTCCTCTATGTAAGTTTGATCTAAATTCTCCTGATAAAGCTACTCTTTCCATACTAGCAACAACATCATCGCCTACTACAAAAGCACGAATATCTTTTCCACTGCTTTCCTTTATAAACTCTTGAACCAAAAACGGTTCATTGGAACTCATGTATGTAGCAAATATTTTCTCTGCTACAGTTTTATTATGAGCAAGAAAAACACCTAAACCTTGTGTACTTTCTAGTAATTTAATAATAAAGGGCGGATTACCTATTTCATATTGAATATTGCTAAACGTAGTTTTGGTAAAAAAGTGTAACGTTTTAGGCATGGGTAAATTCTCCATTTTCATCAATTGCATGGCTAAAAATTTATCCCGTGACTGAATTAAACCTTCGGGGGTAGTTAATAAACGTACCCCCATACATTGAAAATGCTTTAAAACCGCTGCTCCTTGACGTGTACTTGATGCTCCCACACGTGCTATAACAACATCTGGTATTTTAAGTGGAACATTTAGGTATTTCACTGTGAATTTCTTATCAATGAGTAACTCACAGTGCATATAATCAATCACTTTTACTTTATGTCCTAAACCAACAGCCTCTTCTTTTAACCTAGAAGTAGAATACGAGTCTTTAAACCTAGAAAGTACATATATAATCATTGTATATTCTGAAAATAGTGAATAGCTAACTCATATCCTTTTAAACCAAAACCTGATATATGACCAATACAAACTCCTGAAAGGAGTGATTTGTTTCGGAAGTCTTCTCTTGAGAAAATATTTGAAATATGAACTTCTAACACAGGTGTATTGATGGCTAAAATAGCATCTCTTATAGCTACTGATGTATGCGTATAACCGCCTGCATTCAAAACAACACCATCATATCCATTACTTTTTGCTTGTTGAAGTTGATCAATTATTTCACCTTCTATGTTTGACTGAAATACGGTTATAGCATCATTCGTTTTTAGCTGCTTAAGGTAATCTTCTAAAGAAATTTCTCCATATATTTCTTTTTCTCTCTTACCAACTAAATTAAGGTTCGGACCATTAACTATGAGTAATTTTGACATTTAATTTACTTATTCTAATTAAAAATAGAACTTAAATTTGAATTGATTCGTATATTTAACTAGTTTAAGTATACAAAAACAGTCTATGAAATTTATTTTTACGTATTTACTACTCTTCACTTCGTTTATTTTAAGTGCTGCTGATATATCTCAACAGCAAGCAGAATTGGTTGCAAAAACACAATTCAAACTGATGAACAACCTATCAGACAGGAACACTGTTCAAACGAAATTAATCTATAGTTTAGATTACGACAAAACAAATGGTTCAAAAGGTACTGCCTTTTATGTTTTCACAACTTCAGGAAGCAAAGGCTTTGTTATCGTTGCAGGTGATGACAAAGTAAAACCAATCTTGGGTTACAGTAAGGACAATACCTTTGAAGTTAACAACATGCATCAAGAGTATTTTAAGTTTATGCTTATTTACAGAAACGGAATAGCACAAATTGCGAACGACCCTGCTATCCAAGCAACACCATACATTGCTGCTAAATGGAACACACTATTAAATGATCAAGTAATTCCTACAGGAACAAGATCAGGAGTGGGTCCTTTAACTACTACAACTTGGAGTCAAAGACCATATTATAATGAATTATGCCCTGGGAATAATGCACCAACAGGATGTGTTCAAACAGCAATTTGTCAAATTATGAATTTTTGGCAACACCCTTACAGAGGAACTGGTAGCTATAGCTTCAATCACAATACTTATGGAACGTTAAGCGCAAACTTTAGTGCCACAACCTACGATTGGGCAAACATGCCAAGTAGCTTAAGCGGTAGTTCAGACTCTACTGAGGTAAATGCAATTGCAACCCTTATGTATCACGTAGGAGTAGCTATGGAAGCAAACTACAGCGAAGATGGTACTGGAGCTTTCACTCACAGAAGCAGAACAGTGTTACCAGCTTACTTTGGATACAAAGATCAAATCCAACAATATAGTAGATCATTCTTACCTGGTCAGTCTTGGGCTAATAAGTTAAAAGATGAGTTAGATGCTGGAAGAGTTGTATTACATAGTGGTTTTTGTCCAGATCCAAATGCAGGTCATGCTTTTGTTGTAGATGGTTACGACACAACTGGAAAATACAGCTACAACTGGGGATGGGGAGGTAGTTATAATGGATTTTATGAAACCGACAATTTAAACCCTGGTTCTACTTATACATGGAATAGTGGTCAAAAAATATTTACTAATATCGAACCAGATTTACCAGATTTTGACCTTGAGATGGACGGGATCATTTCTGTTACTCCTTCACCAATTGAATTTGAGCAACCATTTAGTGTTACTACTGCAGTTAGAAATAATGGAACTAACAATTATACAGGTAGTTTTAAAATGGTATTTTTTGATGATAATGATAATGCAGTAGGCGAAATTGATACGATCATTGATACCGTAGTAAACTCTAACGGAACTGTTTCTTTAACATTTGCTTCAAGTGGTTTAGCTATAACTCCTGATGTTTATTATCTAGGAGTATATTTTCAAGAAGCGAATGGGCAATGGAGTTTGGTTCCAGAAAACGTAACTGCTAACAATCCTATTATAGCTGAAATTACTTCAACCAACAGTTTAGGATTAATAGCAAACAGCGTAATTACAGTTAACCCTAACCCTATTCAAGAAAAAGATAGTTTAACCGTAACGTTTGAGGTATTAAACACAGACCCAAGTGCATTTAATGGTGTTATTTCAATTGATTTACACGATTTAAATGGCGATTGGATTACTGAGGTTGGATCAATTAATGCAATAATTGGAGCTGGCGGAACAGAATCAGTAACTATTAATTCAGATTCTTTAGGACAATTACCAGGTAGTTATAAACTAGTGATTTGGCATAAACAAACTGGAAGTAATTGGGAAATCATTCAAGAGGGAACTTTCCCAAATTCATTAGATGTTGACATCGTAGGCTTAGCATTTGCTGGAGCATTAACTGATTCTTATGAGTATAATGATACATCAACTTCTGCTTACGAACTTCCATTAACGTTTAACAATAACTTAGCAGTTACAAACACTTCTGGAGCGAACATACACGTAGGTAGTGATATAGATTACTATAAAGTACATTTGGACCCTTTCTACACGTATTTAGTATACGCTAGAGTTTACGATAGTTACAATGATGGAGGAAGAGGTCCTTTTACTAATGACATGATGTTTAACTACTACTTTAGAAATGACGAAGGTGATTACTACGATGACGAAGAAATGCCTAGTATTATTGCTAGTAATATTTCGTTAAACGGTGAGGACTTTTTCTTTGAAGTGTTGCCTTTTTACCCGGATGACATTAACAACAATGTGGGGTCATACCAAATAGAAATTGAGGTAATTCGTCAAGGTGTTACTACTGGTTTAGATGAGAATGCTGCTAGTCAAGTATTAGTATATCCTAACCCAGCTAACAATGCCATTAATATTGTACACGATGGTTACGATCAAATTAGTTTAGTAAATATAAACGGACAGGTTATTCAATCTAGTTCAACAACACAAAACATTACAAACATGGATTTAAGTGCTGTTAGTGCTGGCGTATACTTTATTCAATTAAGAAACAACAATAATGTTGTAAATAAAAGAATAGAAGTTATTAAATAAGGATTCTTCTGATTGATATTTCAAGCGGTGATTAGTCACCGCTTTTTTTATGTCTAAAATTTTTTTGGGTCTATTTTTTTCCTAGTCTGTTTTTTTTGAGCATTTTCTTTCTTTGCTTCTAGTCTTTTTCTCTTAACTGATTTTGGTACTTTAGTTGGCTTTCTCTCTATCTGAGGAGTTAGTAATTCTTTGATAAAAGCTTCGAGCTTTTTTCGAGCCTTTTCTTTGTTTTTGAGCTGAGATCGGGTTTCTTCGGATGAAACTCTTAGTATTGGATAGTTAATGTAACGATGAGAAGCCTTTTTAAATTTATTATGAATATCATCAGTTAAATCTAAGAGAGATAAGTCGCAAACTAAGGTAACTTTTGTTTCTACCTTATTCACATTTTGCCCACCTTTACCTCCACTTCTAGCTGTTTCAGTGGAAATGTTTAACAAGATAGTTTCTATGATTTCATTAATTTCTTTCATTAATGTACTGCAGATCTCCAAGGTAAACTTTCGCAAATTTCACCTTCTTTTTGGTTCAGCTCATCTAATCTTTTATAAATGGTTTCTTCGTCCCAATAATTTAATGCTAAACGAACAAAAATAGTTCCATGCTTAGCTTCAGAAGCCCATATTTGCTTGTAGAATCTTTTTAATTCTGGATCTTCAATAACGTCACCAATTAACTTAAAACGTTCCATACCTCGCATTTCAACAATAGATGCGATTAACATACGATCCATTAATCGTTCGTCTCTGCTTGATCTACATAAACCAATCAATTTCTTGATATAAATATCCTCCTCCATCTTTGCAGGAAGTGTTATGCCTCTATCCTGAAGTAAAGCCCAACAATCTCTAAAATGCTCTAGCTCCTCAATAGCAACCTCAATAAGTTCTGGTATAATTTCTGGTTTATCTGGACATTTAGCAACAAAGCTCATCGCCATAGCAGAAGCCTTACGCTCACAATCGGCATGGTCTTGGAGGAAGGAATTAAAATCTTTCACAGCATTATGTGCCCATTCAATTGGTGTTTCATAAGTTAAATCTAACGAGTATTTCATCTTGATGAGGTTAAGTTTAAAATCCAAAACAAAAGTACTTATCTTTAAATAAGAATAAAAATCTTAGTAGCAATCGTATGGGAGACGTTAAAAATTACATTGAAAATCATCGAGAAGACTTTGATAAAGGAATTTTGACGAAAGAAAACATTGTTAAAAACCCTTTCGATTTTTTTAATCAGTGGCTAAATGATGCGATTGAGCAAGAAGTTAAAGAGCCCTATGCTTTTCATTTGGCAACATCCGTTGATGGAATCCCTCAAAACAGAGTATTGTACTTAAGGGGACTGGAAGAAGAAGGTTATATTTTTTATACCAATTACGATGGAAATAAAGGAAATGAGTTAGCAAAAAACCCTAACGTGAGCATGAACTTTTTTTGGGCAGAACTGGAAAGACAAGTAAGAATAACTGGAGTGGCTCAAAAAGTAGACGAGAAAATCTCTGATGAGTATTTTGCTTCTAGACCAAGAAAAAGTCAGTTAGGCGCTTGGGCATCCCAACAAAGCAAAGAGCTAGACGATTACTCTTTGTTGGAAGAGCGATTAGAAATGTTTGATAAAAAATTTAAAGAAAACGTTCCAAGACCTCCTCATTGGGGTGGGTACATAGTTACTCCTAAGAGTTTTGAGTTTTGGCAAGGTAGACCAAGTCGTTTACATGACAGGTTTCTTTATGAGCAAAATGATAGTGAATGGATAATTAAAAGACTAAACCCTTAATGAGGCATCTACTGTTATTAGCGATAATTAGTCATATTTTTTCCTGTTCATCTCCAAGTGAAACAAAGAAAGGTAAAGCAATTAAGAACGATTACGCCAAAGGTTTTGTTATTAATCAGCTTTCAAATGGAGAAAAAAAACTATTGATCTACCATCCACAAACTGGTAAGAAGATTGATGATATAATTATTGATAAAAACAAACCAACTATTGTTATTCCCTTATCTGCAACACATCTTTCTTTTATTGATGCATTAGGAGAACTATCAACGGTAAAAGGCGTAACATTTGGTGAAAGTATTTTTAATCCCATCATCAAAGAAAAACTAAAATCGAACGAAATTGTTAATCTTGGTCAGGATGCTGCCCCAAATAAAGAGCTTCTTTTAACTGCTAAGCCTGATATTATCTTCACTTTTCCTGGTTCACAATCGTATAAAGATCAACTGAACATCACGGAAATACCCGTGACTGAGTTTCTTGAAGTACATCCACTGGCTCAATTGGAATGGGTCAAGGTTTTTGGGTTAGTTTATAATAAATATGACCAAGCTGTTCATTATTATGACTCTATAAAAACCATTTATAATACATTGAAAATCCAAAAATCAGAGACTCCAAAAAACATCATGTGTGGGGAGCTTTTGGATCAACATTGGGCTTTGCCTGGAGGAAAAAGCTTAATCAATCAATATATCGAAGACGCAGGGGCTGATTACTATTCGTTTGGTGATAGTAATACAGGATCAACAAAAATTGATTTTGAAGTCATTATAGATGAACAAAAAGCAATCAATAAATGGTTAATGACCACCTACCATTTAGAAAAGCTAACCCGAGAAAAAGTACTTGCTAAAAATCCGAAATACACCTATCTGGACATTCTTAAGGTTAGTGATTCAACTAGTATTGCAGTATGCAACACTGCCCAAAAACCATATTTTGAAAAAGGAATTGTTGAACCACACTTAATTTTGAAAGATATTATCTCTTTTGTGAAGGATAGTAATTCTTCCAATGAATACTTTAGGTATTTATATCCTTGAATGACTAATTCAGATTTTAGCTATATCCAATAATTATATCTGTAGTCAATTATATAAAGAATCAATGATTTACGCTATATTATTTACTGGTAGCTGCTAACAAGCATTTTGAATCAATAGCTACATAATAAATTTATTAAATGATTTAACGAACTTCCAATTACTATCTTTTTTTTCAAAAAAATAGTACTCACAAAACCCTGTGTTAACCTCAGCAACAGCAAAATGCTTAATCACTGCCACTTTCTTGTTTTTTATAAAAATTGGAATAGAGTATTTATTAATCCCTGAATTACCGTAATATTTACTAAACTCAATCCACGGGTTCTGTAACATCAAGCCACTATCTGTTTCTAACAAAGAATCTTTAATACTCAATAAAGAGTCCATAATTGCTTCATCAATACATTGTGTATTTACTAATCTTTTACAATCAAACAAATACTTACAAGTATCAAGATTGATTAATACTCCCTCTATTTCTTGACTATTGATGAAATCAACACTATTTAAAACTTCTTTTAATTCTTTCGGTTCAATAACTAAACTTTGAGGTAAAATTGACTGATTCTTTAACTCTTTAAATAGAAATTCATTAAAAAAACGCTCATATTCTGCTTTCAAAGGCAGTAATTTCTCTCTCTCTATTTCATTATTTGAACAACCGAACAAAGTAATGATAATCATGAAAAGAGTGAAAAATTTTAGTACTTGATCAATCATATAGTTCTTATAAAACATTTTCTAGGTTAGATTATTACTAAAAATTTCAATATATCCAACTCATTAAAAATAATGATAATAATAAAAAACGAAAATGATAGTAAGTGTCAAACTTTATATTATTAAAGCTATAATATTTTAGGTTTTTTCCTCTTTTCCAAAACTTACTTTCAATATTATTCTTAAATGGGTAATTTTATTTGAGAAGAATACCGCAATTTGTATTCGAAACGGAAATAAACTTTCTAAAAGACTATTAAATAAAAGTCATATAAACACAACATTACATGAAACACTATACATTAAAAAACGGGGATCAGTTTCCAGCCATTGGACTAGGAACATGGAAATCAAGACCAGGCGAGGTAAAAGAGGCTGTAATTCATGCTATAAAATCAGGGTACAGACATATTGATTGTGCAGCTATCTACATGAATGAAAAAGAAATTGGAGAAGCATTTAGGTATTGCTTTGAAAATAATATTGTAAAACGAGAAGAATTATGGATAACATCCAAATTATGGAACAATGCCCATTTAAGAGATGATGTTCGTCCGGCAATAAAAAACACACTTGCTGATTTACAGTTGGACTATCTGGATTTATATATTATTCATTGGCCAGTGGCTTTTAAGCCAGAAAAATTAAATGCTCCCAATGCAGAGGACTATCTTTCACTTGAAGAAGCTCCAATTATTGAAACATGGAGAGGTATGGAGGAAATTCAGTCTGTAGGATTAGCAAAACACATAGGGGTATCTAATTTCAGCATTAAAAAATTGGATGATTTATACAGTAAAGCGACATATAAACCAGAAGTAAATCAAGTAGAGCTCCACCCCTATTTACAGCAAAAAGAACTCTTCGATTATTGTTCACAGAAAAACATCATTTTAACGGGATATTCACCCTTGGGTTCTGGTGATCGATCGGAAGGAATGAAAAAAGATGATGAGCCTAGTTTGCTTGAGAATAAAACCATTAATAAAGTAGCTAACAAGCATAATGCTTCCCCAGCTCAGGTATTGATTTCTTGGCATGTACACAGGGGAAATGTTGTGATTCCAAAGTCTACAAACCCAAGCAGAATAGAACAAAATTTAGCTTCAATAGCTCTTCAGTTAGATGATGAAGATTTAAAAACGATTGAAT
>Ga0208830_1001213_pt1 | contig 11779 bp, 13 predicted proteins | sample DeeseametaMP2634_FD_184169 | JGI IMG/M metagenome (GOLD analysis project Ga0208830, IMG submission 184169) | Marine microbial communities from the Deep Atlantic Ocean - MP2634 (SPAdes) | ecosystem: Environmental > Aquatic > Marine > Oceanic | place: Northeast of Antigua and Barbuda, North... | reverse complement strand
TAAAAGATGTATTATCTGCTGATGAAATTTTTGTTACTGGAACATTTGCAGGAATTATTCCTGTTATACTTGTTGACAATACAGTAATTGGAGATGGAATCAGAGGTAAAATAACAAAAAGATTACAAGACTTTTATATAGCAGATGTCAATTCCAGCTAATTTGTATATAAAAAAGCCCCCAAGAGGAAGCTATTTGAGCCAGAGGCGTTTCATTTAAGTTTTTTCCATAGCTGGTAATTATAACCTCCTGCCATCTCAATAGCTTTTTGTAGCGGTATGACATTATTTGGTCGAGTGGAGAACATTCCGATTGGAGGAGTAGGGGGGGAGAAGAAGTTCCACACTCAAACATATCTGCCACGACTGCCCCAACCCAAAGAATATTACTCCCAATAAAGATATTAGTTAAAATAGGAGAATCTCCATCTGAACCACTACCCTTCTCTAAAACAACCATCGTTAGAAAACTTACTGACATTCCAATCAATATAATCTGCTTTCTCTTTTTACCCCCTTTGCCGCTTCCTTTTCTAACTTCTCCTTATGCTCAACTAAGCGTTTGTGAATTCCAGTGATGTCATAATTTGAGAGAATAATTAAATCGCCTTCCTGGGCATGGTCCAGAGAATGCTGCACAGCTTGGTTTTCATCAATAATAATTTCAATATTACTATTATCCATACCATGTTTGATGAGATATTTCTGCAGGGTGGATGAAATATACCCTTTTTCCTGACCTCGTTCATATCCCTCAAACAGGATAACCTCATCATAGGTTTCAGCGGCGATTCTGGAAACTTCCTCAAAGTCCTCCATTCGGCGGTCACCTGGCAGGCAGAGGGTGGCAATAGTCCTTCCCGGATTTAATGATTTCACAAACTCCGCCAGTCCTTCATATCCGGCAACATTATGTGCAAAGTCCACCAAGACCTTAAAATTCCCCATATCCATCATAGTAAGTCGTCCCGGAGTCTGGGCAAAAGAGGGGAAGAAAGTGGTGAGGGCGGCGGTGATGTTTTCATTTTTCACCCCCATGCCGATAGCCGCTCCAATAGCTGCCAATACATTGGCTACATTAAATATAGCCTTACCATCAAATGTAATGGGGACCTCCTTCGCTTCTACCAATGGATACTTCCATTTTCCTTTCATGATGCAGAAAGTACCATTTTCAAATATGACGGCTCGTCCACCGGATTTCAAATGCTCTTTGATTACTGTATTTGATTTTCCTTCCAGGCTGAAGAAAATGACATTACCTTTGGTATTCTCTGCCATGTCTGCTACACGTTCATCATCCGCATTCAAGATAGCATATCCATTCGGTTTTACTACTTCAGGAATAACACCCTTAACCCGTGCCATTTTATCCAGATCGTCAATATAATTTAAACCTAAATGATCAGCAGATACATTCGTCACAACCCCTACATCGCAATGTTTGAAACCAAGCCCAGCACGTAAAATACCACCGCGCGCGCATTCCAAAACCGCCATATCCACTGTGGGGTCTGTCAGAACCATTTTATGGGAATTAGGTCCGGTCATATCACCCTCATACACTAAACGGTTTTTGATATATACCCCTTCAGTGGTACACATTCCCACTGTATGCCCCACAAATTTCATGATGTGATTTAAAAGCCGGGTGGTGGTGGTTTTTCCATTGGTGCCGGTGACAGCAATAATGGGAATAGTACAAGATGAGCCTGGAGGGAATAGCATATCTATCACCGGTTCAGCTACATTGCGCCCCAACCCTTTGGTGGGCTGCAGGTGCATACGGAATCCCGGTGCAGCATTGAGTTCTACAATCCCGCCGCCGTTTTCAGAAATGGAAGTAGTAATATCTGGTGCCACAATATCCACACCTCCAATATCCAGCCCAACAATTTGTATTGCCCGCTCCGCAATATGTACGTTGGCGGGGTGGACAGAATCCAGCACATCTATGGCCGTACCCCCGGTGGAAAGATTGGCTGTTGTCTTTAAATATAATATTTCGTCCTTGGGTAGTTTTGTTTTCAGTGTATATCCAGCATCCGAAATCAGGCGTTTAGTCTGATGGTCCACATCAATTTCAGTGAGAATGTTCTCATGGCCATAGCCTCTCAGTGGATTTTCATTCTCTTCATCAATGAGCTCTTGAATAGTTTGTTTCCCGTCACCGGTTACATGGGCAGGCACCCGCTTTGCAGCGGCAACCAAATTTCCGTTGATCACCAGGAGACGGAAGTCAAATCCTGTGAGCATGGCTTCTACGATAATGTACCCATTTTTGGACTGCGCCTTTGCTGCTTCCCAGGCATGTTTGAAGAGGTCGTCATTATCAACACCTACTGTAATTCCCCGGCCATGATTTCCATCAGTTGGTTTCACAACCAGAGGATATCCCCAGCGCTGTGCCGCTTCAAATGCGCTTTCAAAATTCTGGGTTTCCATTCCCTTTGGAACAGGGATACCGTGTTTTTCCAGGAGTTCTTTGGTTTCCCATTTATCACCGGCAAAGTCCACTGCTAGGCTGGAGGTTTCCCCGGTCATGGTAGCCCGGATTCGTTTCTGGTTTGTACCATAACCCAGTTGAACCAGTGATTCCCGATTCAAGCGTGTAAAGGGGATGCCTCGTGAAACTGCCTCATCCACAATAGAGGATGTGCTGGGTCCCATTTTATAGCGTTCCCTCAGTTCTTTCAATTCCTGAACAATGGCATCTAAATCATATTTATTTCCCCGGATGAGTTTTTCGCAGAGGTCAACGGAAAGTTCTCCTGCCCGCTTACCAACTTCAGAAACAATATAGGAGTAAACCACATGGTAAATTCCCGTATCACCAGTTTCCCGGGTACGGCCGAATCCTGTGTCCATGCCGGCAAGGGTCTGAAGTTCTAATGCGGTATGCTCTACCACATGCCCCATCCAGGTACCTTCTTCTACCCGCTGGAAAAATCCACCGGCTTTCCCCACACTGCAGCGATGCTCATGAATTGTGGGCAGCGCTTCTGTAAACCGCTCATAAAATCCGTCGATCATATTGGTGGGAAGTTCTTCCAGGTCGCCAATGTCCAGCAGCATCTGAATGCAGGGGCGGAGGCTCCAGTAATTAGGCCCTGAGAGTTTCCTGAATTGCAGAATCTTCATTTTATTACTCATACGGCCTCCAATTCTATTGCTTGTGGAGAGTCAATATCTGATTTCATTAGGGGGGTGCGTGTAATAAGGTCATAGCCGTACCCCGGAGTCACCACATTCATATTCATTCCAAAAATTGGAATAGAGTCCTGAGCCTTTCCTTCAGTATATCCAGTGTGGGTAATGCCGTTGCCGTTCAGAACCGTAACAGAATTATTTCCCACTACCCTGCAGAAGCGGTCATTGGTAATAATCAAGGCTGTGTCTTCATCAATCCCTAAGCCAATGAACTCCGGGTTAGAACTCACGGCGCTTGCCAGGCGGAACAGACGATTGCGTTCCCGAAAATGCTGGTCAATAATGCAATTTTGTACCAGCCCTAATCCGCCTGTTAGTTTCACCAGATTCCGGCGTGGATTATACCCGCCTCTGCCACCAGCAATCATGAGTCCACTGGCAATACTGGCCCCGGCGCTGGTACCGCCATATATAAGCCCCTTATTCACCCGTTGTTTCAGCACTTGAAAAAATGGAGTACCACCTAAAATTCCAGCCAGTTTTACCTGGTTTCCTCCGGTAATGAAAACAGCCGATGCCCGCTCCAAATTTTTCACATTTTCTGGCAGATTACAATCACTCCGCCGGGTTAGAGGCAAGTGTATAATATCGTTTACCCCCAATCGGGTGAAAATATTGGTATAGATTACGCCTACCTCCAAAGGTATTCTGGATGCACCGGTGATAAGAACCAGGGGTCCGTCATTAGGGTTGAAACGCTGACAAAATGCGCTCAGCAGCAGCGGTTTCTTTCCTTTTTCCTCATTGCCGCCAATCAGGAAAAGCTGTTTCGTTTTCAATAAATCTCCAGTTATAAAATTCGGGTGAAAATTCGGTGTGGGAAATTTACGTTTTGGTTGAGGATTTTATTGAATAATAATATTATGGAAATCATTTGATTATTGAGAAATGAATATGATATTTGGGGTATCATCGGTGGTTGTATAGTTGGTTTCTTTCTTTTCAAAAACAAATAGGATTCCTTTATGAATAAATATTTATAGAGGAGAGGCCTGTCACTTATTTGATCCAGAGGCGTTTCATTTAATTAGACACCGCAACCACTTTTACATTCTTCCATAGTTTCGAATGGAACCACACCTCCGCATCCACCCCATATAAATTCCTTACACTGCCCCGCATCATCATCGTAATAATATCGTGGAAATGCAGCCAAACACATTCCAGGGTCAGGGGTTAAATAACACGCATCATCTAAAGGTTCAGATTTATCACATGCTATAAATAATAAGATTAATATTACCCAGAGGCGTTTCATTGACTTGCCCTGGTCTGGACCGGTTTCAATCGACCAATTTAAACACCTTGTCATGCCGGCGGGTTTTGTGAGCGACCTTGACGCCAATGTTGTTACCTTTCTTAACACTATCCACTGGCTCGTGGTCCACCTGCATGGATTCAATTTCTGCATTAAAATCGGTGGTATGGCCTTTAATATGGATTGTATCACCGATATTTAATTTCCCTGCAGTAATTTCAATTGCAGCAACGGATATCTGTCCAAAAAATTTAGAGACATATCCAATTTCCTTTTCCTTCATAACTTACTCCAAGTTTGATTTAGTGGAATGTACTCTTTGATCAGGATAAAATAATAGTATAATAAAAACTGTTAAAAGGCTATGAAAGCCAGAAGCGTTTCATTTAGTTTGATTGAAATACAAAATATGAAAAGGTCATTAAGAATACAAGGCCTTGAGCTTGCATAACTATCGATTAGCTTTTTTAAGTCTCTTTTCAGCTTTTTTTTCTTTTGCAGTTTTAGCCGGTGCTTTTTTAGTTGCTTTTTTAGAATCTTGACTTTTTCCCATTTTTCACTCCTTTTGTTTTCTTGAATTTATAAAAAATTACCCAACAATGTGGGTATGTCTTTTATAAACAAAAAAGCCCCCGTGAGGAGGCTAATTTATTAACAAATCTTTCAGGCGTAAAAGGTTATTTCTTTTTACCCTTTTCCTTTTTGACACCAGTTTTTTTGACATCCGGTTTTGGGTGTCCAAAACTTTTATCAAAAGTCGCATCTGAAAATAGCATCGATAATTTATCCGTCGATTTTTTTACTTTTTTCAGACAGTTATTACAACAGAATGTTACCACCAAGCCATCTACATCCACCTGCTTATCCACTTTGTTATTTCGCGCAGTTAAGGGGCAAGATTCCTGCACGTACTGCCCGGTGGCCACCAGTTGGTAATTTGCAGCGGTGGTGAATTTTGAGGCGTCCTCTTCAAAATCTGATTTACATCCGGCACAACAAAAATACACCTTCCCGTCTTTGTATTTTGTGTACTCATCCTTGTCGATCTCTTCTCCCGATATAACGCATTTAACGGTCAATTCTTTTTCACCTGCTTCCAATGCGAAAACAAGAGACGAAAGGGCAATAATAAATAGTATGATTAAGTTTCTTTTCATAATAACTCCCTGATTGAAAAAATTCTACTGGAAATTACAAATAATCACCCAACAATGTGGGTATGTATTTTATAAAAAAGGCTGAAAAAACCAGTGTAAGAATACTTAAAGAGGTAATAAGTATTAATATCATGTATTAATCTTTCCAATCGAGTTTCTTCAATCCACTTCTTTCTTTCTTTTGCTTTTTTACCATCATTTCCACATCTTTTAATAACTGTTTCGCATCATAAATAATGCCATCTTTAATGGTATAGAGTACACCCCCAACAAGTTCAGCCTCAGCTGTTTTGTTGTTTAATCGAACGGCACCTGTCCCATAAAGGACCTTTAGATTTTCAATAGGGTTCTCACCTATTATTACCAAATCTGCTAGTAATCCAGGCCGAATAACACCAAATTGAATATCTTCTCCTTTAGGTTCAAAAATTGCTTCCGCACCATGCTTTGTGGCACCTCGAAAAACCTCGAGCGGATGGAACCCGGCTTCCTGCAAAAGTTCCATTTCTTCAATAGTAGAAAATCCGAATAGGTTATAAGTGTATCCAGCATCTGAACTTACTGTCACACGACCACCTGCATTTTTATAATCATTCAAAAAAGACATCCATACCCGGTAAAAGTTTTTCCAGGCTACTTCATCTGCCGTGGTCCAATCGAAATAGTAAGCCCCATGGTTATACCTGCTAGGCGTATAGTAATTCCAAAGTGATGGTAGCGTATATTTTTCATGCCATACAGCAGTCTGGGCACGCATCACATCCCGTGTAGCGATATATGCTGTCATAGTTGGATCAATAATGAAATTATATTCAAGTAATTCATCAATAAGGGCTTTCCATTCAGGAGATCCTCTTTCGTGAATCAAATCCCACTGTCTAGCCACTTGCCCAAAACGATGCTGTTCATTGTTGTAATTCATATCGTAAGGCCAAGGTTGGACATCATTATTTTTATACAGAGCTTCAAAAAGTCCGTAAAAATGGGTCTGATTCCGCAAACCTAAGCGTGCTGCATCAATTAAATTCATTTCAGCAACTCCTATCTGTGCAAGGTGGGCTACGGAACCCATTTTATTGGCATTCGCCTCATCCAATAAAGCTTTCATAATCTGAGGTCTTAGAGCTGTAAGTTTTAAACCGTCAATCCCTTTTTTCTTGGCATACCTTACCCATTTCTTGGCCGTTTCAGGATCATTAATAGGGCCACCTTTCCAGTCTGCTCCATTTCCCGGACGGTCATAAACATAAATCCGTGGTGCGACAATCTCATTTTTTGCGCTTCTTTCCTTTTCTTTGAGTGACCATTCCATTGGCCCAAGAGCAACCCCTCTTACTGTAGTAATACCATGAGCCATCCACAATTTATAAGTATATTCTGCGTCAGGTGCTTTAAACTGGTTCCCGCTATGAATATGAAGATCTACAAAACCAGGTAATATATACATCCCAGCAGCATCAATTTCATAATCCCCCTTTTGGGGTCGTTTTGATTCGTTAATAGGAATACCTGGATATCCTACATTTTGTACTTTGACAATCTTATTATTTTCAATAACAATATCCATAGGACCCCGCGGTGGAGCGCCAGTACCGTCAATCACAATCCCACCTCGAATAATTAATCTTTTATAGGGTCCCTTACCTTCATCTTTTTTCCTATCCGGTGCTGCGTTAGGCCCTTTTGAACTCAGCTCTTGTACCTCAAAAATTTCTTTTTTCTTTTGGTTGCTAATTTGTTGACTTGATGCTACCAAAAAAATGGATAGTAGGATCACCAAATATTTACGAATATGAAAAAATGTTTTTTCAATTCCATTATGTTTTGTTTTATTCATTTTATTATCCTTTATTTGACCCAGAGGCGTTTCATTATTCTTCCTTTATTTCTTTCAACAACATTGGGTTATAAAAATTAGCCGTAATCAAAAGTCTAATGCTTTTTTATTCTAATCGTTTTTAACAATATTTCCATTTACCATCACAAAATCTATGGATCGAAAAGCTTTAATATTCTCATCCGGATTTCCATCTACTGCAATAATATCTGCAAAATAGCCTTCTTTTATCTGACCCAGCTCATCATTTTTACGAAGCAGTTTAGCGCCCATCACCGTGGCAGAATGGATCACATCGATGGGCAACATACCATAATTGACCATACGTTCCATTTCGCGCCAGCCCTCGCCATGGGGCATAGAACCGATATCCGTACCAAAAGCAATTTTGACCCCCTTCTTCATGGCACGCCGGAATGATTTCTTATGTTCAGCTACAATACGATTATGGAATCGAATATCTGCTTCACTTGCACCTTCATCGGGAAGATAGACTGTCATAGTTGGGCACCAGAATGTGCCGTTCTTAACCATGAGCTCCAGTATTTTATCATCCAGGAACAAGCCATGCTCGAGACTGTGAACGCCGCCCTTTACAGCATTATAAGCGCCGCTACCCCCATAGGCGTGGGCGGCCACATCCATACCCCATCTGCGCGCTTCATTCACCATAACTTCAACTTCCTCTGTACTGAGTTGGGGCAGGGGCTCCATTGTTTCTCGATTGATATGCCGCAATGTGCCTGTGGCATATATTTTGATAAAGTCCACGCCGGATTTACGCTGGTCACGAATTGCAGCCACCATATCATCAGGATTATCGGCAATAATGGCCAATTGTTCAACTTTTTTATCTATGGATGGACGTAATCCAGTCAAATTCATGTGTCCGCCAGTGATACTGATCGCCCAGCCAGAAACAAATATCCTGGGTCCAAAGAACATGCCTTCATTGATCGCATCACGGACAGCGATATCAGCCATATCTGCACCTTCATTATCAACATCTCGTATCGTCGTAAAACCTGACATCAGTATTTGCTTTGCCGCTTTAAAGGCTTCCATGGTGCGATAAGTATTTGTTTTATAAAGGACTGGCGGATTACTGCTGTAATCAGGGGTTAAGCAAATGTGCGTGTGGCCATCAATTAGTCCTGGAAGAACTGTCTTATTACTCAAATCAATAATGGAGGCTGAAGCGGATTCCAAGTTTTTCCCAACTTTGATGATTCGATTCCCCTCCACCAGAATATCTACATTCTTTTTGACAGTTTTCAAGTTTGTATCAATGAGTCGACCGGCGCGGATCAAGATTTGCTGCCCTTGAACGGCGAAAGTTGTCAGCAATAAAGCTGACAGCAGAATTAACAGTTTTGGATGGTTCATTTTCTTCTCCTTTATTTGAGCCGGAGGCGTTTCATTTAGCCTGCGAAGCCATATTGGTTTTCACCCTCATCTCCATTTTTACACAACCAGAGTACCAGTATTACCCAACCAATAACAGGTAATCCCCATAATAAACTCCACCAGCCATTTTTATTAATATCGTGCAATCTTCTCACTGTAACTGAAATAGAAGGGACTAAAAGTAAAAGACGAGAAGTTTCAAATAAAGGAAATGTTTTTATTCCATCAATTATACCTACATCCCAACCTATGATTATATCAATTATTAAAAGAGAAATTTGAATAATTGCACTGGCTAGCGCAAAATACCAAAACTCTGGCCTAACTGCCCTTCCCTTGAAAACTGTATAATTTTTAATACATTTAATAAACCATTTCATTCTTTATTCCTTTATTTGAGCCAGAGGCGTTTCATTTTTTATCTTTTATCTTATGGTGATCATCATTCTCATCATCATAAATAGAGTAAAGGACTGCAACACCAATTATGAGCAATAATAGTTTGGATTTAAGTTTCATAGTTAACTTTTTTTCGTCATCATCATCAACGCACTCCTTCGACATCATCATAAAGTATTGATACTCTCTGTCTGTCATATCGTTGATGTTCACATCCTTTAATCTGAGAAACTCCTTGTCTTGGCAGGTGTTGGACTGAGCAGACACCAAGTACGGGCTAAGCAGGGAAAAGACAAGCAGTATCACGAGTGGGTTTTTCATTTGTTCTCCTTTATTTGAGCCCGAGGCGTTTCATACAGGAAATTACACATAATCACCCAACAATTTGGGCGTCTCTTTTATAAACAAAAAAGCCCCCGTGAGGAGGCTATTTAAGCCAGAGGCGTTTCATTTAAGTCGTAGGATCAGGACCATATTGATTTTCACCTTCATCACTTGATTGAAACAGCCACACACAAAATGCTAAAGTACCAAATACACCGAACATGGCCATCCATTGAAGGCCGAACCCAAACAAATACTCAATTAACAGAATTGGCATAATTAATAATAAAATTAACATGTACCAGCCAGGTTTATTTGTATCATGGATCCTTCTAATGATTACACTAATTCCTGGTAAAAATAATTTTACACATAAAGTTTCTGACAATGATTGCAAATGTGAGTTCCCCTCTGCCCTACTCGAAATTTTTGAATCTTCCCTTTGCAGTTCGGACAAGATTGGCCCTGCTTCCCAAAAACATTTAACTTTTCTTTAAACTCCCCTGTTCGATTTTCTCCGAAAGAAAAATTGATAAACGTAGTGCCATTATAAGAAATTGCATCCTGAAGAATAGACCGGATGCTTTTGTACAAATTAGGAATACTTTGTTCAGGAATTTTATTCGAAATACTTTGAGGATGTATGCTGGCTTTCCATAAAATTTCATCAATGTAAATATTACCTAATCCTGCGATATAAGATTGATCAAGAAATAACGGTTTCATCATCCTTTTTCGCTGTCCTAAAGATTGAGTCAGCCAGCTCAGATTAAACTCTTTTGAAAGGGGTTCAATCCCAAGTTTTTCTTCCAGCCATTCCAATGTTCTGCTAAAATAAATTCGGCCAAATTTACGGGTATCGTAAAAATATAAATTTGAATTGTCTTTAAATCCGATATGAAACGAAAGTTGTTTCTCAAATTTCTTCTGAAGAGGATGAAGAAGCAACTTCCCTGTCATTCGCAGGTGAAATACCAGGAACCCCTGGCTTAATTCAAAAACAATATACTTCCCGCGCCTGCTTAACCGAACTATTTTTCTCCCCTTAACTGCATTAATTACAGAGGATAAATTTCCATTTTCAATGACTTTAGAATATCCATTCGGCAAATCAATGGAGCGAATAAATTTATCTTGAAGGACAGGCGATAAAAAGGCAACAACAGTCTCTACCTCCGGAAGTTCAGGCATGGATTAAACTACATTTCAAAAAAAGGGCTCCTAAACAAAACTTGTTACTTCAAAACCGCCAATTTTTGGATATCTCTGCCAATGAGTGTTTGAAGAGTTAAAAGACTTTTTTATGCAAATTTGAATCGATTTACTAAAGTCCATTTTATTCTCCTCTATATGAGCCAGAGGCGTTTCATTTAATTGCAAACATTTTGCTACTTCTACGCGGCAGGGTCGATCCTACGCTTGACTGAAACCAGGATGAATGGGCGAACGGAACTCATCAGACGCGAGACGCGCATCGGCATATGTTACAAAATCCGAGCTGAATGCGCTTTTCGTAGATTGCCACCATTCCGCAGCACCTCCGGCTGACAAAAGCGAGATGATAGATCGCTCGAACCCCTCAATTCGTACTGGATCGATGGAGCCGTAGACTCCTTGAATGTAGATGGCTTCGAACCGTCGAATGGCCACGAGCATCCAGAAGTGAAACCGGACACGCTCCTCCGAGGTTAGCACGCCCATTCCCTCCGATGCCTTGACGATGATTGTGGCAAGGTCTGCACTGCTGGAAATCGCGTTGGCCGTGAGGCTCATGTCCATGCTACTCTGTTGGAACGTCTGCGATCGCAGCACGCGGGTATTCTGCCGGAGTTGGACGGCGAGGTATCCAAGCGTCAAGAGAGTCGCCACCGCTGCGATCAGCTCACCGATACTGCCAAAGTCTTGGAACGTCAATTTTCCCACCTAACTGTTATTAATCCTATTGTATATCGATTCATTTTATACTCCTTTATTTGTGCCAGAGGCGTTTCATACTAGAAATTACACAAAAATTACCCAACAATGTGGGTGTCTCTTTTATAAACAAAAAACCCCGCTGCTGCGGGGCTCTTGCTTAAATCTTTTGGTGGGGGTTATTTCAAAGGCGTTTCATTGTTTTTTGATTGCATGTTGCTCTATAATATTAACTATCGAAGTCGAGACATTAGAATAATCATCTTGGATTAAC
>Ga0208830_1001204_pt1 | contig 11817 bp, 8 predicted proteins | sample DeeseametaMP2634_FD_184169 | JGI IMG/M metagenome (GOLD analysis project Ga0208830, IMG submission 184169) | Marine microbial communities from the Deep Atlantic Ocean - MP2634 (SPAdes) | ecosystem: Environmental > Aquatic > Marine > Oceanic | place: Northeast of Antigua and Barbuda, North... | reverse complement strand
ATCAGAAACAAATGGTGTCGGAGTGGAGAGATTCGAACTCCCGACCCCCTGCTCCCAAAGCAGGTGCGCTAACCGGACTGCGCTACACTCCGTGGGGTGAGCGATGGGACTTGAACCCACGGCCTCCTGGGCCACAACCAGGTGCTCTAACCAGCTGAGCTACGCCCACCATATGTAAATGATCGCTTTGTTTAAAGCGGGCGAAATTACTGGCGTTTAATGACTCCTCCAAATGCAATTCCCGCCGCTTCACCGTGCATTGTTCGTCTGAACGTCCGTAAGTTCAAGCATGCGTCTTTTACCCCGCTATATCGCCAGGGAACTCATCCTGCCCTTCATTTTTGCCCTGGGCATTATCGTATTTATCCTTTTCATTAATTTCTTCCTCCGGGCCGTGGATCGCTTCCTGGGCAAAGGCCTGGATCTGCTCACTATTCTGGAATACCTCTTTCTTAATCTGGCGTGGATCGTGGCCCTGGCTGTACCCATGGCAGTATTAATTGCTACACTGATGGCTTTCGGACGGCTTTCAGAAGATAACGAGATCAATGCCCTGCGTTCTTCAGGGATCAGTTTCCTCACCATCCTCCGCCCCGCTCTGTTATTTGGCACCGCCATCTGTCTGCTGCTGATCTTTTTTAACACTCGGGTTTTACCCGAAATGAATTTTCACGCCCGCTTACTGGCGGGCGATATACGCAAAATGCGCCCGGGGCTGGATATTGAACCTGGCCACTTCATCGATAATATTCCGGATTATTCCATGATCATCCGCGAGAAGAATGGCAATCTCATGGAAGATGTCCGCATTTTCAGCAAAGCAAGTAAGGAAGTGCAAACCAGCATTTATTCTGAAACAGGCGAACTGTCAACATTAGACGATGCCATCATTCTTACACTTTATGATGGCGAGATTCATGAGTTAGACCTTGAAAATTTCAACAATTACCGTCGCATCAATTTCGAAAAGCATGTCATTACCATCCCGGCAGATGACCTCATGATCAACCGCCGCGATACAGCCAATCGTTCCGACCGTGAAATGACTATTGAACTTATGCAGGAAAAAAAGACGAAATATGCTGAACGAAAGCAGCGGGTGGAAGAGCGTCTGCAAAGTACCATCAAAAAAGTGACTGGTATCGATATTTTACCGAGCAATTTTTCTGAAGCGCAAAAAATGCTGAATGTCTATAAAGAAAAAATTCAACAGGATACTACGTTATCCGCAGCAAAGCTGCGCTTGAAGGAACGACGCATCCGCAGCTTGGAACGGCAAGCCAAGAATGAATTCAGGCTCCTCGAAACATATACCAGAAGCTGGAATAAGTATGCCGTTGAAATTCATAAGAAATTTTCACTGCCCGTGGCCTGTATTTTATTTGTCCTGGTGGGCGCACCTTTGGGCACACTTTCACAGCGCGGCGGCTTTACTGTAGCCATCACAGTCGGTTTTGGTTTTTTCCTTATTTATTATATTTTCCTGATCGGCGGTGAAGAAATGGCCGATCGCAATATTGTCTCTCCCATCATTGGTATGTGGACACCCAATGCTTTGCTGTCCATTTTTGGCGGCTACCTAACCCTCCATTCTGTTCGTGAACGTGCACCCATCGAATTCAAATGGCCCTGGCAAAAATCCGAAACAGATAATGAATCCGAATGATATAATTGCCGCCAAAAATAGCGGCAGATCCATTCCAACAGCAGACCTTCATGCTTTTATCAACGGTTATGTGCAGGGACGTATCGATGACGCAACTATGACCGGATTGCTGCGCGCGATATATGATCATGGTATGAATTCGGATGAGATTTACACCTTGGTGGATATCATGATCCGTTCCGGCAAGCAGTTGGATTTTTCCCAAGTGGATGAATATGTATGCGATAAGCACAGCACCGGCGGTGTGGGAGACAACATTTCATTGATCCTGGCACCATTATTAGCCGCCGCCGGATTGAAAATTCCCATGATCTCCGGGCGGAGCTTGGGGCACACCGGCGGTACAATTGATAAACTGGAGACCATTCCAGGGTTTAGAACAGATGTAGCGGTAGATGAGTTTCAGCACTGGGTAAACAATGTCGGCTGCGGGATCATGGCCCAGTCAGATGAAATCTGTCCGGCCGATGGCAAGATTTATGCATTACGGGATATTACGGGAACCATTGCTTCCATTCCGTTGATCTGCGGATCCATCATGAGCAAGAAAATTGCTTCAGGAATACAGGGGTTGGTGCTGGATATTAAAATCGGAAATGGGTCATTTATGCCCACACTAAAAGAAGGACATAAGCTTGGGTTGATGATTCAGAATATTGGTGAACATTTTGGTGTAAAAACTGATCTTGTTTATTCAAATATGAATCAACCATTAGGCCGATTTGCAGGTATGTGGTGTGAAGTACAGGAAAGCATGGATTGTTTAAAAAATAATGGTCCAAAAGACACTATGGAAGTATGTATGAAATTGGCTTCAGCCATCATGATTCAATCTGGAAAAGCCAATGATGAAAATGAATCTAATGCATTATTAATGAATTTGATCGAAAATGGAACTGCCTATGAAAAATTTGAAGAAATGGTTTCAACACAAGGCGGTGACCTGAACGCAGTTCGACATAGACCACAATTTGGAACTACTATCAAAGCTGAAAAGGACGGTATTATTCAAATGATGGATACAACTCAAATCGGGTGGGGATTGGTCGACATGGGTTGTGGCCGTAAGCAAAAAGATGATATTTTAGATTCAACAGCCGGATTGGAATGTCATCGAAAAGTTGGTGACGAAGTACTGATTGGCGAAAAATTATTCACCTGTTTTTGTAATAATGAAAAAAAACTTAAATCTGGAGTTGAAAAAATATCTAATGCGGTCAGTATTGGCCCTGAACCGGTAGAGATTAGTCTATTTTATAATTAATTCTTATGTACAGAACAACGTGTTTCGGGTTCTGTGCCGGCAATAAATATTTCTGTTTCAAGAGGACATGGATTTCTAGGTAATGCTTTTGTGATTTGACAGATTTTGATATCCAGTACTTTTTCCGGTTGTTCAAATTCTAAATGACCATACGTCAAAGTATCATGACTGGCTTTCATGAATCTGGCCCATGCCGGTAATGCAGCTTTGCTGCCATCTGAACCCTGCCCTAAACTCACTTGTGGATCATCTACACCAAACCACGCCCCTGCTGCAATATAAGGAGAATAGCCTACAAACCAGGCATCCGTCCAGCCTTGAGTTGTCCCCGTTTTACCGGCTGCGGGATGATAAAAATGATATTTCCAGCGGACACTCCCACCTGTCCCCCGGTCTAAAACAGTTTGCAGCAGGTTGGTCATTATGTAGGACGTTTCCGTACTCAATACTTCTTTTCTCTTGGGATAATATTCCTTCAGCACATTTCCATAACGGTCTTCTATGCGAGTGATGCCGAAGGGTTTACAATAAACACCTTTATTGGCAAAGGTCCCGTAAGCAGCGACTATTTCCAAAAGATGCACTTCTGATGTTCCCAGGGCAATGGCATCTACAGCGCGTATGTCAGTAGACATACCCATGCGCCGGGCAGTTTGTTTAACTGCCTGTGCAGGAATAACCTCCTGTATCATGCGCACGGAAATCAAATTCAAGGACCGGCGTAGTCCCTCACGTATGGTAGTGAGGCCACCTGTAGTGCCATCATAATTTTGGGGCATCCACTTCACCCATTCACCATCGGCATTGCGGATGTTCAAAACTACAGGCTGATTCAGTAATTGCTTTGTGACAGCGACACCGTTATCAATGGCTGTTGTATAAACAAACGGCTTAAATACGGACCCCGGCTGACGCAATGACTGCGTGGCGCGGTTGAACTGGTCCGGATAATCCGGCCGGCCACCAACCATAGCCAGAATAGCTCCAGTCCGAGTGTCCAAGGCAACAAATGAACTCTGTACCAAAAGTTTGTCACGCAGATCCTCATATAATTCCATCTCTCCAGCCATCATGAGTTTCACCGTATCTTCCGGATAAATACTCAAGTAAGCCAGTTTGGAAAATTCTTCTTCATCATTGAACAGGCGCTGGTTTAATTTTTGCTGGTTAGCTGCTACCGATTTACGCACAGCATCTTCGGCAATTTTTTGCAAGCGTGAGTCAAGCGTCGTATAAATTTTCAGCCCATCCCGATAGATATTGACACCCAGTTCATCATCTTCCCTTTCGAGAAATCTGCGGATATATTCTGTAAAATAGGGCGCTGTACCACTGGTTTGCTCTTGTTGGATATTATCCAGCAACCGGGCGCGGGCTTCTGCGTATTCTGCTGTAGAAATAAATTCCTGATCACGCATCACCCGCAAGACAACATTGCGTTTGGTCAGCGCCAGTTCCGGAAACCGGACCGGTGAATAACGGGCCGGGGCTGGGAGCAGCCCCACCAGTAATGCGCTCTCATCCAGTACCAATTCATGGGCGTATTTTCCATAAAATCGTTTTGCCGCCGCCTGCACACCGTAGGTTCCATGGCCAAAGTGGACGCTGTTTAAATACATTTCCAGGATTTCATCCTTGGTGTATGTCCGTTCGATCTGGATGGCGGTGATGACTTCCTTGATCTTCCGCGTGATTGTTTTTTTGAAACCAATGGTATCATAAAGATTTCTGGCTAGTTGCTGCGTTAGTGAACTAAAACCTGAACGGTAACTCAAGGTTGCAGTATTAATGATCACAGCTCTGAAAACATCCCTGAGGGAAATACCCCAGTGTTCATAAAAGCGGCGGTCTTCTTTAGCCACAACGGCATCGCGCATTTGCTGGGGGATCTGATCCAGCTCTACAAAAACACGCTTTTCAAAATAGAGTTCATTTAATAGTTTGCCATCAGCGGAATAGATCCGCGTTACCAGGTCGGGATCGTAATTTTCCAATCGCTCGATAGAAGGCAGGTCAATGTGTAAGTACAATATATAAACAAAAACAATCACCATGCCGGTGAAGAGAGTGTAAACAGAATGTTTTATAACGCGTGCCCAGGATTTCATGGGATTGAATTTACTGCTGGTTTAAGATTCTGAAATTGGTGAATTGAACGGAGGTTTGAAAAATCTGTTCCAGCCGGATCAGCCTTTTCCCCGAGGCTGGATCATATCTTTAGGCTGGACCAATGTGTCAAAATCCTCGCCGCTCATGTATCCCAATGCTGTGATGGCTTCCCGGAGGGTGGTGTTTTCTTTATGAGCCTTTTTAGCCACTTCCGCTGCTTTGTCATAACCGATGTGGGGATTCAGCGCCGTCACCAGCATGAGCGAATTATGCAGATTGCTGTGAATTCGTTCTTCATTGGCCTCAATCCCATCCACACAATTATCAGCAAAGGAAACAGACACTTCAGCCAGTAGTCGAATAGATTGAATTATATTAAAAGCAATCACTGGTCGGTAGACATTCAATTCAAAATTTCCAGAAGCGCCCGCCATGGTAATAGTCATATCATTACCGATCACTTGCGTGCAGACCATGGTCATGGCTTCGGCCTGAGTGGGGTTGACTTTGCCGGGCATGATGGAACTGCCCGGTTCGTTGGCAGGTAGGATTAATTCACCGATTCCCGAACGGGGACCGCTGCCCAGCCAGCGGATGTCATTAGCGATCTTATTCAATGACGCTGCCACTGTTTTTAATGCGGATGATAACTCTACAATACTATCCTGTCCGCCCAGTGCTTCAAATTTGTTTTTTGCAGTGACAAAAGGTAGCTCCGTCAAGTTTGCAATTTCCTTCGCGGCAGCTTCGCCGAATCCTGCAACTGAATTAATACCTGTTCCAACAGCCGTACCACCCATAGCCAGTTCATAACAATGCGTCAGTGCATTATTTACTCGAGTAATGCCGTGTTCCACTTGGGATGCATATCCGGAAAATTCCTGACCTAAACTCAATGGTGTGGCATCTTGGAGGTGTGTACGCCCCAGCTTGATGATGTCTTTGAATTCATCTACTTTTTTGGCTAATGATTTCTGGAGCTTTTCCAGTGCCGGAAGCAATTGCTGGGTAACAGACTCAACTGCGGCTATGTTGATTGCGGAAGGAAATGTATCATTGGTGGACTGGGACATATTTACATGATCATTGGGATGCACTGGATCCTTGCTGCCCAATTCGCCACCCAGTATTTCAATGGCCCGGTTGGCAATCACTTCATTTATATTCATGTTTGTCTGAGTACCGGAGCCTGTCTGCCATACCACCAAAGGAAAATGGTCATCTAACTTTCCCTCGATCACTTCATCGGCAGCAGTGCGTATGGTGTCAGCGATTTTGGAATCGAGGCTGCCGAAGGATTCATTTACAGTGGCAGCGGCTTTCTTCAGTAATCCGTACGCACGAATGAATTCATGGGGGAAATGCTCATCACCGATCTTGAAGTTTTGCAGTGAGCGCTGGGTCTGTGCTCCCCAGTAACGATCGACAGGAACATCTACCGATCCAAGGCTGTCATTTTCAGTCCGGGTTAACATGGAGTTATTTTACCACCCATGTATCACCGGAGTTTAATAGCTCCTGAATGCTTCCGGTGCCGCGCAGTTCAACAGCTTTGGCTAATTGTTTCGTTACCAAATCATCATAGGACGGTGCATCAATGCTGTAAAGAACACCAATGGGATCCGGAAAATCCGGTTGATACGTAAAGTTTGCCAGCATGGACGCAGCGACGTAATCCGTTTCATTATGAACCATAATATCAGCAGTTGAAAATTTTCCGTTCAATTCAACAACTTGGGGAACATTACCATCCATATGTATGCCCTTGTTCTTATCTACGCCAAATAACATGGGTTGACCATTATCCAGCCAAAGGACATTATCCGCTTTGCTTTCTTTATTAGTCATAGGAGCAAAAGCGCCATCGTTGAAAATATTGCAGTTTTGATAAATCTCTAGAAATGATGTGCCCTTATGTTTATATGAACGCTCAATCATAATTTGCATGTGTTTAGTTTCACGATCAATCGTACGGGCAACAAAAGATGCTTCAGCTCCCAGAGCTAATGTAAGGGGATTGAATGGTCTATCCAGTGAGCCCATGGGTGTGGATTTGGTGACCTTACCCATTTCAGATGTGGGAGAATACTGGCCTTTGGTCAAACCATAAATTCGGTTATTAAACAGCAGGACATTGATATCCAAATTGCGCCGCAAAAGATGAATGGTATGATTCCCGCCTATGGAAAGTCCATCACCGTCACCTGTGACAACCCAAACAGATAAGTCGGGGTTGGCAACTTTTACTCCTGTAGCGATAGCTGGAGCGCGACCATGAATGGTATGAAAACCAAAGGTATTCATATAGTATGGAAAGCGGCTGGAACAACCAATACCGGATATGAATACAACATTCTTTTTATCCATGCCCAAATCAGGAAATAATTTTTGTGTTTGGGCAAGGATGGCATAATCACCGCAACCCGGACACCAGCGCACTGACTGATCAGAGGTAAAATCCATGCGTGTATATTTTTTCTTTTCAATTGCTTGTTTTTCAGCCATGGTCAGTTTCCTAAAATTTCATTAATCTTTTCAATAATTCGGCCTTTGCCAATCGGTTTACCGCGGACAAGATTCAATCCTTTTGCATCGATGAGAAAATCAGCACGTATTATTTTGATCAACTGACCCAAATTAATCTCCGGAATCAAGACGTTCTTAAACCGAATCAGGATTTCACCAAGGTCTTTTGGCAGCGGATTCAGCCAGCGTAAATGAACATGGCTAACAGCTTTTTTGGCAGTTTGCATTTCTTCCGCAGCCGAACGGCAGGCGCCCCAGGTCCCGCCCCAGCTCAATATCAATAATTCACCGCTGGACTTACCATAAATTTCAGTGGGTGGAATGTCGTTTACGACATTATCGACTTTTTGCTGTCGCGTGAGCGTCATATGGTGGTGATTTTCCGGATCATAGTTCACATTACCGGTTACGTCCTCTTTTTCCAAGCCGCCGATGCGGTGTTCCAGCCCTTCAGTCCCTGGGATCGCCCAGGGACGTGCCAGCGTTTCCTTATTGCGCAGGTAAGGCATGAACTGGCCATCGACCATACTGGAGGTATCTGCAAATTTGACATCGATTGGTTCCAGATCATCTACGTTGGGAATTGTCCAGGGTTCTGAACCATTGGCCAAGTAGCCATCTGTAAGCAACATGACGGGTGTCATGTATTTCAAGGCAATGCGACAGGCTTCATAAGCCGTATAGAAACAATCGCCAGGTGTAGCCGAAGCGATTACAGGCAGAGGTGCTTCACCATTACGTCCATACAACGCTTGTAATAAATCGGCTTGTTCTGTTTTGGTTGGCAATCCTGTACTGGGACCGCCGCGCTGAACGTTCACGATCACCATGGGCAGTTCCGCTATGATAGCTAATCCAAGGGCTTCTCCTTTTAATGCAATCCCGGGCCCGGACGAAGCAGTCACTGCAAGGTTGCCGGTAAACGCAGCACCAATAATGGATGTCATTCCTGCAATTTCATCTTCTGCCTGAAAAGTTTTCACATTGTGGTGTTTTAATGCTGCAAGATGATGGAGTATATCACTGGCTGGTGTGATGGGATAGCTGCCGTAGAATAAGGGCAGTTTTGATTTTTCAGCAGCGGCCACCAGACCTAATGTTAGGGCATAATTCCCTACAATATTGCGATAAGTTCCGGCAGGTAGGTCCGCTTTATCAACTTTATAACGGGTGGTAAAAATTTCTGTTGTTTCGCCATAGTTATAACCGGCTTCCATGGCTCTCACATTGGATTCGATCAGTTCCGGCCGTTTGGCAAATTTCTTCTCCAACCAGTTTTTTGTGGTCTCCATAGGACGGTCATAAATCCAATACAACAGACCCAATGCAAATAGGTTTTTGGTTCGATTTACGGTCTTCCGAGTTAAGCCCATATCAGCACAGACTTCTGCAACGATCTTGCTCATATCAATGGCATAGACTCGGAAATAATCTTCCAATGATCCATCTTCCAGTGGATTGGAATCGAAACCGGCATAGGTCAGATTCTTTTTGGAGAAAGCAGCCGTATTGCAAATGAGCATTCCGCCTGGCTCCAGTTCTTCACGATGAACTTTTAGAGCAGCGGGATTCATTGCAACCAACACATCAACTTTATCGCCGGGTGTATAAATAACCCTGGAACTGAAGTGAATTTGAAACGCACTAACTCCGGCCAATGAACCGGCGGGAGCACGGATTTCTGCAGGAAAATCCGGAAGTGTGCTTAAATCATTGCCAACAATGGCAGTGGTGTCTGTAAAACGTCCACCGGTGAGCTGCATTCCATCACCAGAGTCACCGGCAAAACGAATGACAACATCATCTACATTTTTAAGTGTTTTTTCCATAAAGTATAAGCGGGTCTAATCTAGGGTTTAAATACGATAAATCCAGTGAGAATTGGGACTCTATGGGCGTTCAAAAATGTTATTTTCAATCGGTTTCTGTGCCTGTCCAGTGTCAAATTTACCATGCTGTTTATACGTAAATCAATTCTAATAGAACATGTATGTAATCATGATGAAAAATTGCACCTTACCCTCTACAAGCGTAAACTTGATGGCGTTCTTATGAGTCCCAAACATAATCCGAGCCAGCTTTCAATTTTCCCGGAAATATCTGGAGACCTTTCTGCACCTTCGATTGCAACCATTCCAGAATTTGATAAAGCACTAGGCAACCTCATCAAGATGAGTGACCTGGGTGCCTTTATTCAAATCAACATTCAAGGTGTCGAAAAAATATTTTCATTGAATCTGTATGAGTTGAACATTCCCGCAGATTTCCTAAAAAACAATATCCCTCCTGCTCCAATTACTGTTCATCTCTTTCCGCAGAACACACGCAATGAATTGAAAAAACTGACTTATGAAGTAAAAGCGTTTTTTAATCGTGGCAATTCATTTAAAACATCTTTTGGGTTTTTTCTCTTCCGTAGTCATTTTCCATCTTGGAAAACATATTTGCATGAACGACAGGAAGCACTGAACCAATATTTATCTGATACATTGAGCAAGGGTGTTTACGGACAGTATTTTTTAGATCATTTTCAGCAAGGATATGATTATTTAAAAGATGCTGCAGATGAAACAGCGCCTTGGGTTTTCCGGGAAAAACTTTTGTTGAAGGATATTCAGGAAGTCCGCAATAATCTCATGGAAACACAGGCAACACTATCTGCTTTAACAGCCACTGATCTGGATTTTCCATTTCAAGTATTAGCAATGAAAACAACCCATATACCCATGGTGCTTCATCAGTATCAATCGCAAATCCATGTTCATTCTATTTTTAAAACGATCCATTTAGAATATTTAACTGATATTGATGTCAATACCATTGAAGATGTACGCAAGTTGACAGATAAACTATAATGATGACTAAAGAACAGATTAGACTAACTACACTTTCCCACGGCAGTGGTTGAGCATGTAAAATAGGTCCAAAAGACCTGGCCCAGGTTCTGGGTCAACTCAACCTACCGCAAGATGATCGGGTCATAGTTGGCTTTGACGGCGCTGACGATGCCGCTGTGGTACGATTGGATGGTGACAGATTTATCGTCCAGACAGTAGATTTTTTCACTCCAATTGTGGATGATCCCTATCAATACGGCCAGATCGCCGCGGCCAATTCACTTTCGGATATCTATGCAATGGGTGGGACTCCGTTGTTTGCCTTGAATATTGTTGGCTTTCCTATCAATGAATTACCCAAATCGATTTTATCTGACATATTACAAGGGGGTGCTGATAAAGCTGCAGAAGCGGGAATTTCTATTGTAGGTGGTCATTCTGTTGATGATCATGAACCCAAATATGGTTTGGTTGTTACCGGTGAAGTTGAAAAAAACAAATTGGTGCGCAACAATGGCGCCCAGCCGGGTGATGTCCTTATTTTAACCAAACCACTTGGCACAGGAATCATATCCACAGCAATCAAAAAAGAAAAAGCTTCAGAAGAACAAATCAATGCAGTTGTGGAATCCATGTCTGCATTAAATAAAGCTGCCGCTGATGCTATGAACGGATTGGATATTCATGCTGTCACCGATGTGACTGGCTTTGGGTTGTTAGGTCACTTGCGGGAAATGTGCCTGGCCAGCGATGTGTCTGCAGAGATTAATTTCAGGAATTTGGACTTTCTGAAGGGTGTTCGTGAACTGGCTGAAGCTGGAGTTGTTCCTGGCGGTACAAAACGCAACCTGGATTTCGTAAAGGATGATGTGATCTTTGATAAAAAACTGTCAGAAGTAGAGCAATTACTGACAGCAGATGCACAAACATCTGGAGGATTGTTAATTGCAATGCCCGAAAAATCTGTTCCTGATTATATAAATAATATGGATCCTGATTATTTTTATAAGCCAGTTCAGATCGGTATGATCACTAATAAAACAGTATATCTCATTTCAGTTAATTAACCCCGATCAATTTAATCGTAAATAGTCCTTGTCTTGCATTTTAATACCCCGGTAAATTTACCCGACAAAAATTGTCGGGTTAAATATGCTTAAAATTACAAGAAAAGTTGAATATGCCTTGATTGCCCTGCGTCATATGCAAGAAAAGGAAAAAGACGAATTGACCAATGCCAAGGAAATTGCAGAACAATATGGCATGCCTGTTGAACTCTTGGCGAAAACCTTACAGCACTTGGCTCGGGAAAAAATTGTAGAAGCTGTTCAGGGGCCTCATGGAGGTTATCGCATAAAAAAATGTCTGGAAGATATCAATATGAAAGACTTCTTTGAAAAAATGGAAGGTCCCTT
>Ga0208830_1001199_pt1 | contig 11868 bp, 11 predicted proteins | sample DeeseametaMP2634_FD_184169 | JGI IMG/M metagenome (GOLD analysis project Ga0208830, IMG submission 184169) | Marine microbial communities from the Deep Atlantic Ocean - MP2634 (SPAdes) | ecosystem: Environmental > Aquatic > Marine > Oceanic | place: Northeast of Antigua and Barbuda, North... | reverse complement strand
TGCATGATTACTCCTTGATTAGTTTAGCTCGATTCTGCTCATAGACATCTCTCAAAAAAGGATAGAGTTCAATAGCATCTTTTTTAAGATTTTCGTATTGTCCAATACGCAGAGATTCGCGGTTAATAGTTTTTAAAAGTGTTAATTCCGTTTGCTGAAGTGTCTGTCTGGATACGCCCAGATATTCTCCTTCTTGTTTGGGAAAATTATAAGGCCGAGTTTCAACATAGTTCACAGGATCCATTTGCATATCCGGATACAGGCTGAACATGTCCCGTACATTCGAGGGGCCCAAAAAAGGTAAAACCACATGGAATCCGCCTCCAACACCGTAAAATCCAAGTGTCTGTCCAAAATCTTCTTCATGGGCTTCTAAACCAAACCACTCCTTGGCCGGATCCCAAAAACCTAAAATTCCAATGGTGCTGTTAATGCTGAATCTAAGAAATTCCTCGCCGGCATTTTTTACTTTAAGTTGGAGAGCATTGTTGACAAAGCGCAGAGGAAAAAGCAAATTATGAAAAAAACTTTTCACACCTCTACGTGCTGTATCCGGAAGTACCCAGCGATATCCACGAGCAACCGGATCTAAAACAAAAATATAAAAACCGTCGTTAAAATTCGTCATTACGATGTTGTATCCACTCAGAGGATCAAAAACTTCTTTTTCAGCATCTCCAAACTCGTCCTCAAATTCAGCATCAAACCCATCCTCTTCTTCATCTGTGTCTGTTTCAGACGATGTATCCGGAACTGTTTCGCTTGAAACCGGTTTGTTTGCCTGAGCTAAAGCCCGGAATTCCATAAAGGGCATTAACGAAATAGACAGAATCATTAAAAATGTTAAAAATACAAAATTATTTTTTGGCATTGGATGGCGATTATAATTTTCTTTTCAACTACATAGAGTTTACTTTTTTCTAGCCAAGTGCAAGATTATTACCTACGGGCTGAATATCGAATAAAATCAATTCCGGATTATTTTATGAGTTTAAAGTTAATTTCAAATTTAATTGATTTTCAACAATCAGTTTGTCTCAACAATCAAAATATTTAGCAAGAAATGTAATTATTCCAATCTACAATAGATATTTATTTCATCACAAATAAAAAGAATTTATGGAGGATACCAAACCAAAAATCATTATAGGCAACAAGGGGCCTTTAGTTATCAAAGGTGGAGTTACTTTAATACATCCGGATGGTCTTGAGGAACAACGGGACGGAACGGTAGCCCTCTGCCGCTGCGGGCTTTCTGCCAAAAAACCATTTTGTGACGGCTCTCACAAGGGGTGTGACACTTGGTGAACAGACAAATATTCTATAATTGGCGGAAATGAATAGGTACCTATTTTAATATATAATTTTGATTTTATTATTTATTTTTCAATGATTTATATCTACCACCATCAGTACTTCCAAATAATTTTAAGTGACAGGTAGCATTTTAATAATTACTAATTTCACCAAAGGATATAGTAACGGTAACAGCGTTACAGACTAATAATGGTATAGCCTTTTCAGTTGCATCTTCTGATTCACAGCTGGAATCAGGACTTTTGTATCCCCTATTTTATCAATCACATTTTTTTCAAATTTTGTCCCCTGAAACACTTAGATGTGTCCCTTCTATTTTTAAAATCTTCACTATTGCTGTGTATAAAGGTCAGTAATTTCCTGGGCGCTCAGGGCGCGCTCGTAGATGCGGACTTCGTCAATGCTACCTTTCAGATATTCGCTTGCGGCCTCCTTAATTCCATTGTTTTTCGGAATTGGAAGACGGTTTGGGTGAAGAGTTTGGTCAGTCTAAGCTATGCAGACACTTTTAATTTAGCGACACGTTTAAGGACTCAACCATCGGTTTTGAGTCAGTAGCAGGTAAGTCAGATGATCAAAAGCTACCGCCTTTGATGCCAACTTAGTTTTAGTAAATTCATCTGACAGGGCATCCACAGGTTGGAATTCAAGAACACTTTTAAGATTGTGCACCAAAAACCCCTCCTTGGAAAAAATTTCTAGAAGTGCCCCATCCTTGACAACTGCAAAACTTTTTTCAGTATCTAAAATATTTTTCCCGATGGCACTGTACTTTCCCTCCAAATCAAGCAGTTTTATTATAGTAGGGAACAAATCAATCTGTGAGGCAAACATTTGGGATCTACCAGGGCTAATGTTTTTTGGACTGTAGATAATCAAGGGGATCCGGAACTTACCATAAGGCTCTGCCCCCTGAAAATGTGGAAGAGCATGGTCTGCTGTGATGATGAATACCGTTTCCTCAAAATCTTTACGTTTTTTGTATTCATTTATGAACTCTCCCAGAGCCCAGTCCGTGTAGTGCAGCATGTTGAGGTAACCTCCTTCAGTATCTGTTCCATGCTCGTATTGATTGAAGGGTTCTTGCATTCTTGCAAATGGAGTATGGTCTGAACTGGCATTGACGAAAGCAACATAGTTTGACTTTTCCCCATCAAGCTGTTTTAGCAAATACATGAAGGCTTCATAATCCCAACCCAAAGGACGATCTGCGGCATCAATGTAATTCAGTAATAACGGATAATCTTCCAGCCCATGGTAATCATCAAATCCAGCAGCTCCTGCAATAAGATCCATTGAGAACGACTCCCTCAGGGTGGTGGTCAAGAATATTGTACGGTAATGGTTATCACTTGCCAATTGGCCCAGACTAGAATAATTCACAGATAAAGCAGTGATGTCAGGCATGCCGGGAAGAGGTGGAATTCCAGTGAGAATCGATTGGGCCCCGTCCACACTTCTCTGTCCATTTGCAAAAAAATTTTCAAACACCAATCCATTGCGGGCAAATCTGTCAATATTTGGAGTCACCCCATAGTTCTGTCCTGAAAGATAATCAATATATTTAGAAGACAGACTTTCAATCATGATCATGACTACGTTTTTTTTTGGACTCATGCCGGACTGAACATTGGTCCTTTCAAGAGGGTAATCAGGGGTTGTTGATACCGGTAAGTCCAGAGTATCAAGATATAATTTTTCTTCTCCTGCTGTCCGTTCAATGAACTTACTGGAGATGCTGAAGTGGGATGCTGTGAAAATGCCGTTTAGAATCAGATGACCCTGGCTGGCAGAGCCATACTGGTATGCGTCTATAACAGCAATTGGTTTTCTCTGGAATCCCCCGCGGCCAACAACAATGAGTACCAGTAAAATCAGAACGAAACTCAAAATTGAGCGTTGAACTTCCGGTTTTTTTGGACATGTCACTTTGAGAAACAGTGGATAAAATACAATAGTTAAAACTATTAGGAAAATGATAGGCAAAAGCTTGACAGACACTTCGGTCATCAAATACTCTGAATCATTGAGCAAAAATAGTAGTTCATTCGTGATATGCCTTTTGACAAAGCTGAAATACATGTAGTCAGAAGCCAGGAAGATGATCATTGCGACCAACTCCAAGTAAATCACGCTTGCCACAAACCTGCGGAAAAACAGATGTCCCGTTATCCGGAGTGGAAAAATCAGAAGAACAATGGGTATGAAAAGCAGGATAGAAGTGGAGGACAGATCAAAACGTAATCCAAGAAAAAGGCTCTCGGTTAATTTCAAAAAATCCAGATTATTAAATAAATCACGATATGAATAATATATGGCGATCCTGAATATTTGAAAAACTAAGACAAAGATCAGGAATAATCTTAGGACTTCCTGAAAAACAAATTTAATTTTTTTTAATTGATTCAATTTAATTGCATTGTTAATGAGTTCTTACCAATACAGGTGTTCGGATGAGTCTATCCTGCTCCCATTCTTAAAGAAAAATGTCTTTTCGGTTCTTCATCGCTACATACCTTATGGTGTTCCTGCCAACTACTTAACTTTAGTCTCAATCTTTGTAATTTGGTCTTGTTTCTTATATTTCATAGGCATCGAAACTGCGGATGAAGGGGATATCATTATCGCTTTTTTTGCAATAATCATCTATGTTATTTTTGATCATTTTGATGGACTACAGGCAAAAATAACAGCAACTGGATCTCCTCTTGGCGAAATTTTAGACCATTACAGTGATGTCTTCAACGGATCCATTATCCTTTATCTTTTTTTTCGAATTCTCCAAATCGAACTTGACTGGATTTTTTATTTAGCCATCTGGCTCAATCTTGTTGCATTTACCTTGACCTATTTGGAGCAGAGTATCCAAAAGGAATTGCATTTTGGAAAAATAGGATCACTGGAAGGTGTTGTCCTCATTCTCCTGATCATCTGCAGTTTTATGACATCTCAAGGAAAAACATTTTGGTTGGAATACACCATGCTGGACATGCCAGTCTATGTCTTCTTGGTATTAGGTTTGATTATGGGTGTGATTTATACAGTTGTAGTAAGTTTAAGGCGTTTGCAACACATACCTAAGTCTTTCATCCATTACCTCTTGACTGGTTCTATACTCTACTTTCTCTGCATCTATTATCAAATCAACTGGTATATTGCCTTTCTGGTGATCAATGTCTATTCGGCCGATCTCATCCTGAAATCCATGAAATCTCATCTTCTTGATGCAGAGAGTCCTAAACCGGACTTTATCGTTTACATACTCTTTCTGTTTCTCATCTATCTGTTATTTTTCGAATATGAGCAACAGATCGGTTTTCTGGTCTATGGATTGGTAGTCACTGCTAAAATCATATGGAACATGGTACAAATCTTTTCCAAATTCAGAAATTACTGGGTTTGGTGGAATCTACATTGAAACGTAGTTCAGAATTAGTGACAAGTGAGAGCATGGGTTTTATTTCTCAAGTTCAGACAACTCATGCATCTCAATCCATCATCCACCGTAACATTCTTTTGTATCCCATTTTGCTCCTCAAGTAATCCTTTGCACCGTCTTAAAATTAATACACTGGCAAGATAAAAGTCTCAAGGGCGTAAGAGCAAGATCTTTACTCAACAAAACAACTTCATAATTAATTTGGAAATTATTAGATGATTTGGATTTTGATGGAAGTAACCAAGGATTATGAGAGTTTGTCACTTCTGTTTCTTAATTTGTCGGTTTCAGAAGAACCCAATCTAAATCAGAATTTGGAGTGTTTCACATCAATCAGGAAGAGTATATTTAAGTGGAAGAACGTGCCAACCGTGATCTCCGGAGATGCAACGATCTTCAGGTAGCAGAGTAAGATTCCTCACTGCGGGGAGCACAGGAAGTACATTTGAATGTTGACCATGCTTACCGGTGTACGACACAGACACACGGTTGAACAAGAATTAGTCGTTCAATTTGCTTAAAAGCCAGTTTGCCGTGCGTAGCAGACGGGCATCATCATTCTTTGCTCCCACAAGCTGGGTGCCAATCGGCATTCCGTTTTCGCCCTGGAAGACGGGTATGTTAAGTGCGGGAACACCACAGAAGGTCCAGATAGTACAGAAAGACGGGTCGCCGGTATTATCGAGGCCAATGGGGGCTTCGCCGGAAACAGATGGCGTGAGAATGGCATCATATTCCTGGAACAGCCCTCCCAGAATGTCATCCAAAACAGCCTGCTGCGACATTGCCTGGTGGTAAGCAACGGCTGAATAGCCCATCCCACGTTCAATCTGTAATCGTAAGGAATCGCTTAACTTATCTTTTGCCGTTTCGTAATCATGGGCAAAACTGTAAGCGAGGTCAGCTTCCATAATGATTTTATGATGATCCAGCACATGTCCGAATGAGGGAGATAACTCTATCTCCTCAACATTCTCACTCAGCATTTCACATAGTTCTTCATGTGCTCCTTTGCACATTTCATCGGCCCGGTCCCAGACAGGCGTTTTTACGAACCCGATTTTAGGTGGCAAAGGAGGCTCTTCAGCGGCAACAGATATTAGGGATGGTGTGGCGCGAAGAAATGTTGTAGCAGAGTCAGTTTCGTCATAACCAGCCAACACCTGTGTCAGTAAGGCAACATCATCCGTTGTACGGGCAAAAACACCCAACTGGTCGAGAGGGAGTGATTGTTGAAGAACGCCGCTGCGGGGAATCATCCCGAACGAAGGCTTGAAGCCAAACACACCGCAAAACGCCGCTGGACGGATGATGGAGCCATTAGTCTGGCTGCCCAGTGCAATCGGAACCATGTATGACGCGACGGCCGCCGCGGATCCGCTGGATGATCCGCCTGGTGTGCGGTTTGGATCATGAGGATTTTTTGTTTTCCCCGGTGCATAGGTTGCCAGTTCCGTAGTGACCGTTTTACCCATGATAACCGCCCCGGCCTGGCGCAGACGACTAACCACCCAGGCGTCCTTGAACGGAACACGTCCGGAGTGGATAGGCGTGCCCAATTCTGTAGGCACATGTGCTGTGTCAATGATGTCCTTGATGCCTACTGGAATACCGTGTAACTGCCCTTTGGGGTCACCAGCCTGACGTATAATATCAAGCTTGCGAGCCTGTTCCAGGGCATAATCGGGGTTCAAGTACGCCCAGGCCTCGATTTCGCCATCAATCTGATCTATCCGCTCAAGACAAGCTTGTACTAATTCTTCGGATGTGATCTCGCCTTTTCGGATTTTATCGACTGCCTGGGTCGCAGATAGATCATTTAGTGACATGCAGAGTAATCTTTTTACTTCTTCTTGCGGAGGCAGGAATCCCAGAAGTCATAGAAGACCAAGGGCAGTACCGAGAGACAGATAATCCAAAATGGAAGACCACCCCAGAACCCTGCCGCCCCGGAAGAAATACTCTCAGCCAGTCCGAGAACAAACATGGTAATGATAAATAATCCGAGAAACCCGGAAATTTTTTCATCAAGCGTTGTTTTCATAACTTTAGTACTCCACTAATCGTGTTACGCGGATATCAAGGGATGTATTTTCCGAACAGGTAATCAGGCAGCCACAGGGCTATCCCCGGATACAAATACATCAAGACCATTACCCCTATGACGATGGCGAGGTAGGGCATGATGCCTCTGAAAATATCCATCAGTTCAATTTGTTTTCCTAAAACCCCTTTCAGATAATAGGCGGACATGGCCATAGGTGGAGTCAGGAATGAGGTTTGCAGGTTGAGCGCCACCAACATTGCGAAGAAATAGGGGTTAACGCCAAAGGTAGGTAGCATAGGCAGAAAGATCGGCACGAAAATGATCAGGATTTCCGACCATTCCAGGGGCCAGCCAAGAAGGAAGATGATCATCTGTACCATGACCAGGAACTGCCAGGGTGCCAGATCGAACCCAAGAATGAAATGCTCGATGATTTCGTGACCTCCAAGATAGGAGAATACGGACGCAAAGGTCCATGAGCCGACGAACAGCCAGCAGACCATCGCTGTCGCTTTCGCCGTCAGGTATACGGAATCCTTGAGCATGTCCCAGCTGAAGGAGCGGTACATAACCGCCAGCATGAGCCCGCCAAATGCACCCATGGCGGCGGCTTCAGCCGGTGTTGCCAAACCACCCAGAATTGATCCCAGCACTAACATGATGAGTGCCGTCAGGGGTACGAAAGATGTCAGGAGTTGCCAGTAGACAACACGCCGGGGAGGAACCTCCTCTTCACGTGGTTTCGGCGCAATTGACGGATTTATCATAACCCGGCAAATGACATAGATTATGTATGATCCCGCCAAGAGAAGACCTGGGATCATGGCTGCCGCATACAAGCGCAACGGAGATAATTCAGCGATGGCGCCATAGACTATCAGCATGATGGATGGCGGAATCAAAATGCCAAGCGTACCGCCAGAGCAGATAACGCCAGCGGAGAAGCTTTTGTCATAATTAGCTTTTATCATTGCAGGGAAAGCCAGCAGACCCATCAGGGTAACAACGGCACCAACGATACCGCTTGCTGTTGAAAACACTGTGCAGGTGATTAAGGCCGCTATTGCCATGGATCCGGGCAGATTTCGCGCAGCCATCTGCAGAGAGTAGAAAAGCTTATTGACGATGTTGGCGCGCTCAACAACATACCCCATAAACAGGAACAGCGGGATCGCAACCAGCGTATCATTTTCCATCACTGAATAGGTATTCTGGTTCAGCAGATAGAAAATATTATTGTTGAAGGCATCACTGATTGTCTGAATACTTCCGGCATCATGGTAAGCGTAATATCCAAAGAAAACGCCCATCGCCAATAACGTAAAGGCAACTGGAAATCCTAACAGTACCATCACGATGAACAAGGAAAGCATAAAAATTGCGACTTCGGGATTTGTCATGAGAAAGGGTGCTCCATTATAACAGTTCAGGTTGTGTAAACAGGTTTAATCAATTTTTACTCCATCTGCCTGGCCCTTCAGTAATTCTTCCGTTTCCCGGGAATCTTTCTGACGTGGCAGCCATCTGTTGTTTTTCATCGCCAGATAGCAGCGCATGCTTTCAGCTACACCCTGAACGATGAACAACCCACCTGCCAAGGGGATCAAGGTTTTAAAGAAATAAATCTGAATACGGGCAGGACTGTTCCAACTGACTTCTTGATAACGCCATGAGTCTGAGGCAATTTCCCAACCGAACCAGAATAGTGCGAGCATGCCTGGAAAAAAGAAGAGGATATATAAAATAATATCAACCAGGCCCTGCCAGCGTGGTTGTAGGAAGCGGTAAACCACATCAGCACGTACATGCGTGTCCTGGGCTAAGGCGTAAGGCCCTGCCATGAGGAACAATGCTCCGTACATCTGTACCATCATGTCAAATGCCCAAACGGTAGGGGCATTGATGACATAACGGACAAAGACTTCGTAGGCGACGGAAAGGGTTAAAATCAGAATACACCAGCCAAAGGAGCGCCCAATCCAAATGTTGAGGCGTTCGATTGCATGAATAATGGATATCACGGGTTTTTTCTCCTGCCTTTTGGGATAATTCAGTTATTGGAGGGACAGCCGCAAGGCTGTCCCTCCATAACTGATCGATCCTGCGAAATGGTCTCGCAAGAAAAACAGATTAGATCAACCGAAGTGGTGCTTGTAAGCGATACCGTAATCCGGCTGGTTCAGGAGCAGGTAGTTCATCACCTTCTTGGCGTAGGACTTCTGCGACTTGACTACCTTGGCGAAGAACGGATCTTTTGACGAAATCCGGTTCACCACCACATCCCACGCCTTCAATTGATCTTTCATGACCGAATCCGGCGTGCGGTAGACATTGACGCCATGCTTGTCCTTGAGCTTAATCAGGTCATCGGCGTAACGAAGGGTGTTGTGCCAGTAGAAGTTCGAGTTCTCGGCTTCAGAAGCGTATTCCAGAATCGCCTGCTGCTCCTTCGACAGAGAATTGAATTTCCTAGCGTTGAAGGTGACTTCGAAGCATTCCTGGGACTGGTGGAAGCTAGCCAAGTGATAGTGCTTGGAAACATCCTGCATGCCGAAGTCACTGTCGGAAGTCGGATTGTTGAACTCGGCTGCATCGATCAGGCCGCTCTTCATCGCCGGCTGAATTTCGCCGCCAGGCAACTGAACAACAGACAAGCCCATTTCATTCATAACGTCAGCCGCCAAGCCAACGGTACGGTACTTCAGGCCCTTCATCTGGGAAGATCTAGTGATCTTTTCCTTGAACCAACCCAGCGGCTGTGCCGGCATCGGGCTGTTGAAGAAGCTGACCAGGTTAAGTTTCAGGCTGCCCATCAGTTCGTTGAACAGGTCCATCCCGCCGCCATAATGAATCCAGCCGAGCATTTCCTGCGCAGACCAGCCAAAGCATGGGCCGGTACCGAACAGTGACGCTGCCGGGGACTTGGAATACCAGTACGCAGGTACATAGTGAGCACCATCAAGAACACCACGGTGAACGGCATCCTGCATCTGGCTGGTTTTGACAACCGAGTTAACAGATAACAGATCGATCTTCAGACCCCCCCCGGCCATTTTGTTGACTCGATCGACATAGCTTTTTGCATTCTCGAGAAAAATTCCACCACCCCAGGCAGCCTGAACTTTCAGGACCGTAGCGGCTGTGGCAATATGAGGTGCAGCGAAAGTGCCAGCTGCTACACCCGCGACGGCAGTGCCCCGCATGAATTTGCGGCGTGAAATGACGTCTTTTTTAACTGATTTTGCATCAGTTGCTGTTTTATTCGACATACCTATTCTCCATTTATCAGTTAAACCCGGTGAGTCCTGCACCTGACCGGATTAGAATTTGCAGATACTGACAAGACTCCCTTCAGAGAACCAAGATAGCATCTTGATGGGAGATCTAGTTAAATCTATGCAGGTCTACCTTTACGTTAGACTTCCTCTTTAATCCCTTCTGCTTTGAATTATTGAAACCATAAAAAGATAGTTTTGAAATAAACCAAACTTTGACGGTAAATAAAAAAGTCTAGAAAGGATGGTAATTCCATATGGGAATTGTGTCAAGCAAAAAATAACATTAATTTTGGAGCTAGTGTCGATTTGTTGTTTTTATTTTGCAAATATCTAATTTAACAAAAAAAATTGTTGGTTTTCTGTCAGGCGACTCTGTCTTTTGGCTCGCGGCCTGCAAAATAAGCATCCAAATTATCAAGAGCTCTAAAGCCCATGGCATCCCGAGTTTCCATGTTAGCGCTGCCGATATGGGGCAACAAGAACGTATTGGGTAATGCAGCAATTTCCCGGTTGCCGCCGGGTTCGGTGCGGTAAACATCAAGCCCTGCTGAGGCTATCTTGCCTGACCTCAATGCGTCTACCAGTGCGCTTTCATCTACCAGTGCTCCGCGCGCAGTGTTGACGATAATTGCGCCATCGGGCAATCGGGCGATCCGTTCCGCGGATAACAGATTGGCGGTCTCCGGAGATGCAGGGCAGTTGACAGACAAAACATCGCTGACGGGTAGCAGGTCCTCAATAGAGTCGTGATAAATGGCGCCTTGCTCATTCGTTTCGGCTAACCGGTTACGGTTGCAATAGTGTATTTCCATCTCAAATCCCCGTGCCCGTTTTGCTACGATTTGCCCCACGCGGCCCATGCCGATTATACCTAAGCGTTTTCCCGTAATGGCGCTGCCGACCATGAATGACGGGCTCCAGTCACGCCATGAACCATCCCGCATCATACGCTCGCCTTCGCCGGCACGCCGCGCCGCGCCCAGCATCAGTAAAATAGCAATTTCCGCCGTTGCATCGCTGAGCACATCCGGTGTATTGGTCACAATGATACCACGCTTGCGAAACGCCTCCAGGTCACAATGATCAACACCAACCGAAAAATTTGCTACTATTTTCACACTGTCCGGGAGTCGTTGAACTACATCGGGTGTAAAATGTTCTGTGTGACATGGTAGGATGGCATCAATTTCCTGGGCTAATTCAATCAATTCATCCGGAGAATACAGGGCATCATCAGGATTTAGGAGGACGTTGTAATCCTGTGCAAGTCTCTTTTCGACTGCGTCGGGAAGTGTACGGGTGGCAAGTACTTTGGGTTTGGAAGACATGAAAAATCCTTTTTGATTATCGAGGAATGCGATGAACCGGTACGCAAACATAATGATAACACTTCACTTGCCGAAATTTCAAGGCTCAATAATGTGAAATTCAGGAGGTTGTATAGATAAAATAAGATGTTATAGAATTTTTAGTATCAGGTAGGATTTGATAGAATTTAATATTGGCGGAGACGTATAGGAATCGAACCAAAATTACAAACCCACTATCTTTTAACGACACCACATAACCCAGTAATTGGAAGGGATTATGATAATGTAAAATGCAAAAACGAAGTAAAGTTAAATTAGTTTAAGTTAATTTATTCAAAAAAAAGTACCCCAAAAAGTACCCCATTGGGAAATCAATTATAACACGGTATAGAACAGAACTGAAATTTTTTCCAGAACTTCTTTATAGGAATGTAAATTTTTGAGAATTTATGACCAGAAGGATAATCTGTTCGGAGG
>Ga0208830_1001195_pt1 | contig 11875 bp, 8 predicted proteins | sample DeeseametaMP2634_FD_184169 | JGI IMG/M metagenome (GOLD analysis project Ga0208830, IMG submission 184169) | Marine microbial communities from the Deep Atlantic Ocean - MP2634 (SPAdes) | ecosystem: Environmental > Aquatic > Marine > Oceanic | place: Northeast of Antigua and Barbuda, North... | reverse complement strand
GTTTTACAAGCGTATCTACCGGATTCTTTTTTACGCCAGCAGGAACTCGTCAAGTGGGCCAAAAAACGAGTCAAAAACGCCGGAACGTCCGGTGCGGGCGGTAGTCCCGTCAAAATGCGTTTGGTAAAAGGTGCGAATTTGGTGATGGAAGCAGTTGAGGCAGAAGTTTTTGGGTGGCCGCTGACGGTATTTGATTCCAAAATTGAAACAGACGCAAATTTCAAACGAATGCTGGAATTCGGACTTCAACCGGAAAATATCGCGGCTGTGCATTTTGGTTTGGCATCACATAATTTGTTTGACTTGGCTTACACACATGTTCTCGCCGAGGAGCGTGGTATTTCAGCAGGTTTGGTTTATGAGATGCTGGAAGGAATGGCCGACCATGTGCGCAGAACTCTCCAGGAGGAAAAACGAAAAGGGGGAAATAAAGAGACAAATTTATTGCTTTACACCCCGGTGACGAGTCAGGATCAATTCATCAGCGCCATCGCCTATCTCGTAAGGCGGCTTGACGAGAACACGAGTGCGGACAATTTTTTGCGCCATTCATTTGATATCCGAGTTGGTTCAACTGAATGGAAATTTCTCGAAAACCAATTTCTGGAAGCATGGCAACTGAAAGATAAAATATCATTTGAGCCACGACGTCAGCAAAACCGTAACAAAGAAATCTTTCCGGAAAATCTTGGAACATTTGCGGATCCGATTTTCCGCAACGAACCGGACACGGATTGGGTGCTTCCGGAAAATCGAAAATGGGCCAATAAAATCCGTAAAAAATGGCAGCCCACAGAAAAAACCAAAGTCAGAAAAATTCCGCTTTTTATCGGCAATACGGAAATTAAAGCAAAGAGAAAACAACAATTATTTTTCGATCCCTCACAACCCACGCTGGACGTTGCTGCGGAAATTTCTCCTGTATATTCCGTAATGCTGGCCACAAAAACGGATGTGATAAATGCGGTTAAAATTGCAAAAGATGATCCGACAAACTGGCGTCAAACCACTTTGCTGGAACGGCACGAAATGCTTTCCGGAGCTGCACTTAATATGCGGAAAAAGCGGGGAGATTTAATCGGAGTTGCGGCCGCTGTTTGCGGAAAAACTTTTTATGAAACGGATCCGGAAATTTCGGAAGCAATTGATTTTATTGAATATTATCCGCATTCCTTGAGTTTGCTGGAAAAACAAACCTCGCTGAAATTGTCACCGCTGGGGGTGGTTTTGGTGATTCCGCCGTGGAATTTTCCGATTGCGATTCCGACCGGAGGAGTTGCTGCGGCATTGGCTTGCGGAAATACCGTTCTGTTTAAACCTTCGCCGCTGGCTTTTCCGTTGGGTGCCGAGATCGCAAACTGTTTTTGGGATGCCGGAATTCCACGTGAAGCATTGCAACTTGTGACGTGCGAGGACGGCGAACCGATCCAAACGCTTTCCGGACATCCGGACGTGGACGCCATCATTTTCACCGGAGGTACTCAAACCGCGCTGAAGTTACTTGAAAATCGTCCCGATGCAGAATTGTCGGCGGAAACCGGTGGGAAAAACGCGACCATTGTCACCGCCATGGCTGACCGTGACCAGACGATCGAACACGTTTTACATTCCGCGTTCAGTCACAGCGGACAAAAATGTTCGGCAACTTCGCTGCTGGTGCTTGAGGCTGAAGTTTACGAAGATGAAACTTTCCGCAAGCAATTGCTGGATGCAATTCAAACCTTGAAAGTTGGCTCGGTTTGGAATTTTTCAAACAAAATGGGACCGCTTATCCGGGAACCGCTCGCAGATTTACAAACAGGTTTAGAAACTTTGGAACCAGGCGAAAGCTGGGCTTTACAGGCAAAATGCGATGATGCAAATCCAAAACTTTGGCCTCCTGCAGTGAAGTGGGGTGTGTGCCGTGGGAGTTTTTCGCATCAAACTGAATTTTTCGGACCGCTGCTTTCGGTGATGCGGGCGGAGTCGCTGGAAGACGCAATCGAAATTGTCAATGACACAGATTATGGTTTGACCTCCGGACTCGAAAGTTTGGATCCGCGTGAGCAAAAAATATGGATGGAAAAAATTAAAGCGGGCAACCTTTACATCAACCGAGTAACGACCGGCGCAGTTGTGCTGCGTCAATCATTTGGCGGCATGGGACTTTCCGCTATCGGCGCAGGAATCAAAGCCGGAAGTCCGAATTATACCGTGCAGTTTTGCCGGATCGAGGAAAGCGCAGCACCGACGCAAGGTCCTTTGCGGGAGGAATCCAGCTTGCATTATCTAGCGCGAAACTGGCAGTCGCAACTCGCCCGTAATAAAGATTTTTCTGCTGAGCATCCGGAAGAAATTCGCCACGAATTGCAAAAAACTATTCAGGCAATTTACAGTTGTCTCTTTCAATATGAACGTGAATTTTCCGGAGAGCAGGATTTTTTCAGGTTACGCGGACAGGACAATTTATTCCGCTACCTGCCAGTCGGCAAAGTTACTGTACGTTTGCATCCGGACGATGGTCTATTTGAAACACTGATCCGGATTGCCGCCGCACGGATTGCAAAGTGTAAAGTGGAAGTCAGCTTGCCTCCGGAATTGAAAAATTATGTCAGCGAATTCCTGACCGGAACTGAAGGAAAACGCCTGTGCGATTCTGTCGAAATCTGTACTGAAAGCGATGAAGAACTCGCCGAACGATTTTTGATAACAAACATGACATCCAAAATCGACCGTCTGCGCTACGCCCATCCCGACCGTGTTCCAAAAACAATTCATCAAGCCGCCGCCAAATTGGGCAAACACATTTCCCGTCACGTTCCACTCGCGGAAGGCCGCATCGAAATGCTGCGATATTTACGCGAACAAAGTATTTCCGTCGATTATCACCGCTACGGTAATTTGGGCGAACGTGAAGTTTGAAATTTCTTGACATTATTTATTGAAAACAAAAAAAGAAAGTAGACTATTTCATCCCCTCACCGTAAAATTCTTAGAGTAAGAAAAACAAAACTGTCACCATAATTGACTTTACGCACATGCCTTATTCTCCTCCTGAAACGCAACACCTGGATAGTATCCTGCCGACGGAACCGCTTCTACTGATGGGAGCAGGGCCCGTGCCGATTACTCATGCGGTAGCCCGCGCAAATGGAGTTGTGATAAATCATCTGGGAGAAACCATGGATGCGGTTATCAGCAATGTCAAACTGATGGGGCGTTATGCATTTCAGACAGTTTCAGACAAAATTATAGGCGTTTCTGGACCGGCTTCCGCGGCTATGGAAATGGCGATCACAAATTTGCTTTGGCCTGGCAGAAGCGTTTTAGCTTTGTCTATGGGAACATTCAGTGGACGTATGGTGGAAATGGCTGAAGGTGTCGGGGCAGACGTAACTGTGCTAAAATCAGCAGGAATTGAACCTGTCCGCGCAGAACAAGTCCGGGAAGCATTGTCCAAAAATCACTATGATGTGATCACAATGGCGCAGGGAGAAACTTCCTGTGGTGTAGAAATAAAATGTTTGCCGGAAGTCGCCCGGTTAGCTAAAGAACATGGTGCGCTTGTGGTAGTGGATGCGGTTTGCACCTTGACCACGATGCCCATGCAAATGGATGAGTGGGGAGTTGATGCTGCCATTGCCGGAGGTCAAAAAGGCTTATCTTCGATTCCGGGCGTTTCATTGATTGCATTTTCGGAAAATGCATGGGAGGCGATTGAGTCCCGAAAAGAACGGCAACCGCACTGGTGTTTGGACGCATTACGAGCGCAAACATTTTGGGGTGCACAACAGTACCACTATACGGCACCGGTTCCAGGAATTTTGGCTTTGCATGAGGCGCTGCGGCAAATTTGTGAAGAAACTCTGCCTGTACGTTTTGAACGTCACCGAGTCAGTTCCATTGCTTTACAGTCAGGAATTGAAACAATGGGATTGAAACTCTTTGTCCCGATAAAAGACCGGCTCAATTCGGTTGTAGCGATCCAAACTCCGAAAGACACCGAAAGCGCACAAATCCGAAAAATCATGTCCAAGCGTTTCAATGTAGAGGTTTCCGGAGCATTCGGTTTGGACATTCTGCGCATCGGTCAGATGGGTGAACAATGCCGTTCCCACAACCTTTTTAAAGTTCTCTATGCACTCGGCATGAGTTGCCGCCAACAAGGTGTTGATCTGGACGTAAGTCTGGGAATGGCGGAGTTGGAACGTAATTTGGTGATTGATCCTGAAAATTTAGTGGACTGAAAAATTGAATGAGACCCTCCTCTCTCACCCGCCTTATTCGCGCAAAAGCAAGAGAACTTGGTTTTGAGTTGGTTGGCGCCATTCCTGTTTCACGCAGTAAAACCATAGACGTATATAATTCGTGGCTCAAAAAAGGTTACGCAGGATCAATGACTTATCTGGAACGCCACGCGGAATTGAAAGAAGATCCGCGCCGCTTGCTTCCGGAAACGATGTCTTTGCTCGCGCTAGGTTTTAATTATAAAACTGTCGATCCTTCCGAAAAAGTAAACAATCCTGACATCGGCTGTATCAGTCGGTATGCGTGGGGTGATGATTATCACGAGCTGATTCGTAGCAAACTTCTTGTTCTCGAAAACTATCTTTGTCAGGAATTAAATGCCGGAAATATTTCTCGGAGTTTTGTTGATTCCGGACCAGTTTTGGAGCGTGAACTCGCGCAACGCGCCGGACTTGGCTGGATTGGCAAACATTCCAATTTGATTAACTGGAAAAAAGGCTCATGGTTTTTTCTGGCGGAACTACTGGTCGATGTTCCGCTGGAAGCAGATTTGCCCTTTACTCGTGTGGACTGCGGAACCTGCACAATTTGCATTGAAGCCTGTCCCACCGACGCTATTATCGCTGATCGTACTTTGGATGCGAGGCTCTGTATTTCCTATTTGACTATTGAGTTGAAAGGGGCAATTCCTGTTGAACTGCGTCCAAAAATGGACAATCTTATTTTTGGCTGTGACATTTGCCAGGAAGTTTGTCCGTGGAACAGGGAAGCTCCGAAATCTCCTGAACCCGGACTTCGACCACGTCCGGAAAACGTGTCGCCGCAACTGGTTGACTTGATGAAATTGGATCAAACAGCCTTCAGACAACGTTTCCGGAATAGTCCAATTAAGCGGACAAAGCGCAGGGGATTCTTACGCAATGTTGCGGTAGCTCTAGGAAACTGGGCGCATGTGGATGCAATTCCCGCCTTAAGTTTAGGGCTTTTTGATGAAGAAGCACTGGTACGTGCTCACTCCGCATGGGCACTTGGACGTATCTCGGATTTGCAGGCAAAAACTAAACTGGAAGAAGCGAAATTAACAGAAACAGATCCGGAAGTTTTGCGCGAAATTGAAGCAGCGCTTGGTGTTTTTGAAATACTTTGATCAGCTGTCTGGAATTGTATTTGTTTTTTTGACTCAACACTTTAGAATTAAAGTACAGAAAAATTTGGATCCACTTTTCTGTTTCAGAAATTCCGGCAAAAAATATTTAGCAAAATATTTTCAGTTGCTGATTTTCTGTAAACTCACACCAAAGATTTTAAGAAAAAAATAAATGCATATTATATTACTCGGTCCACCAGGTTCCGGAAAAGGCACACAAGCTAAAAATATTGCCAGTGAATACGGTTTTGTACAGCTTTCCACCGGAGACATGCTTCGTGCCGCAGGTAATTCCGGATCTAAACTTGGTTTGCAATTGAAAGCGGTAATGGACGAAGGCAAGCTGGTTTCAGATGAAATCGTGATTGGAATTGTGCAGGAGAGAATTTTTCAAAATGACTGTGCCGCAGGTTACATGCTAGACGGTTTTCCGCGAAATCTGTTGCAGGCCAAGAAACTGGATACAATGCTTGCAGGGCAAAACCAGCAAATTGACTTAGTGATTCGGTTGTGTGTAAACGATGAGGTAGTGGTCCGTAGAATTGCTGGACGCCGCTTTCATGTGGCCAGTGGGAGAAGCTACCATGTTGAGTTTAACCCGCCTGAAAATGAAGGAAAAGATGATCTTACTGGGGAAGCACTAATTCAGCGTGCTGATGATAATGAAGATATTGTCAAATCCAGACTAAACATCTACCGTGAGCAAACCGAACCACTGGTCAAGTACTACGAAGAAAAAAGTATACTTGTAACGATAGAAGGTATGGGTACTCCGAATGAAATTTTTGCCAAAATCAAAGTGGCTCTCGCTCAACACAGTTAGGATTAACTATGACAGCTTGGCGAAATGATTTGCTTAAAACATCACTCACAGAATTTCCTCTCACAGGTGATATTGAAATTTTGGCAGCAGAACTTAGCGGATTTCATCAAGACCCCGCGTATAGAATTATTGTTGCGACTGCACTTCAGCATTCAGCGATACTACTAACCTCAGATAAAACAATCTTGTCATGGGATGGTCCGTTAAAGAGCTGGGACATCCGACAATAAAGAAATAAAATATTTTGTAAATGAAAACTGAAGCTGAAAAATACGACGTACTCGTGATAGGCGGAGGCCATGCCGGCTGCGAAGCTGCGTTGGCCGCCGCAAGAATGGGTGCGGAAACATTGCTAATTACTTTGATGCGTGATTCAATTGCGCAAATGTCATGCAATCCTGCCATTGGCGGAATTGGAAAAGGACATTTGGTAAAGGAAATTGACGCGTTAGGTGGTGAAATGGGCAAGGTTGCTGATGCGACAGGGATTCAGTTTCGTGTGCTAAATGCTTCCCGTGGCGCTGCTACTCGCGGCTCCCGCTGTCAGTCAGATTTTCTTGCTTACAAAAAAGTCATGCGTCAAGTACTTGAGAAAGAATCCGGACTAACAATAGTAGAAGGTCTGGCTGAAGAATTATTATTTCAGGGAAATCAGGTGGTGGGACTCCGTACAGAAAATGAGGAGTACTTTGCGGAAACAGTAATTGTAACCACAGGAACATTTCTCAATGGTTTAATACACCGAGGTAAGGAAAGAGTTGATGCAGGAAGAGAGGCTGAGCCTTCCGCCAAAAGATTGTCTTTGTCGCTGGCAGATCAGTCGTTGAAACTGGGGAGAATGAAAACCGGTACGCCCGCGCGTCTTGATAAACGCAGCATTGACTGGAGCAAACTTGGAATTCAACCTGGAGATGAACAGCCAAAAAAGTTTTCTTTCTGGGATTCAGAGATTTTATTGCCACAAGTTCCGTGTCACATTGCATATACAAATGAACGTACTCATCAGATCATCAAAAATAATCTGAGCAAGTCTGCGCTTTACGGTGGAGAAATAACCGGAATTGGTCCACGTTACTGTCCTTCGATTGAAGACAAAATTGTTAAATTTGCAGACAAAAATCGGCATCAGGTTTTCATGGAACCGATGGGTTATGCAGACGATAGTTTGATGATCTATCCAAACGGACTTTCCACCAGTTTGCCAACCGAAGTTCAGTACGAATTTTTACGCAGCATTGAGGGTTTGGAAGAAGTTGAAATTATTGTGCCGGGTTATGCAATCGAATACGATATGTTTGATCCAACTCAATTGAAAGCGACACTGGAATTAAAAGCAGTCAAAAATCTTTATCTTGCAGGCCAAATCAACGGCACAACAGGTTACGAGGAAGCTGCCGCTCAAGGTTTGATGGCAGGAATTAATGCGGTTTTGAAAGTGCGCAAAAAACAGCCGTTTATTTTACAGCGAAATGAAGCGTATATCGGTGTGATGATAGATGATTTGATCACACGCGGAGTTATTGAACCTTATCGGATGTTCACCTCAAGAGCGGAATACCGGCTGCATTTACGTGAAGACAATGCCGACTCACGTTTAAGTAAAAAGGGTTGGGAACTAGGGATCTTACCTGAAAAATACTATCAGAATTTTCAGAAAAAACAGTATGAAATTAATAAGTTGTCCGGAATAGTAAAAGCAGAAAGGATTTCTCCAACTAAAGCGGTTCAAGCAGAATTACTGAAACTTGGCGAGTCTCCTCTCAAAACGGCAGCCAAAGTTTCAGACTTGTTGAAGCGCCCAAAACTTAATATTGAAAGATTACTTGGCTGTGATTCCATCGGCGAAAAAATAGACTGGAATGCGTATTCTCCGGTTGTGCGAGAACAGGTGGAAATCGAGATCAAGTATGCTGGTTATTTGTCCAGGCAAGATCAAGAATTAAAGCACATTAACAAACTCGATCGGATTGCTCTTCCGGACGATTTACAATTATCCGTAATTCCGGGACTTTCACGGGAAGTCCGGGAAATTTTAGAAAAAACAAAACCGGACACACTTGGACAGGCCAGTCGACTAACCGGAATGACGCCTGCGGCAATTACGATTTTGCGGGTTCATTTACGGACCAAAAAAGCAGCTTAACTCACTGATTGATGTCGAACTTAACCAGCGCTTCAACGTCGCATCGCCTCGGTGTTATCAGCATTTTGGTAGCTCTTCCTTTTGTCAGTTTGACAGGACTCTTTGGCAAGTTTCTAACTCTTTCTCCATTATTGATAGTACAGGGACGGACAGTTTTTGCCTTTGGAACATTGTTACTGGTATTGTTCCTTTTACGTAAAAAAATCTTTTTCAAGGATTTTCGAGAATGGCTCTGGCTGATGGTAAGTGGAAGCATCCTTGGCGTACATTGGATTGCGTTTTTTCAGGCAATTCAAGTTTCCACTGTTGCGATTGGTTTACTCTCTTTTGCAAGTTATCCATTATTCACAACTCTGTTGGAACCACTTTTTTTCCGTGAATCTCTACAACGCAGGAATGTCTTTGCGGCATTGATCGTGATTTGCGGTTTAGCCCTGATGGCCACCTCAACAGAAGATACGAACGCAATTATTTCCGGTTCCGTTGTACAAGGTTTGTTATGGGGATTGCTAGCAGGATTAGGCTTTGCCGTGCTGACCTTACTGAATCGTGATCATGTAAGAAATCATTCACCGTTGTTGCTCACATGCTGGCAAAATGGCTTTGCCGCATTGGTGCTTTTGCCCTGGTCTTGGTCTGAATCATGGATTATCAGTGCTGAAGAATGGGGTTTATTGTTTGTTCTTGGAGTTGTTTGTACAGTAGGAGGTCACACCTTGTTGATCAACGGCCTGCGTCACGTCCGCGCTCAAGTGGCGAGTTTGCTGATTGCCGGACTGGAGCCGGTTTTCGCGATTGTGTTCGCACTCTTTCTGCTGAGAGAAATTCCTTCCGTACAAACATTGCTCGGTGGTATTTTGATTGTCGGCACCACTGTTTTCATGACGAGAAAGTCGAATTAATAAGTAAATCAAGTAAAAACAGATATTTAAAAATAAAAGAAATCAGAAATTTAAATGATGAAAGATTCTGATAAAAAGAACGCTAGAGATGATTCTGCGTCTGACATCGTAAAATATATTCCTTCTGCTGCAGATTTGGCTAAAAAACCAATTGGGCTGAGAAAAAAAATAAAAGTGGTGCCGGAGGAAAATACTAATGAATCAAAGTATCAAAGTGGAAAAAAGTTAAAGCATCAAAGTGCAGGTACCTCTGATATTGAAAGTGGCAAATTCTCCGCTGAAAAAACTTTTACTCGACTTCCCTGGAAAAGACAAAGCAACGTTTGGACGAAATCAACAGAGGAACATACTTTTGGCCCTCCGCCAAAAACATCAAAAAAATTAAAACAGCGACGGTCTGCTTCTCAAAAAAATATGAGTTGCGAGTCTTTTGGTGAACAGGGGAAACTCATGCTTGACGCACTGCGGATTCCGGAAAAGGACCGAAGTTCTTACGATGTCACACATGGTTTTCATCCCTATCCAGGACGGTTCCATCCAGATTTGCCGAAAATATTGCTTAAGCAATTCCCTGCTGGAAGTAAAGTTTTTGATCCTTTTATGGGTGGAGGTACAGTTTTGCTTGAGGGACTGCTTTGGCAGCATCAGGTTTTTGGAAACGATCTCAATCAAATTGCCAACATGGTGGCAAAGGAGCGTTGTCGTTGGATTTCAGAAAAAAATGCTGTCCGTGTATGGCAAGCATTTGAGGATGTGAAGGAGCGGGTTAAAACCCGAAGTTTGGAAAAACGGAGTGTACATCGCCAAAATATAAATTGGCTCAATAAATTTCATCCACCATATCTATTTGTTGAACTTTTACATTGGATTGACGGAATTGAAAATCTGCGTACAACAAATGAGCGTGATACTTTGCGCGCGGTCTTTTCAAGTTTGATTGTAAAATTTTCCAATAAAATTTCAGAGACTTCCGAATTCACAAAACCTCCTTCTTTTCCAAAAGGCGCGGTTGGAAAATGGATGGAACGAAAAACGCAGGAATTACTTAAAAATCAACTTGAACTGGCGAAAAAAATTCCAAATACGAGTCCGGCCATTTTATGGAATGAGAACATTTTGCAATTGGAGGGTCCGGAAGAAAACTCAATTGATTGTACCATTACGAGTCCACCTTTTCCGGGAACTTATGATTATCTTGAACTGCATGAACTAAGGATGAATTGGCTTGATTTTCCCACAGAGCCGATGGCCACCGGTGAAATTATAAGCCGTAATTATACTCCAAAACAATGGAAACAAGTTTTTCGGGAGTTTATGCTGAAACTTCGCCGCTGGACTGCTGAAGAAGGAGTCTGTTATCTGCTGTTAGGTGACTGGATTGAGAACAATGAACGTGTCAGTGGTTTGGAATTTACAAACAAATACTCTGATAGCGTTGGTTGGAAAGTGGCGGGTAGTGCTTCAGTACAACGCGAAATATTTGATTCAAACCTGCGTCTTGCTTTTGGAGATTCAGGGAAGTGGGAACACCTGATAATGTTACGACAATAAGAAAAGAATCAGTCCTTTCTTTCAACAACACCGTTGTCAGGATCAATCAGGAGCGTACGTTTTTTGCCTAAATTATGTATCTTCAGCACCAAATGTCCTTCAGCAACGTCATCAAATCCAGCGTCATCAATGAAGGCACGTATAGTGATGAGACCGTTAAATTTGGAATCAGTTAGACTTGGCGGATCAAGACCAACCAAAACACGGGCGAAGCCTCTTTTATCCAATAAAAATCGCTTCGGTAGCCGAATCCTTTTGTAATCACTTTCAAAAAGCACAAGACCACTGCGTTTGACTAACTTGCCGCTGATGCTGTTCTGTATCTGCACACTGAAATCCAGCTGTTTTGATTTTCCGTCCCTAAAATCCAATTCATACACACTCGTTTTAAGTGAAAGCAAATTCGGAATTGGACCCGCTTTTTGAACTAAATCAGCATTACGATCAAAATTATCCAACCATTGACCAGGATTCAAAATTACTTTTGAAGACAGATTGCTGACTTCAACCTGACCTTCTGTCAAAGAAACTGTGGCATTATTATTGTTTTCTGTGATCCGAAAAGAAGTTCCTCTGATGCCGATCAGGGCTGTTGGGGTACGGATTTTGGTGCGTTGCAGACCTTTCAGGAAGCGTCCACGTAAAGAACCGCTTTTAAGTGTCAGCTGAAATTTGAAAGTACGCTTGCTCGTGGATTGTTCTTCAGACAAGTTCAATACTAATGCCGAATTTTGGAACAAGCGAACTCTTGAGCCATCTCTGTATTCAACGGTGGTTTTCGATTTTTTTGACGTCAGGATTTTGTTTCCTGCAAAGAGCAGCATTCCGTCACTGCCCCGTCTGCCCTTCGGTGATTTAAGGGTAACAACTCTAACAGTACCTTCCACGTTGAGTAGTGTGGCAATGGCGGGATTATTACTTTGAGCCGAAACCAAAGATGCCGATACGCTCAAGACTATAATTAAAAACAGGCTTTTGAAAGGAAATAATATTCGCATAATTATTCTCTCATCTTACAGTTTAAGAACTACTGTAAAATCAGGCTGATTTTCAAATTCCACCAGTCGAACTGACTAACCTGC
>Ga0208830_1001190_pt1 | contig 11883 bp, 13 predicted proteins | sample DeeseametaMP2634_FD_184169 | JGI IMG/M metagenome (GOLD analysis project Ga0208830, IMG submission 184169) | Marine microbial communities from the Deep Atlantic Ocean - MP2634 (SPAdes) | ecosystem: Environmental > Aquatic > Marine > Oceanic | place: Northeast of Antigua and Barbuda, North... | reverse complement strand
ACACGTGCCATATTCCTACCAGAACCGCCACTAATGGTGGGAAAGTTATTGGTTCAAGACATTACATGTTTTGGTTTCGATGACGGAATAATGGAAGCAGTAGTTACAGGTGGAAATCCAGGAGGATACTTTTACAATTGGAGTAATGGAGAAACGGATTCTATTATTGATTCTTTAGGTCCAGGGGAATATGATGTTACAGTTACTGATATCAAAGGTTGCTCTGTATATATGTTTGATACTATTTTTGAACCAGACCCAATAGTTATCGATGCAATTATTTATGAATTAACATGCAAAGATATTGCTGATGCAGCAATTGAGGTTTTTCCTACTGGTGGAAATGGTGGCTTCAGTTACATGTGGTGGTATCAAGGCAGAAATACTCCAAGAATAGAAAATTTACCGTTTGGAGAGTATTCAATTACAGTTACAGATAGTGTAGGGTGCATGAAAGATAGTTCATATCTAGTGCCAAAATCTGAAGTGCCTTGTATTACTCCTCCTTCTGCGTTTACACCCGAAGGGGATGGTTATAATGATACATGGGTGTTAGAAAACATCAATTGGTATCCTGATGCTGTGATACAAGTTTTTAATAAGTGGGGAAATCGAGTGTTTAATTCAGTTGGTTATCAATCTGAGTTTGATGGAACGTATTTAGGAAATAAATTACCTGCAGGGACTTATTATTACAGAATAGAATTAATTGATAATGCTGTTTACACAGGACCAGTTACAATAGTTAGATAAAGAAGAATGAAGAGAGTTGTATTTATAGCGTTTACGTTTATGATCATTAATCAAAGCTTTGCTCAGCAATTGCCACTGCAAAGTCAATACATGGTCAATAAGTTTTATTTAAATCCTGCTTTTGCAGGAATGCAAGAAGGTCTTCCTATTCACTTAGGAGTAAGAAGACAATGGTTTGGAATAAAAGAAGCTCCAGTTACACAATATGTTTCTACCAATACAGCCATAGCAGATGGTTTTGGGATAGGGATGAATATTTATAATGAGGCAACTGGACCAACTAGAAGAACAGGAGTTAGTCTAGGGGCTGCTTATCAATTACCTCTTGGAGGTTTTGGTGTAGTGGAAAGAAGGTTGTCATTTGGGTTGAATTTTATGCTAAATCAACATGCGTTAGATAAAACAAAATTAGAAACCTACTTACCTGATGATCCTACGATACAGGCTGCCTATAGCAATCAGTTATTGCCTGATGCTTCTTTTGGAGTAGTTTACGATCACGAAGAGAAGTTTTTTGGTAGTATATCTATTGTTAACTTGCTACAAACTAGAAGTGATATTTTAAATATACCTAATGAGGTAAGAAATAACTTTGTAAGAAATTATTATTTGATGGCTGGAGGAATCATTCCTGCAGGAGATGATGTTCAAATAAGACCATCTGTATTAGTTCGAAGCATCGAAACATTAACGACTCAAGTTGATGTTAATGTTAGAGCAATTTATCAAGATACTTATTGGTTTGGGTTATCCTATCGTTTACAAGATGCAATTGTTGCAATGGCAGGAATTAATTTTGAGAATTTTGGATTTGGGTATTCTTACGACTACACTACATCATTAGTTGGAACGTTTAGTTCTGGCTCACACGAACTAAGAATTACCTATCGTATGCCTTCAATAATTGATGGTAATAAAGCTTCTAAATCGTTAGGTTTCTAGTAGAAACTTATGAAGAGTTTATTGTTTTCAATCATATTATTATCAAGTGTTTGTGGTGTGGGGCAAGTTACATCCAGCAAATTTGATTCCCTACCTATAACAACTGGTTTGCCAGTTGAGGTAAATGGTTTACAAATAACTCCGCCAGCAGGATATGCTTATCTACCAAACATTCATTCGTTTATTAACCATTTGTCACAAACATCCATCAGTATACAAAAAGATAGTGCTAGAAGTCTAGATAGTTTCATACCATACCTCGAAAATGAATACAAGAATACTAAAGGCACTACAGAGTTACTGGGCTATGAAAAACTAGATACAGGATATTTAGTTACCTTTGCTATGGACATACAGGGCATACCTATAGAACGTGTGATGTACATTTTCCAAAATAAAGGAGTTATGATTTCTGTTATGGCAAATTATAAGCAACAAAGTAAAGACAAGCACCGTAACATTTTGGTAAAGGCCATAACATCTGTAAAACCAATTTAAAGTATTTGATAAAAAAACTACTACATATTGTATTAATCCTCCAGTTGTCAGTTTGTTACACTCAGTTTACTAGGGTAACGGATCATGTGGTGTTTGATTCGTATAATCAAAATATGTTTGGAGTTAATGGATTTAATCTCAATACTGAGATTCCAATCTTTAATACCGCTTGGAATGAAGGACCTGTTGCAGATAGCGCTATTATAACAACGTACTTTGGAGATTATGGTTATCGATTTTCTGGATTTACCAATGGTTCAATGGGAGCTAGGTTTTATTCTCGTAATTGGGATGACGGTTCAATTGATGTTTTTTATCCAGTAGATATAGATGTAGCATACCCAGCTCATGGTACTTATGTGAGAGGGGATACAGTCGATATTTTAACTGATTATACAGTAGATCCAACAGCAAGCATAACAACACGATTTCCACAGTCGGGAAATATAGGTTTAGAGTATGACTATGATTTAAATTTTGGATTGAATACCGAAATATGCTTCGGAGGATGTATTAATCCAGTTTCGTTTAATCAATCGTTTCAAGATACTATCACTATTTTTGATGTAAATGCACAACGCGCAAAGTATATATGTCCTGATAGTTTAAATACAAGTTGGTATTGTGAGCAACCGTTATTGCCCTATTCTTTTAGTTTTCCTATTGGTATAAGCGGAACGCTAGATTTACCAAACGTTCAAACAGTATCTACCATTGGTGTAGATAATTGTTTGTATGCAGAAGGAGAAGACGTTTATGCTACAATTAGTCTGGAAGTATTTAAGTTACTATCTAATTTGCCGATTCCCTATGCTTCTTGGTTAAACGCTTTGAATTCTGATACTACTTGTGTACGACCAGAGCCCCCAGTTAGGCAGTTTAATCTATGTTTTGCTTATACAGTAGCAACTGCTGCTTTTAATATGCAAGTAATTAATAAACAGGAAATCTCTTTTTGTCCTCAAATTTATACCACATTTACTTTTCCTAAAGATGTAGATTATTTAGTAGTAAATCCTGATTTGGGTAATTCAATTGTTGAAGGACCAAATACGAATGACTCAGTTACTGTAGAAGTTGGAAATACATTACGGATCGTAACAGGGTGTGATGACACCTTATCCGTAGGAACGTTGCATGACTTAACGAATGTTTTATCTAACAAAACTTATGACTCAATTGCGTTTGATTTTACTTTTCAAGCTTTATCGGCAACAATTGAGTTAAGAGGTTTTGGTGCAGGAGAAAATCCTGATGATTCTTCTAATGTAGATAGTCGTTTTTGGACGTTTGGACCATTGGTAAATACGGTATTTCCATTAGGGTCAGTTCCTGGGATTACTTGGTACAATAATTCTTGGGAAATGCCGGGATTTGATTCAGTTCCAGGATCATCTTATGGATTAGTTCCTATGGATTTTTATGTTGAAACGGAAGAAGAAACGCCTGTAAGTTGCTATGGAGATTCAAATGCTAAAATGTGGGTAAAAGTGTTTAATGGTAACTCACCGTATGAACTAAGTTGGAGTAATGGTAGCCTAGATACCTTGATAGGAGATAGTATGATAAAAGGAGGTTTTAATGCAGGAAACCATACGGTTAATGTTACTGATGAATTAGGTTGTACAACCTCTCATAGTTTTGATGTTCAACAACCAGATTCCTTGAGTTTAATTTCAGTTTCTAATATTGTTTCGTGTTATGGAGGTAATGATGGAGGAGTTAATATAGAAGTCTCAGGAGGGGTTCCACCATATTCATATTTATGGTCGAATGGAGAAGTAACCGAAGATGTAGGGAATTTAGATTATGGTGTTCATGCTGTTGAAGTAACTGATAGTAGGTTTTGTTCACTGATAGATTCATTTTTTGTTGATCAAACAGATTCAATGATTATTGAGAAGGAAATAACACCTATTTCTTGTGTGGATAATGAAGATGGAGCAATCTCTATTTATGTTACAGGAGGAAATGGTGGTTACAGTTATTTATGGTCTACAGGTGAGGTAACTGATATGATCTATGATTTACCAGCTGGACAATATAATCTTGAGGTGACTGACTTTAAAGGTTGTCAAAAATACGACACATTAATCATCAACTCTTCTATAGCAGATTGTATTCAGCCGCCTAATGCATTTACTCCAGATGGAGACGGTATCAACGATACTTGGGTATTAGAGAATATTGAAAATTACCCAAAAGCTGAAATCATGATTTTTAATCACTGGGGTAAATTGGTTTACCAATCAAAAGACCAACCATACACAGGTTGGAATGGTACAACGTTCAATGGTAAAGCGTTACCAGAAGCAACCTACTACTATGTAATAGATTTACATAATGGTAAGCCTAGGTATTCAGGAGCAATTACTATTGTACTTCCGTAAGTTTTCCTTTTAGGATAACTTTTTCTATACAATTCTCTCCAAAAGAATAAGGGATATAATCAACAGAAGAAATAGGTTTTGTAATAATTAAATTGGCTGTTTTACCAACCGTTATTGATCCTAATTCATTTTCTAAGTTCATAGCGAAAGCACCATTAATTGTTGTAGCATTGATTGCTTCTGCTGGCAGTAGTCTTTGTTTGATGCAAGCCAACGATAATGCAAAAGGAACATTCCCGGAAGGAGTAGAGCCGGGATTAAAATCGGTAGCAATAGCTAAAGCACCATTGTTTTCTATAATCTTTCTTACAGGAGCGTATGGAATTCCCAAAAAGAAAGAACATGAAGGAAGAATTGTTCCAATGGTATTGCTTTCAGATAAATCGATAATGTCTTGTTCTGTCATTTCCTCCAAATGATCTACAGATAGTGCTTTATGATTAATAGCAGCTTGTACCCCCCCAATGCTTGTAAATTGATTTACATGAACTTTAGGTGTTAAACCGTAGGAAGCTCCAACTTCTAGTAAATAAGTCATTTCATCTACCGTGAAATAGTTCGTTTCACAAAAAACATCGATATAGTCGGCTAATTTTTCTTTAGCTACAGTTGGTATAATTTCTTTAGCAATCAATTCAATATAACCATCCCTGTTTGATTTGTATTCATTTGGAATAGCATGGGCGGCCAAAAGTGTAGCTTTTATAGTGGTGTTAGTATGCTTTTTTAATTCTTTAATTACTTCTAGCATTTTAAGTTCACTTTCTACCGATAAACCATAGCCACTTTTTATTTCAAGAGCTCCAGTGCCAGTCCTATTAACTGTTTCAATTCTTTTAAGGGCAGAGGCAACTAAATCTTCTTTGCTTGTTTCTCTTAGTCTTTTAGCTGAATTAAGAATTCCACCTCCACGGTTTGCAATTTCTTGATAGGTTAATCCATTAATTCTATCAACAAATTCTTTTTCTCTACTTGTAGCATAAACAATGTGTGTATGAGAATCACACCAAGTTGGTAAAACGAATCTATCAGAAGCCTCAATTTCATAATCAAAGTCTTGAGAAAATAAATTACCCATTTCACCAAAAGCAGCTATTTTATCATTTTCGATTATCAGATAAGCATTTTCTAGTTGGTTTAAAGTTGCTAATTCTTTCCCTCTTAGTGGAGAATGTATTTTTTCTTCAAGTATTCCAGTTAAGCCTTTGATATTTTTTATAAGTGTTTTCATTGGATGTGAATGCTTTTTTATAGTTGATAGGTTGTTTTGATCAATTGTGTACAATTAAAAACCTGCATTCATTAAAGGTAAAAATTTAAAAACGATCAATAAATATTAGTTTTTGGGGATAAGTGTATATTTGCAACAAATAACTCTATTATGGCATTAAAGTGTGGTATTGTAGGATTACCAAATGTTGGAAAATCTACCTTGTTTAATTGTTTGTCTAACGCCAAGGCTCAGTCGGCTAACTTTCCGTTTTGTACTATCGAACCTAACCTAGGAACTATTACTGTTCCAGATAGTCGATTAACAAAATTAGAAGAGCTTGTTCATCCAGAAAAAGTTGTGCCAACAACGATAGAAATTGTTGATATAGCAGGTTTAGTAAAGGGAGCCAGTAAAGGAGAAGGATTAGGAAATCAATTTTTGGCCAATATTAGAGAAACAGATGCGATCATTCATGTATTAAGATGTTTTGAAAATGATAACATCGTTCATGTAGATGGTTCTGTAAACCCTGTGAGGGATAAAGAAGTTATTGATACCGAATTACAATTAAAAGATCTTGAAACGGTTGAGAATAAATTAAAATCGTTGGTTAGAGCTGCTAAATCTGGAGATAAGGCGATTGTTCGACAAGTAGATTTATTAAATGAATTAAAAGCAAAACTAGAAGAAGGAAAATCTGCAAGAGAAGTACAGCCAGAAGGAGAAGAAATTGAAAAATTTTATAAAGGGCTACAACTTTTAACAGCAAAGCCTATCCTTTATGTGTGCAATGTTGATGAAGCTTCAGCTAAGGAAGGTAATGCATACGTAGAAAAGGTAAGAGAGGCTGTTAAAAATGAAGATGCTGAGATTTTAGTTCTTGCTGTTGCTGTAGAAGCTGATATTGCTGAACTGGATTCATACGAAGAAAAACAAATGTTTTTAGAAGATTTAGGTTTAGATGAGCCTGGAGTAAGTAAATTAATCGTTAGCGCATATAAATTATTAAATCTTCAAACATACTTTACTGCAGGTGTTAAAGAAGTTAGAGCCTGGACAGTTAAAGTTGGAGCTACAGCTCCTCAAGCAGCAGGTGTAATACATACTGATTTCGAAAAAGGATTTATACGAGCTGAAGTTATCAAGTACAATGATTTTGTTTCTTTAGGATCAGAATCAAAAGTAAAAGAAGCGGGTAAACTAGGTGTAGAAGGAAAAGAGTATGTCGTAGAGGATGGTGATATCATGCATTTTAGATTTAATGTGTAAATGAAAAGGCTTGGATGTCCCAAGCCTTTTTTATTCCTTATCTAGTAGAGCAATATCCCTTGTGTTTTTTTGAACGGCTATAGATGAAAAAATACTCATAAGGTAAGCAATTCCAAAAAAGCCTTTTTCACTTAATGGTAAATCGTTATTCCATAATCCTATAACTAGTAGTAGAATAGCAGAAATAATAGAGAACCAACTGATACCATAGTAAATATCTGTTACAGGAATCCCTTCTAATCGGTCACGAACTGATTTTTGAACCGATACAGAGGCAAATAATCCAAACAATAATATCGTTAAGTAAAACCCTTTTTGATAAAGAGGGAAAGTTTCAGCATTGTATAAGCCTATACAATAGGATACAATTCCTACAAGTAATGCTGTCCACGAAGCTCCAATAAATGCACCCGTTGGTCTTTTTGGATCTTTTAAGTTTACATCTGTTTTTTTGTTTGTTGATTGATTTTCATTTTTTAAAGTTTCCATATGATTTGTTTTAAATGATTATCCAAATGTATGGAGGGGAAAAGCTCTTTGAAACCTAATAATGCTATATTTGTGATGGGTTAATATTTTATATTAAATTTTAAACTATTGATTATTAATAATTAAAAATATTATTTAGTTATGAGTATTTTTATTAATTGTTTGTCTTCTGAAGAGAAAAAAGAGTTTCTTATATACTTGCAAACAAGGAATAAAAGCTTAGTATCTCCTAACATTAAGTATGTAAGAGCAATTTACAAGGGGGAAACAGAACATTCAATTAAAGACGAATTATATGCTTCAAATGATGCTGCTTTTCGAGCATTAAAAAAAAGAGTTGCAGACGCATTGATCGATTTTATTGCTGAAAACACCTTTAAAAATGAAATCAGCGAAGATTTAGAAACAATAAAATACTTGAGTGTTTCTCAGCGCTTATTTAAACAAGGTTTAACAAAGCATGGGTTTAAAATATTAAAGAAAGCCGAATTAAAAGCGTTAGAGATCGATCAGTATACAATTTTATCAGAAGTTTACCACTCATACATTACCTATGCCCCCTTAAAAGAGTCGCCCTATACGCTTGACGATTTGCTTGTTTTGATAGAAGAAAATCAAAAAAAACTTTTGGTGGAAGAACGCTTTAATTTGGTAAGCTCGTACCTCAAAATAAAACTCAAAAATTACAATGAAGGTATTCTAGAAGATTTATTGAGTGATGCCTTTAATAAGTTTGATGTTAGCGTAGATGATGTATTCTCTTATCGATCATTACATAGTTTAAGCCAAATCATTAACTATGGAGCTTTGGTAACGAATGATTATCATTCAGCAGCATTGTTTTTAGAGAACTCATTAATTCAAACAATAGCAAGTAAAACATACCATTCCCGATATGATGAACGCTTAGGAGATATTTATTTTGTTTTAGCAAAACTATATTTCAGATCAAAAGCATTTAAAAAATCAAATCAATTTGTAGAGAAGTCTTTAAAGTATGCTAATAACATAAATCGTGATAGAATTCATAAGTTGCTAGTTTTAAAAGCACAAAATTTAAATTACTTGAATAAGCCAAACGAAGCAATTGAGTTATTAGAAGAAGTAATAAACAATGCAAAAAAATGGAGTGACGATTTACTGCATGTCAATTTATCACTAATAGTATTTCATTTCCAGCAAGGGAATTTTAAAGCAGTAGCCAAGTTGTTTGCTCATTTTTATCGAACAGAAAAGTACTATGAAAATCAAATGGGAGTCAATTGGACAGCCTCTAAAAGTTTAATAGAAATATTATTACATATAGAGTTAGAAAACATTGATTATGTAGCAGCAAGAATAAAAAGTTTTAAACGTAGGTATAAGAAATACTTGTCAGTAATTGATGATGGAAATCCAGTTGTTTATTTACAGTTTATTGAGCATTATTTAAATAACCCTCAGGATACAACCACTGATAAATTTAAGCAAAAAGTAGAAGCATCTTTCTCCTGGGAAAATGAGGCTGCTTTTGACGTTTTTCAAATCGCTTTTTATGCGTGGCTCAAAGCAAAAATGGAAAATATAAGCCTGTATGATATGACGCTTCAGTTGGTTAATAATTAAGCTAAATACATATGTAGGATAGATTTTGTAACTTCAATGCTTAACAGAGCTATTAATTAATGATTAAGACTAAGTTATATTTTTTTACAATAGGTGCCTTAGCAATTTTATTGACTTCCTTTCAATACAGTCAAGATGATTCTGTGAAACTGCGGACAGTAATGAAAACAATTAAGAGTGAAGCAGATGAAGTAAGGAAAACACTTTTAGAAGGTAAATCAAAAAACTTCGATTATACTTATCATAAGCAAATATTAACAGCTAACACGAGAAATAAAAAAGCTTCTAATCCTTATTTTAAAACAAGAGCAGAAAACTACTTGCAAAAATTAGAAAAGTATAATGAAGCAAAGGATAAGAAGAAAAGCTTTAATCAGCTTATTGATGCATGTATCAGTTGTCATGATTACGCATCAAAAATTTATATTGGTAGGATAAAAAAATTATACATCAATGAATAATGATGTAATAGACGACTTTAAAGACTCTAAACGTCCGCCAAAAACAAAGTTTAAACGAGTTATGGATATGAGCTTTTACTTAATTATGGCTCTTTTTATGATCGGTTTAATATTCGGACTGTTGGGTTTTCACTCTCTTAATGATAAAATAATACTTGCGTGCATTGGCTTAGGCCTAACTTGGATGCTGGTAGAAATGTATAGGAGGTTTATCTATACAAAAAAATAAAATTACTTAATAATCACACATCGCTTTCATAAACAGTGGTTATTTTATTTATGATTTTGAAAAACGTAATAATCTTCTTTCTGTAAAAATAATTATCAGAAAACTTCCTGAAACTATAGAACAAAGAGCTATGAGAATTTGAGTTGTATCTGTTAACTCAGTCATAAATGGTAATACACTAAGTATAAGTAAAGCACACCCAAAAATAAAAGTTAACCTACCTGAATATGTTTGGGCAATTTTCCAATGTTCAATGCTTTTCTTAGATCTTGGTGTTCTATATCTAAACCAATTATTAATCTCTTTTGGAGGAAATTTACTTAGCCAAATTCCCAAAATAAGAAATACGACTCCACAAATACCTTCTATAATGGTAAGTGGATAATTTTTAAGTAGCTCCATTATTTCTTAGCAGGATCAAAAGGTAATCGACCCAATAACAAATCGAAATACATTTTGAAATCGCTAATTAATGACCAAAAAGGATATTTGAAAGTAGCAGGCTTATTTTGCTCATAAAAGAAGTGACCTACCCATGCAAAACCATAACCGGCAACAGGGATAAACCAACATAACCACCATTTTCCTGTTACTATAGCTAAAATCAAAATAGCAAAAACAAGCGATGTTCCAGCGAAGTGAAGCTTTCTACAAGTAGCATCGCTATGCTCAGTTAAGTAAAATGGATAAAATTCTGCTAGTGTTTTAAAACGCTCTTCTGCCATGATTAAATATCTTATCTTTATGTAAAAATAATAAGTTTTTAGATCAATTGGGTAAAAGAGAAGAAAATATCGTCACATTGAAAGATGCAATTAAACAAATGTTAAGCGTTTACAAGATAGATGGTAAAATGGATGAACTCTCTATTGAAAAAGAATGGAGCGAATTACTCGGGCCAATGATTGCTAAACGAACAAGACGAATTCAATTAAAAAATCGAATCTTACATGTGCAAATAGAGTCCTCTGTTTTAAGGCATGAATTGCTATTCGCTAAAAGAAAGATCGTTCAAGATTTAAATGCACGAGTGGGTAAAAAACTTATTGACGAGCTAAAGCTTTATTAGCCCTTCGCTTTAACCACTCGTTTAGTCCAATCAATGCTATAATAATTACTGTTCCAACGTAAAAGAAAGGAGACATTTTTTCACTTTCTCCAAATATCACAGCTCCTAAAATAATAGCGTAAACAATTTCTAGATTTATCGCAAGGTTAACTGTAAAAGGAGTAAGTTTTTTCATTACTTCCACACTTAAAACAAAAGGAACTGCTGTACAAACAATTCCTAATACTCCGAGGTAAATGCCATCACTTAATGTAACATCGAATATTCCTTCAGTTTGATTGAAAAGAAAGAGAGCAACAGTTACCCAAATGCTTGCAAAAATAAGCTCAAGCCAAGAAATCGTTACTGCATTCGTCCTCCTAATCAGTTTTCCATTCCATGTAGAAAAAATAGATGCTGTTAATGCTGCTGAACAACCAAAAAAGATACCCCACCATTCATTTTCAACTTGACCAGATTCTTTCCAAGTAATTAACCCAATAGCGATTATAATTAATAACCCTATTAAGCACTCTCTCCAATCCAACTTACGCCTAAAAAACAAAGGTTCAATAATAGCAGTAAACAAAGTTCCACTAGAAATAGCAATCATAGTAATAGCTATATTGGCAATTTTTATTCCAGCAAAAAATAAAATCCAATGTAGACCAACTATACAGCCAACAATAACTAATTCACCAAAAATCTGTCTATTTAAACTTAAAGGCTTTTTTCTAAGTAATACAAAAAGTGTTAACGATATACTTACAATTATAAGTCTCCACCAAACCAATGAGATAGATTCAAAACTAATCAGTTTTCCCAAAATGGCAGTGAACCCAAAAAGGAAAACAATGATGTGTAGTACTATGAGTGCAGTTTTGTGGTTCATCATTCTTAAAACTGCACAAATCTAGTTATAAAACTATTTCCCCCTTATCAATCGATAAAAATCATTCAATTGATATCCCAATCCAAAATAAACT
>Ga0208830_1001189_pt1 | contig 11886 bp, 17 predicted proteins | sample DeeseametaMP2634_FD_184169 | JGI IMG/M metagenome (GOLD analysis project Ga0208830, IMG submission 184169) | Marine microbial communities from the Deep Atlantic Ocean - MP2634 (SPAdes) | ecosystem: Environmental > Aquatic > Marine > Oceanic | place: Northeast of Antigua and Barbuda, North... | reverse complement strand
TTCGCCATCAAACGTACTGATAGTGTAAGCGGACGTGCAAAGAATGAAATAATCTCTAGTGGTACCAACAAGAATAGCAGTGGTAGCGGTACACCTGATGGTGCAAAAAGTTTTAGGAACTTAAGACCGTGGGTCAAAAAGCCAACAACCCAAACCATACCAAAAACAATCAGCGCGAAAGTGGCTGTCACAGTAAGCTGTGAAGTTGTTGTGTATGAACCAGGAATCATACCTGAAAGGTTTGAAATGGCGATAAATGTGAAAAGCGTAAATACAAATGGGAAGAAACGCATACCGGCCTTACCTGAGGCTGAGGTTACCATTTCTTCAACAAAGCCGTAGGTGACTTCAAGCATGCCTTGTAGGCGGCCTGGTACCAAAGCTTTAGGGCGAGCAGCAAGTACAAGCAACGCGCACAAAAATGCGGTTGAGCTCATAATCCAAACAGCTTGGTTTGTAACAGCAAGTTCAAACTGACCAAGCGCAAGTGTGCCAATCTGGCGAATTTCAAACTGATGAAGCGGATCCAATGCCACGGTTACGGCCCTTTCTTTTTTAAGGTCTTTGCAGGGCACTTTTACCCTTAAAAGGGCATTTTCGTCAAGCGTTTAAATACAAAAAAAGGGCGTTTTCACGCCCCTTTAAAATGTTTGCTAAAAAAGTGAACCCTTAATTGCTTTGCTGGTTCTCGTCATCAGCCTTTGCATCACCCTCGCCCGGGTCGTGACCATCAGCCTCACCCACCTTAGATGATGGCTTAGCTGGGGCCTGTGCATTCATGAAATACCAAATGCTACGGAAGCCTGCGGCAATCCCCAAAAACATAAAGAGTAGGAAAAACGCTGGCTTGGTATCAAAGTAAACATCAATACCGTAACCAATCGCCATACCCACAATCACGCATGACATCAGGTTAAGGCCTACACTGTAACCACTGTTAAAGCTACGCTGACCCATTGATTTAGGTTCTTTTTTAGTGTCTTTTTTCTTACTTGGCATCTTTTAGGGCCTGCTCGATTTTTTCTTTCATTACTTCGTAAGGCTGAGCACCTGCAACTACAATCTTTTTGTTGATGTAGAATGTAGGTGTTGAACGGATGTTCAATGTCTCAAGTGCAGTGGCTTTATCGTCTAGCACGCGTTTTTGAACTTCTTGGTTCATTATGCAAGCGTCTACAGCTTCACCGTCCATACCGCCAAGGCGGGCAATTTTCTTCAGTTCAGCTACTGGATCATCTGAGCGAGTCCAAGTTTGCTGAGTGCTAAAGTAAGCGTCTGCAAAGTTGTAGTAACCGTCATCAGGGGCGCAGTGCATAATTTTAGTTACGGCAGCAGCTAGGCCATCCCATGGCAAGCTACGTAGAACAAACTTAACTTTGCCAGTCTCGATGTAGTTTTCTTTAATTTGGCCAAAAGTGTCGTTGTGGAAGTGTGCGCAGTGGCCACATGTCATCGAGGCATACTCAATAATTGTTACAGGGGCATCAGCGTCACCAAGTACAAGCTCGTTTTCTTGAATGTCTAGTGGGCTTTTGGCAGCGTCATCAGCTTGTGAAATACCCGCAAACGCAGGTGAAGCCACAAGTGCAGCCAGCATCATGAATGTTGAAATTTTTAGGCCAAGGTTTTTCATTCTTAGTTTTCCTTATTCTCGGTTCTATATACTTATGTGGTTGGGTTCGAGTGGCGCGTTTCCACTTGGGCCCCTAATTTTTTCAAAGCTTCGCGCAGGCTATCATCTTTAACGCCTTGTACTTGCGCTTCGGCACGGGTTTCAGCCCCTGCATCAGGCACAATATTTGTGCGTGTTTTTGGAGGCTCCATATCAAAATACGTTTGCTGAGGGCGAATCCCCTTAACGGCGGCAAAACCAAAGTAACGGTTAATACGCTCAATAATCATAGGTGCCATATGTTGCAGCTGCATAGCAACCGCCCCATGACATACTGAAACTGTCAGAACACCATTTTTAAGCTGTTGGGGTTGGGCGTGCTGGTAAAACTCATCGCCTACGATTTGGCGCCAGCTACTTAGAATACGGGCATCAGCAAACCCTTGCGCTGAAGCCAAAGGCTTCAAAAGCTTATGCAAACTGCGGCTTAGGGTTTTCATGTGTGCGACACCTCTTGAGAATTTGTGTTTAAACCATAGCATTTTTAAGTTAAAAGTAAAGGGCAAAAACGTATACAACCACGAGATTACCTAACCAACTGTGACCACTTTAAAACGCCCTAAAACTGCTAAAAAAGCGCCTATTAAGGTGAAAAATGCCGCTGATTATTCAGCGCAGTTATTGGCGTGGTTTGATACCCATAAGCGTGACCTACCATGGCGCCGTGGGCGTTCACCCTACTCTGTTTGGCTGGCTGAAATTATGCTTCAGCAAACAACTGTCGCCACCGTGAAGGATTACTATAAGCGCTTTTTGGCTCAGTTCCCCTCTGTTGAAGCTCTTGCCAATGCCCCACTCGAAGATGTGCTGCATTTATGGCAAGGCTTAGGCTATTACAGCCGTGCCCGCAACCTACATAAGTGCGCCCAAGCGGTTGTTCAAGACCACGGCGGAAATTTCCCGAAAACCGCTGCTGAATTGCAAAAACTCCCCGGCATTGGGCCTTATACGTCAGCCGCTATTGCATCGATTGCCTTTAACGAAGCCGCCACCGTTGCAGACGGCAACGTTGAGCGTGTTATTAGCCGCCTTTTTGCCATCGAAACACCGCTCCCTGATAGCCGCCCCGAAATCCGCAACTATGCTGAAAAACTTACGCCCAATGAACGTGCTGGTGATTACGCTGAGTCGATGATGGATCTTGGCGCCACCATTTGTACGCCAAAGTCGCCCAAGTGTTTGCTGTGCCCGCTGCACGACCTTTGTACCGCACGTGATAAAGGCTTAGAGGCTGAGCTTCCTCGTAAAAAACCAAAAGCCAAGCGCCCAGAAAAACATGGCGCTGCTTACTGTATTATTAATGAAAAGCAGCAAATCCTACTCCGTCGCCGCCCTAACAAGGGCCTGCTTGCCCACCTTTGGGAAGTGCCGCACACGGGGTGGGAGCATGACGACCTACCCATTGATATTAAAGGCTTGGACCAACAAAACCACGGCCCTATTGTGCATGTGTTTACCCACTTTAAGTTAACCCTTGAGGTGCACACCATCACCGCCCCCAATGGCCTTAACCCCGAACAGGGTGAATGGGTAAACGTGGCTGACCTTCATACAAAGCCGCTACCAACGCTGATGAAAAAAGTTTTGCAACAAGCAGGCGTGTTGACGGCATAAGCCTGCTGATGTATACATTCTGAATACTTTTATTTATCTTCCTCTCTCCCTTTCAGATTAAGGACTTTATATGTCTATCGTTCTCACTATTGTGGCAGGTTTAATCCTGGCTGCAGTTTGTAGTGTTGTGTTGTCAATCGCGGCTGAAATGCTGCTCTCGATTGGTGAACTTCACGCCGTTTGGGGTGGCTTCGGCTTCTTCTTTCTGGCGCCCATTGCCATGGTTGGCGGTGCGGTTTCAACCTTTATGTCTTACACCAGCGGAGATACAGGCTTTGCCCTGTTCTTTAGCCCCCTTTTGGGCGTGCTGACTGTTCTTGGTATTCTCACGGCCCTTGGGTTTCTTGAGAAGCTGCGCGGTAAAAAGAAAGGCTAAATTATGCTTTCTTTCCTGATACTCCTCGTGGGTGTTGCGGCCGCCATTGTGGCCAGCTTCATCATTTCTGCAATCTTTGAGGCCGTCGCCGAAACCATTGGCAGCACCTGCCCCGTTGGCGGCTCTGGTGCACTGCTTTGGTGCTTCATTGCCGTGCCTTTTGAACTTATTGGCCTTGTGGTCGGTATGTTTTCATCGGCAACGGGTTGGGCACTGTTTTTGTACCCCATGTGGGCCATGCTCATCGCTTATGCGGTGTTTAGCCTGCTTTCGCTTTTCGCCTCTGTCTTTATGAAGGACTAGTATGACGGGATACTTCATCGGGGCTTTAGCCTGCGGACTGCTTTTGAACACCCTGTTCACGGTGTTCTTTTCGGTCATGTGGGAAAAAGCCTTCATCAACGAACGGCCCAAACTGGGCATCAAGCGCAACCGCGTTTTGTACCCCAGTGTGGTGATTGCATCGGTAGTGGGTGTTCTTATCCCGCTGATGATGGGCACCATTCCGGCGGCACTGTTTATCCCCCCTATGGTGGGGCTTTCGGTACCGCTGCTGGTAACCTTTTACCTGACCGAGCGTGCTCGGAAAAAAGGTAAGTAAGCTACCAGACGAATAAATAACGAAAAAACCCCCGCACTTTTGGTGCGGGGGTTTTGTTTTTAATTTCTATGAATTGTGTAGCTCTGCGGCACTCGCCACTGGCGCAAAACTGTGGCGATGCCACGGGGTTGGGCCATGTTCTTTTAATGCATCCATATGGATTCTTGAGCCATAACCTGCGTTACTCTCCCACCCAAAGTGCGGGTGCTCTTGTGCAAGTTTAGCCATAATACGGTCACGGGTAACTTTAGCGATAATTGAAGCCGCCGCCACTGAAAGGACTTTAGCATCCCCCTTCACCACGCATTCGGCAGGTAGAGGCATCTCTTGGGGGATTTTATTGCCATCAATAATAGCGTAGTCACCAAGGCTTGCGCCTTCTTCAGCTAGTTTAACCTGCAGTTTTTCAACCGCACGGCACATGGCAACAAAGGTCGCTTGTAGAATGTTGAGGCTATCAATTTCAGCCACGCTAGCGTGTGCTACAGCAACGTGCGCATTTTGCCAAATAAGGTCATAGAGGGTATCGCGTTTTTTAGCGCTAAGGGTTTTAGAGTCATTCACCATCAGCAAAGGCTCAGGGTTTTTAATGACCACAGCGGCAGCTGTTACTGGGCCTGCCAGTGGGCCGCGGCCAACTTCGTCAATGCCAACAATGGCTTTGTATTGCCCTAAAAGGCTTTGCTCATAACTAAAGTCGAGCAGTGAAACCGCATCAGCATTGGTTGAATTAACTTTTGGCATTTAAAACTCCACTCAGACTAGTGCGCTTCGCCTGCAGCGCCAGCCATCACGTAGGTTTTATCGCCTGTCGGCCATACACCCTTCGCCATTGAGGCTAAGCTTGGCGATACACCATATTCATGCGTACGGTAAATCCATAGGTTTGAAAGTACAGCCATCACGTATTTACGGGTTTCTTCAAACGGAATACGCTCGACAAAAATCAAAGGTTCTTCTTGGTGAAGGCCTTTTTCTTTCCACTTGTTCACGTTACCTGGGCCAGCGTTGTAGGCGGCAATCATCTTGATAAGGTTACCATCAAAAACCTCAGCCAAGTGTTCAACGTAGTCTTGACCAAGCGACATGTTGATTGATGGCTTGTAAAGATCGTTTGTGGCAAAGCGTTGCTTACGCTGCATATCACGGATGTGACGTGCAGTATTCGGCATAATTTGCATCAGACCACGCGCCCCCGCGTATGACTTTACGTCAGGCGAGAATGCACTCTCTTGGCGGATGATTGAGAATAGCAAAGCTTTATCAACCTTATAGCCTTCTTGTGGCATCCAATGAGGTTCAGGGAACAAACCTACCAGGTATGTTTGGTTACGCTCGTGCAGGTTACGGGCAAGCGTTAGCGAAACGGCTGGCAATTGCAGCTCAAGCGCAAAGGCCAGTAGGCTTTCATCCATACCGTATGGAATACGGCTGTACGATGACTTTAGCTCGTCTTGAGCAAGGTCATGTTCGCCAATTTGCACAAGAGCAATAGTACGGCGCACACCTTGGTCTTTTAACAGCTCAACCATATGGTTAGGGTCAGTGTTTGGTTTATCCCAAGTAAATGGCAGGCTTTCGTTCATGCGTTGGTGCGCAAGCATACCGTAGTATGACAATGGCTGCTGTGCGGCCATGTTGTAGAACACACGCGCCATTGAAGCACGCTTTAGCTGGTCGTAGCTGTAGGCCGCCCAAAATGCAGCACGGGCATACTGTGTACTTTGCTGCGGCACGGTGTATGCCATTTGGCGGAATGTGGCGGCAGCACGCTCAAGGTCGCCGTCTTGGTAGGCAGCAAAGCCAATAATCCAAAGGGCGTCAGGTTGCTTGCGCTCGCTGGTATCAAACACGTGTTGGGCGAGCTTTGTTGCACGTGGGAAAAACCCTTCGTTTAGCAACTGCTGCGCCAAACGTAGCGTTACGTTGTTGTAGGTATCTTCACCCAAAAGCTTACGAGTTGCAGGCTTCATGTATTCAGCGATTGCGGCGTTGTAGTAACGCTGCTTACGGTATGACCCTAGCTGACGTAGCTTTTGCGTACGGGCACGGCTTGCTTTAGCACTGCGGCCCGAGCTTTTCATTGAGTTAAGCTCTTCGTCAGGGTCAGAGTATTTGGCAATGCTGCTCACACGGCCAATAGCTGGGCGGTCGTGGGTAGCACCGTCTGCTGCGCGGCGGTTTGCTAGGCGGTAAATGGTACGTGATTGCGGGTGGTCGTTGTATTTGCTCAACCAGTCCTGCATATCAGCGTATGGGGTTTTGGTGCGAGGGTGCAAAATACGCTCGGCAACCAAGTGGCCCATCAGAATTTCTTTATCATCAAGTTTCGGGATAAGCGCCACGACACCGTCACGGTCTAGTTTACGTTGTAGGGCAAACATTTTGCGGTAAATGTTAACGTCGTTATCGCTTAGAACTTTAGGAACATTCTTTGCGACTTCGGCTTTGCTTTTCTTCGGAAGGCTTGCATCAGCGTAACTGGCTGAAAGCGTCACCACTGCCATGCAGCAGATGAGCAGCGCAAAACTACTTACCTTCTTTGTTAAAAACATCATTTCGTGCCTTCTTTCAATGCTTGTTTCAAGCTTAATAAGTCAGCCCATGTTTGTCTTTTTAGGAATGGCTGTCGTAATAACGTGTTGGCATGATATGTGGCCACTAACGTGAAAAAACAACCCTTATTATTGATTTTTTCTAATTCCCAGTCTCCACGGCGCACTGACGCTGCATTTCCCTTGCCTTCCGACAACAGCTGCAAGCCACGATGCCCCATAACCAAAATGGGCTGGTCTTTAAGTTTTTGAAGCACACCGCTTAGCAAGCTGGCTTCATGGTTTGAGGCCAGCGGCACATCATCAGCCGCATCGCCTGTTAAAAGCATAAATGTAGGCTGTACTTCAGCCTCGTAGCCCATGGCACGCATCATGTTCGTCCATAGGGTTTGTTCGGCGCCTGACCATATATTTGTACCATCGGTGGCATTCATTACAACGGTAAACGGCAAGGTGCCTTCAATAACTTTAAGGTAGTCATCAAGCACAAATGGTTTTGCTGAGTGCTTAGGCGCAGGGGTCGGCATTGAAGCTGCCGGCTTAGCCGTGCGCTGCTGAGCTGCAGGCTGCGATGATGATTGGGCTGCTGGTGCAGAAGTTTGTGCAGGGGCTTGAGTAGATGCTTGCGTTGGGGCTTGAGTTGTCGCTCGTGTTTGGGCCCCAGCCTTTGGCGCTTTCACCATATTATTCAAGCCGATAGGTGTATCAGTCAGGCTGTCAGATACGCCAAAGTTTTGCAAATCCTCAGCAAGGATTGCAAGCGCGGCGCGCTGGGCATCTGTAAGAGTATTTAAGAAAGCTAAGTCCATGAAAAAGCTATAATTAGTTCATTCGCTGTGGCATTTCAAATTCGTCTTCATCCTCGTCATCTGAGGCTGAAAGAAGGAATTTAAGACGCTCAATCTCTTGGCGCAAAATCTTGATACAAAAACGGCCGCGCTCTTTCACTGATGGCATTTCTAGGCCTTCTTGGCGCACACTATCGCCCACGGCCATGTGGTCTAGCGCAAGGAAGGTAAGGTCGTAACGAGAAAGATCATTTGGCAGCTCTTCAACAAGCTCGGGGTCAATCATCTCAAGAAGCTCAAAGTAGATTTCAAGCAGGTTTAGGATGCTGTCGAATAGGTTTTCGTCCAGTGCAATATCAACATCTTCAGGCAGGTGCGTGTATTCAGCTAAAAAGTAGCCTTCGTCCGCTTTGCTAATGGCTTTTGCCATAAAGCGCTCGCCACCTTCAACGCGGGTCACGTAGGTACCGTCATCTTCAGCTTCAAAATCAAGGATGTTTGCAAGGCAGCCAACCATTGAAATAGTGGCCAACGGATGGTCAGCATCGCTACAGAACATCACACCGAATGGCATTTCGTCACGGATGCAGTCATCAACCATTTTCTTGTATTGTTCGTCCTTCATGCGCAGCATAATTTGGGTGCCAGGTAGCAACACCAACTCAGCAGGAAGAACCGGAATTTTTGGAGACGATTTCGTCGTAGCTTTTGATGACATTTAGAGCTTTAAACCTTTCTTGGTAAGCCCGTGTTTATACGAGCCTTAGCAGTATAGCAGCACATTACCACACCTTACAAAAACAAAAAAGGTCGGCTTGCACCGACCTTTTTAAAATGATGAAACTTACGCTTCAGCAGCAACCTTTTTGGTTTCGGTTGTTGCAGCTGGTGCTTCAGTCTTAGCTTCTGGAAGTTTTTCAACTGTACCTTTAGCAGTACGGTCGGTTTTCTTCTCAGCGATACGAGCTGATTTACCAGTACGACCACGTAGGTAGTATAGTTTCGCACGACGTACATCACCGCGACGCACTAGCTCAATACGGCTAAGTGTTGGTGAGTATAGTGGGAAAATACGCTCTACGCCTTCACCGAATGAAATCTTACGTACGGTGAATGATGATTGTAGGCCGTTGTTTTTGCGGGCGATGCAAATGCCTTCGAACACCTGGATACGCTCACGGGTACCTTCTGTCACTTTAACGTGAACGCGAAGAGTATCACCAGCGCCAAACTCAGGAATGTCTTTGCCCAGCTTTTCAATTTGTTCTTTGTTCAGTTGATCGATGATGTTCATCGTGGCCACCTACTTGTTTGGTATGAATTTCTAAATCTCTTTTGGCTCATTAAACACTATTAAAAAGCCAGCCCCTTTTGGGCGTGTTCGGTGTTTATAACCGACAAAATCCGTTTTGCAAAGTGTTAAATAAGCCACAAAGGGGTTTTTTTCAACATTTTTTGCCTGTGACGGAAAAAACGAGCCTTTTCGGCTCTTTTTTTGATGCCCCTTGCGGTGCAACAGTACATAACCTAATGATGAATACGTAAAAATCAAGCCTTGTGAAGGTCTGAGGCTTTATTTTTTCTTCAAAAGTTCAGGGCGAACCTTCTGAGTTTTAGCAATTGACTGCTCTTTACGCCACGCATCAATCTTTGCATGATGGCCTGACTTTAAAACCTCAGGCACAGTTTGGCCGCGCCATTCTTCAGGGCGGGTGTAATGCGGATACTCTAAAAGCCCTTCAAGCGCTGGCGAGAATGACTCTTCGGCAAGGGTTTCATCATTCCCCAATACACCAGGCAGCTGGCGGATTGTGGCATCAAGCACAGGGTAAACGGCAATCTCGCCACCAGTCAGCACATAATCACCAATTGAAACTTCTTCATCTACCAACGCATCAAGCACACGTTGGTCAATGCCTTCGTAGTGGCCGCACAGCAAAATAACGCCCTCGCCTGCCGCCCAGCGGTTGGCCATACCTTGGTTAAAAGGTGTGCCTGTTGGCGTCATAAACACAACGGGGGCGTTTGGGGTTTCTTTTTTGGCGTGTTCAATAGCTTCTGCCACAACATCAGCACGCATCACCATGCCAGCACCACCGCCGTACGGGGTGTCATCAACGGTTTTACGTTTGTCGGTTGCAAAGTCACGAATATCAGTGGCGGTACATGACCATTTGCCCTCGCTAAGCGCACGGCCTGTAATAGAGTGGCCCATCGGCCCTGGGAATAATTCAGGGAACAGCGTCAAGATGTGTGCTTTAAAGGTTGAAGAACTCATCAGCAAATTCGGTCAGTGTAATGGTTTTGGCCTCTAGGTCAGAGGTCGCAATAGTGTCGTCAGTATAAGGCAACAAAACTTCGTTCCCTTTACCGAATACGGTAAAAACATCCTGCGCCCCGTTTGAGAATACGCTCCCGACTTTACCAATCTTGTCGCCTTTGTGGTTTAGCACAGTCATGCCTTCAAGGTCAGAGTAGTAGAGCTCGTCTTCTTCAAGCTCAGGAAACTCCTCACGAGGGACAAATAATGCTGTACCACGAAACTCCTCAGCGTCTTCACGGGTGGGGATGTTCTTAAATTTCACCAATGGGCCTTTAGGGCCTTGGCGCCATGAGGTAATAGAAAATGGCGTGCCGTCTTCATCGACGGGCACGCCATAATTCTTAACAATATCCTCATTTTCAAGAGCAAGCTTAAACTTAACTTCACCCTTGATACCATGCGCCCCCAAAATGGTGCCTACGCAAACAAAGCCTTGTTTTGTAGGGATACGGTTACGCATAGCGGAGAGCTAAAACTACTCAGCTTTAGCTTCTTCAGCAGCAGCTTCTTCAGCTGGTGCTTCAGCAGCGGCTTCGGCTTCAGCAGCGGCAGCTTCGTCAGCAGCAGCTTTAGCTTCAGCAGCTTTTTTAGCGTCTGCTTCAGCTTTGCGTGAAGCGTATAGCGCTTTACGACGGTCAATAGCAGCTTGCCATTTTTTACGCTGACGGTCAGAACCTAGGCCTTCAGCCATTAGGAATGAGATTACGCGGTCTGAAGGCTCAGCACCTACAGATAGCCAGTGTGAAAGACGGTCGTTGCTTACAACCCATTTGCCTTTACCTTCAGCTAGAGGATCAAAGTGACCCAATTGCTCGATGTAACGGCCGTTACGTGCTTGACGCTTGTCAGCAGCTACAACATGGTAGAAAGGAAGTTTTTTACGGCCGTGGCGGGCCAAACGAATAACAGTAGACATGTGTATTACACCTCTATTTTAACAAAAATATTTAAGTTTATGACGCATCGCGGTGAGGAGCCACTTACGCCGTTGTGGAGTGTATTTAACCCTATTTATTCAGTAATGCAAGGGGTTTATGGAAAATAAGCACATTCAAACGCAAAAAACCCCTGCCTAAATTGGCAGGGGTTTTTAACTTTCGCTTAATGGAAGATGAGGTCGCCCACGTACAAGCCCAGCAAAGGCTGGCCAATACCGTAGACATACACCATCAAGAAGCACAGCAGTGCCACAAAGGTATTTTCAACGTCCCAGCACTTACGTGCAAAGTAACAAACGCCGACAAACCACGTGATGGCCAAAACGACCAGATACAAAACTTCGAGCATAAAAAGCCTCAGTGTGAAAAGAAAAACAAAAAAGATAGCCTTAAACATCACTGTAATAAGGTCGCCTTCCTTAAATAACAACCCCTCACCTACATATAAACAAAAAGCCCCCACCAAAAAGGTGGGAGCTTTCAATCGTGAAGAGGTGGTTACACCATGCTGAGCAGCCAGCTGGCAGTGTCCAGCACGGACGAACCGAGCAGGATGGCACCGAAGCCGAAGCAGCCAGACTTGTAGATCTCGAGCTCAGGGGCATCCTTGATCATGTTGACGAGAAACGTCACGCAGTAGTACACCGAAGCGCACGCAAGAACGACCCAGCCCAGAAGGCAAACACAGGCGAGAACCAGAAGAACGATATCCATATCGAAAAATCCTTCAAAGAAAGAGGGGAAACAAGAAACGAAGATATACTAATGTAAAACTTATTATGGTAAGCCCGCCCCTGGACTTCAACCCTACGGCACTTCACCCCTCAATACAGCAAAAGCCCCCTATGCGGGGGCTTTATGGCTCGTTAGTTCTCTTTATAAGAGTGTTCATCTTCGTCCTGCACCTGTGTAGGCTCGGGCAAAGATTCAACTTTTATTGCAGAAGGATGTTCAGACAAATAAACCAAACGGTCATAACAAGCCTTTTGCACCGCTTTATGGTGCGGCTCGGCAATGCC
>Ga0208830_1001188_pt1 | contig 11888 bp, 7 predicted proteins | sample DeeseametaMP2634_FD_184169 | JGI IMG/M metagenome (GOLD analysis project Ga0208830, IMG submission 184169) | Marine microbial communities from the Deep Atlantic Ocean - MP2634 (SPAdes) | ecosystem: Environmental > Aquatic > Marine > Oceanic | place: Northeast of Antigua and Barbuda, North... | reverse complement strand
GCCAGTTGGTGGCGAAGTTGTCGACACCACCCTGGATGATGGCGGCGTCATTGTTGTCGCCGGCCAGCTGGGTGTTGGCGCCGAAGTTGCCCTCGCCAAGCTGCAGGGCAATTGCCTGATTCGCAGAGCCGCCGTCCTGATAGTTGGCGGCAATATTCTCGACACCGCCCTGGATCACACCAGCCTGGTTGCCTTCGCCGCCGCTCTGCAGGTTGGTGGCTACGTTGTCGACGCCGCCCTGGATGATGCCGGCAGCATTGCCCTCACCAGCCAACTGCGTGTTGGTGCCGAAGTTGCCCTCGCCGAGCTGCAGGATGGCGGCCTCGTCGTCTGTACCGTCGGCCTGGAAGTTGGCCGCGACGTTTCCGACACCGCCCTGGACGATAGCGGCGGAAGCATTTTCGCCGTTCAGCTGGGTGTTGCCGCCAATGTTGTCATTGCCAAGCTGAAGGATACCGGCCTCGGAGTTATTGACGCTGACCTGAACGTTCGCGCCGATGTTGCCGGAGCCGCCCTGGATGACCGCCGCCGATGTCGGATCGACATTGTTCTGGTAGTTCGATCCGAAATTGCCGGAACCGATCTGAATAATGCCGGCCGAAGCGTCGACAGAGCCATTGCCCTGCCAGTTCGTCGCGACGTTCGTGTCACCGCCCTGGATGATGCCGGCGTCATTGTTGCCGCCAGCCAGTTGCGTGTTGCCGCCGAAGTTGCCTTCGCCGAGCTGTAGGACGCCGGCCTGATTCTCAGAGCCGCCATTCTGGTAGTTTCCGGCGATGTTCCCAACGCCACCCTGGATGATGCCAGCCTGGTTGTTCGAACCGCCGTCCTGTGTGTTGGCGCCGAAATTGGATTCACCGAGCTGCAGGATACCGGCTTCGCTGCTGTCCGCGCCGTTCTGGGCGTTTCCGGCAATGTTGCCGACGCCGCCCTGAACGATCACCGCCGTGCTCTCGGCTGTCGCTTCCTGCACGTTGCCGGCCGTATTATCTGCACCGATCTGCAGGATGCCCGCCTGATTCAGGTTCTGCGGTGTCGTGTGATCGGCGGTATGCTGGATATTGGCCGCCGAGTTGCCCGTACCGAACTGCGCGATATTGGCGTCGTTCTCCGAGAATGTCGGCGAGCCGCCGCCATCGATCACCTGCGAGTTGAATGCGGTGTTTTCACCACCGACCTGCAGGATGTTCGCCTCGTTGCCGTGCGCAATATCCGCATCGCCGCCCCGCTCGGAATAGTTGGTGGCGATGTTGTCTTCACCGAACTGGCCGATGGTCTTCAGGTGGCCATTGCCGCCCTTGCCGACGTTCGCCGCAGCGTTGCCGACGCCGCCCTGCACGATAGCGGAGGACGAATTCGAGCCGTCATCCATCAGGTTGCCGGCGACGTTGTCCTCACCGACCTGAAGGATCGAGGCCTCCTGATTCTCGTTGTAATAGCCGCTGTGGAAGCCCTCGGTCTGCGTGTTGAAGGCGGCGTTACCGTCGCCGATCTGCAGGATATCGGCATTGTTGTTCTCGCCATTGTACTGGTTGTTGCCAGCCAGGTTGGAGTTGCCGAACTGCGCGATGTCCGCATCGTTGGTGTCGCCACCGGTCTGCGTGTTGCCGCCAATGTTGCCGTTACCGACCTGGAGCGCCGATGCCGTGTTGTCGACACCGTCGGTCTGCAAGTTGCCGCCGATATTGTCCGCGCCGAACTGCGCGATGTCAGCGTCGTTGGTCGTGCCGCCAAACTGGCTGTTGGCCGCGCCGTTGCCCGCGCCGACCTGGAGGACGTCGGCATGCGACGCATCCGTGCCGACCTGCGTATTCGCGGCGTTGTTATCCACGCCGCCCTGCAGAATGCCGGCAAACGAGTCGTTCGTGCCGCCGACCTGCATGTTGATGGCGTTGTTGTCTTCACCGACCTGGATCGTGCCGGCGTCGTTGCCCGTGCCGGTCTGAACCGTCAGCGCGAAGTTATCGTCAATGCCCTGGAAGATCGTGGCGCGGTTTTCGCCCTGCTGGCTCAGGATCGCGTCGTTGTCATCGCCGAACTGCGCGATGCCACCGACATTGTCGCCCTCCTGGGCTGCAAGCACGGCATTCTCGTCGCCGACCTGCATGGAACCGAAGCTGTTCGTGCCGGTCTGGAAAGCGGCGGCGTCGTTTGAGCCACCATACTGGTAGATAAAGCCAAGGTTGGCGCCATCCTGCGACAAAACCGCGAAGTTGCTGGTATCGAACTGCCCGATGTAGCCCGTGTTGCCATCAGCTTCCTGCGCAACTGCCGCACCACTCATGAGAGCTGTAACAGCCACCCCTGCAAGCAATACTGCCCGCCTGTTTTTTTTCAACATACCCTTACCCTCTGTTTGAAAAACCCCTGGGAGAACTCAAGCAGACTGCTCCTCGCCCTCACGGTTAACGGAGAGTTAACTACCACTGATTGCAATAGCGTGACAACCCGGATTCTTTGACGATCCAAAGCTAAAGACTCTTCAAGCGAGTCTCTAACTGTGCCGAATTGCTACAAATCCCGTTTAGACATGTTGATACTGGACGATATTCAGTATCTGTGCTACATTTTGGCACACCGCCGACGCGCCTTAACCCAACCATCGATTGAATTTGAAACAGGGTGGCCGTCTGTTTACTGAAATATTATTTTCGTATTTTTTTATTTATGATTAACAGACGTTACATTTAATTCGTATATCCAAATCATCGTCTGACATAGAGAGATTTTTTCGGAATAACGTTCGCATTTCTTAATAGGAAAGCGGAACCGTTTGATCATCGCACCTACAAACGGAGAATTCATTGACTGACGTCAAGCGCCTTGGATAAGAACGGAATTTCGATTTTCAAATATGGAAAATATCTCAATGTATCCAATACATGAGACGCATTATTTCATGCACATATACATAAGATGACGAACAGGAGTGCACCGATCGCAGGTCTCCGTAAGCGAGACGGCGCCTGGCGCTGCAATCAGGCGTTCCAGCCGGGCGGCGGGAATTCCGTCACGCGATCAATCGACGGCGACGGCAACTCTCATATTTTCGCGGTACCGTTCATCATAGGATTTGAGCAGCTTGCCCGCCAAGGTCGGGTCCATGAGCTGCCACTGGCCGCTCCGCACACCTTCCACAATGAGCGAATAGACCGCGAGCTCTATGCCCTCTCGAACAGCGAGCGACCCGGGGTCGTTGCGCGACTGGCCAATTTCCACCTCGAGGAGCTGCTCCGGCACGGCGAACTTGTAAGCGCCGCCGCGCACCTGAAACGAGTAGACCTGTTTCGATGTGGTCGTGGAAAGCAGCACCTCACCGGTCTGGATACTCACAGCACGAAGATTCACCGTCACCACATCCGACCGATAGGTGACGTCACCGCCGATACCGAGATAGCGCGCGCCGGCGCCGCCGGTTACCTCGTTCGAGTCGTAGCCCACAATGCCGCCCTCCAGCAGGAGGCCGGCGAAACGCACGGGAGGCAGCGTTACGTTCTGGCCGTATGCCCGCTGCGTGTTTTCTATAAGCGTGCGCTCCTGGACCAAGTTTTTCAGCCCGGACCTCTCAACCACGCGGAACCATTGCCCGTCGCCAGCCTTCTTCAAGACATCGACAAGGATGGCGGAGCCGCCTTGCGTCACGGCGCGGCTATACTCCGCAAAAGATTCGTTTGGCTTCGCCTGACCGGTCAGGTCCGGAAATTCATAAACGGCCACATCCACCGGACGGGCCGGCGACGGGATAGTCTCCAAACGCGACGAGGTTTTGGTCGACGGCGCCAACTGGGCCGGAGGCGTGTTCAGCTTTTGGCCTGTCTGACAACCGGAGATCACCCCCGCCGCCACCAGAACGACTGTCAACTTGAATTTCATATTGCCCACCCCCAAAACCCTCGTGCGGCGGTTTACTTCGTACAAGAAGCACCAAGATTGCGAAATATGCCTAAAGCGTTTTTTCGCGCAATACTAGAAAACGTTAACATGCGTGGCAATTACGCAACAGCAGCATTCGACAGTAGTTGTTTTCTCACGGAAACTCAGGCTGCGTCACTTAATACTGAGACTGAAATATCATATCGACACCGCACCTCGCCCCACGGAGGGGAATCGGCCTGTGTCCGAGGAAGACAATCCGACAGTCGTACCTCTCCCTACGGAAGGATACAGAGAACTCGGCTTCTTCTCTTCTATTGACGCTGATTCTTTTTTTACTGATTTACTCGTCGCACCATTCTTTGCCAAACCGGTGCCTCCGCTGCCGGAATTCCTCTTCACTGCGCGACGGCTTGGCTTCTTCATGCGCGCGCCTTCGGAGACTTGCGGTATATAGGCGCTTCCTTGCGGCATCGCCCTGTTGACCTGATCGATATATGGCTGCCCGGCCGCACCCTGAGCTGCCAAGGACAGCACACTTAACGACAACACAAAAAGCAACGTTCTGGACATTAAGACAGATCCCCCAACCTAGACTGACGGGAAAAACATAGCAGACGTTACATAAGCTCAAAAGGCCATGTTATTCTTTTGCACGCCATGTTTAATTGACAGGTCCAACAGGCCGTGAAATGACAAACGCGCCCTCGGACCCACACGCAATGGGAGTGTTCAATGCGGACGTTAACCAAAATGCTCGTGGCGGCATTCGCATGCGGCGCGGCCTCTTTGCCGACATGTGGCGCGAACGCCCAAGACACGTCGTCGCCCATTTTCTCCACTCCGGCTACGAGATCTCCATCGACCGTTCCGGTTCTGGAAGACAAGACGAACAGGGGCGGGTCCGAGATCATCCAGAGCGTTGGCGGCGGCACCCGGCGCGTCGACACTAAGCCGCAGAACGAGAAGGCAGAAGCGCAGAAAGACGCGACAGGCGAGCAGGTCGAGAGCGCGGAGAAAACCGCTTCGCCTGAAACGCGCAAATTCGGCTCATGGACTCAAGAGTGCCTTACTCAGGCCGCGCCTGGCCCGCAGTGCCAGATCGTATTGCGTGTGGCTTCCGCAGACGGCAAGCAGATCGTTCTCGTTTTCAGCCTGGCGAAAATGCCGGAAAACGAGTCGTATCAATTCCAGATGGCGGTTCCCCTCGGGATTTCAGTTTCCCAAGGCATCGAGTTGCGAGTCGATACCGGTTACTCAACAACGATCAATGTAGCGCGCTGCACGCCACAGGGTTGCATCGGCGAAGGTCAGGCTGCCGAGCCCATGCTCCAAGCCATGCGGGATGGAGCAAAGGCGAGCGCCATCGTTCGCGGCGCCGATCAAAAGCCGATCTCAATCGGCTTTAGCCTTGTCGGCTTCACGAAAGCCGTGGAGTCACTGGAAGGCGGACAGGTCGACTAAAGCCAGGTGACGGGAATACGCCGGTCGCGATCGAACATCGAAAGATCAATCCGCAACAAAAACACAACGGCAATCGGTCCGTTGTATCAAACGTCTGGCTGGGGCGGCTGGATTCGAACCAGCGCATGGCGGTACCAAAAACCGCTGCCTTACCGCTTGGCTACGCCCCAAAGACGTCGTGACGTGCTATCCCAAACAGCGCACTTTGTTCAAGCCCGCAATTTGCCAATTCACCGCCGGTGATCACGCAGTCTCGCTGACCAATTCCGGCATCAGGCTCTCGAAATACGAGATCGTCTGGCGAAGACCATGGTCGAGTTCGATGGTCGGCGCCCAATCCAGATGCTTCCTGGCAAGAGTGATATCGGGTTGTCTCTGCTTCGGATCGTCCTGCGGCAGATCACGATAAACGATCTCCGATTTCGACCCGGTCATTTCGACCACCTTTTCAGCGAGTTGCCTGATGGTGAACTCATTCGGGTTCCCGAGATTGATGGGTCCCGTGATCTCCGGCCCCGTATCCATGAGACGTATGAAGCCCTCGACCAGGTCGTCCACATAACAGAAAGACCGTGTTTGCGAGCCGTCACCGAACACCGTGATCGGGGCGCCGTTAAGCGCCTGAAGAATGAAATTCGACACGACACGTCCGTCGGCAGGGTGCATGCGAGGGCCATAGGTATTGAATATCCTCGCTACCTTGATCGCGACGCCATGCTGTTGGTGATAGTCGAAAAAGAGGGTCTCCGCACAGCGTTTGCCCTCATCATAACAGGACCGCGGACCGATCGGATTGACATGCCCCCAGTAAGTCTCCGGCTGCGGGTGAACCACCGGGTCCCCATAGACCTCGCTTGTAGATGCCTGGAAGACCTTGCATTTCAGTCGTTTGGCGAGACCGAGGACATTGATCGCGCCGTGTACCGATGTCTTCGTCGTCTGAACCGGATCGTGCTGATAGTGCACGGGTGACGCCGGGCATGCGAGATTGTAGATCTCGTCAACTTCCACATAGAGCGGAAACGTCACGTCATGGCGAAGGAACTCGAAATGAGGGTTGTTGTGGAATGCATCGATATTCCTCTTGGTTCCCGTAAAGAGGTTATCGGCACAAAGCACATCGTGTCCCATATCGAGAAGACGCTCGATCAAGTGCGACCCGATAAAACCGGCACCCCCGGTTACAAGTATGCGCTTTCGGCTGTCGTACAGACGCATGAAATTTCCCTCGAATCTTATGACGCGACACGTTAAGCGCTAGTCCATCCCAAGATGCAACTTCGTTGCAATACTGGCACTTGCAATGCCAGGTTCATTCTCGATTAACCGGCATTACGACATCGATCATTCTACTATATTGGACAGCAAGAAGGTTATTGCTTCTGCCAGTCACGAAAAGGCTTATCAAAGCCAAGGCTCCGGTCTGTATCAGCATAATCGTCAACAAGGCCAGCGCGACCGAGAACCATCCCGGCGACGTCATGCCCGCGACCTTGAGCGCGATTGAGGCAATAATGCCAACGATCGACATTGCCCCAACGAACGCGCAGAATGCGCCCAGGCGCACCATAACATCCTCAGCAAATACCGTTATGGCGCGAAATCCGTGCAATGCCAGTCCAGTGAAGTTCATTTTCGAACTCCCGACGTAGCGGGAGCCCCTGTCTATCGGAAGCCGTAACACCCGCAATCGCGACACGAGCACCGAGGCGGCAAGATGGATCCAGGTCTCAGGCATGGCGCAGATACGCCGCACGGCTGCCGGCTTGAGAATCATGAAATTGCCAAAACTGATGTTGCGCCCGGTTAACGCTCCGAAGATGCGCTTGTAGACAGCGTAGAAAAGCTGAAACTTCCAGGATTCCGAGCGGTTGCGCCGCTGGGCCACGACCGCATCGACACCGGACCTCTCGAGCTCGTCGATCAGCAGGGGGACCGAGGCCGGGACATCCTCGCCGTCGGAGTCCATGACCACGCAAGGGAGATCCGGATAGTGCTCGCTGGCATAGCCGAGCCCGACCGCGATCGCGCGCTGGTGGCCAATATTGCGTATCAAGCGAACGACGACGCCGTCCAATCCGGCATCCCGGATCGGTTCGGTGCCCAGCGGCTCGTGCGTGGATCCGTCGTCCACCGCGACCACGACTACTTCGTTGCCCAAGGTCTCGCGCAATTCGACGAACAGGCGCGAGGCGGCCTCGACATCCTCGAATACGGGGGTAACGATGACCCATCGATATGCCATGTCGTTCAATGTTCCCCGCGCCTTGAGCCTGCCACTGGCCACCCCCTTAACGCGGGGTCTTGGCCTCCACAATACGCGAAGTCCTGAAAGAGGGGCATCCGGCAACGTACAGTCCCGGGATCATCATCATTCCGGCACCTCAACCTCTAACGGAGGAATGCCGATATCGTGCGCCCAAAACTTGCCTTCAACGACGAAAGTCACCTGAATAGCCTTGCCGGGACCGACTGCGGATCGGGGAACGACAAGCGTTTGACTTAGCGATTCTCCCGACCGGATATCGCCTTCTATCTCGTGCCGTGTGTCCCAGCCCTCCCGCGAGGTCTCACCGGGCTTGGTGACGCGCCACGATAGGCGAAATGGTGAGGAGGAAAGCGCATGTATGGTGTGCTCAGACTCATTGACGATCTGCAAGGCGATTTTGTAGCTGTCAGGTTCGGCAGTCACCGAGCGCAGGCGCAGGCCAACCGCGTCACCCTGCTGCTTTGTCAGCGGATCACCTGCCGTAATGGGTAGTTGCAGTATGGTCTCTCGATCCAGATTACACCCGTTGGTTTGAACAAAAAACGGGTGGTAGTCGATCTCCGACAAGCGCGGCAGATCATGCCTCGAGGCCCATTCGTCATAAGCCGCCAGTTGTCGCATGAAGCCGATACAGGAGGGATTGTAGGAGTAACCAAGTGGCGAATTGCCGGAATAGCCGTTGAGTGTCGATACCCCTAGGCTTTGGGCGAGCAACATCGCGTTGATCTGCACCAGTGCCGGATGATCCCCGAAGTCCGCGCCATAGGCGATCACAGTATTCGGCTCAAGTTCTCCCGCGGGCACCGCAGCTGCCGCGGCTTCAATGCGTCCCTTCGCATCCGAAATCGGGACAGTGGTTTTCTTCAAGAGCACCACATCCGCCAACGACCACGCAGCCCAGACTGCGATGGCGCCCGTGCCGACGACTCTCAAAGACGGCGTACGCAGGAGTTGCTGGAGATATAGACCGACGGCGACCACCAGGGGAAACACGAGAATTATTTCATATCGTGCGGCGGCGCGCAGGGCGTCAAACCCGGGAAGCTGCCCGATGAACCAATATAGCGTGTGTCCGAGGAACGACGTCATCAGCAGACCTGTCGCCAGGATCGACAGGGCGAAAATCTTGAGCTGGGGAGACGCTTCACGGCGACGCCAGAGAAGATGGCCCAACATCGCAATGAACAAGACAACCAGCGGAACCCCCAGGAAAAGCTGATGTTCGTTGCGCTGCCGCAGCCCCTGTATGGTCTCGGATACCGGTGCCCAATAGGGAAGATAATCCAAAATAAAATATGACCGCAGTCGCGCCACCTGGTATTCGATTTCGGCCCAACTGCGCCCCAATCCATAAAGATGTGACACGTAGACATGAAAGAGCAGGACGGCGAGCGCGAAGCTGACAAGGAGCGCGGTCGCCGTAAGCGTCGTAAATCGGTAATTGGCGGAGCGCACCCAAGCGGACCGGGCGTCTCTCCACAACCGCCCAAAACCGCCCTCGCCCGTGAAACCGAAATACACGCCGCTAACGAGCATAAACAGACCGCAAAGCAGGACCGTATACATGCCCGTATAGACATTCATCAAAAGCTGCACCGAACACGCAGCAACGAATTTTAACAAGTCGTTCGGAGATTTCGACCTGGCGAACTCCCAGGCAAAAAGAAACGCCAAGGGCGTGCCGACCCGGTATATGAGTTGCGAGTGTCCGATATGAACGATGGAGGGCAGGCTACATGCAAACGCGAACGCGCCTATGGAAGCTATGACCGGCATGAGCGACAGACGTCGAAGCGCATAATAAGCGGACAGAAACGTCGTTAAATAGCCTGCGGCGATCCAGGCGTTCAGGGCATGATATTGATCCAAACCCGCCGAGCGGAACACGGCGTAAACGAGCGCGCTGCCTGCATGCGTGTCGGAGAAGCCCAACGTATAGGGATAGGGAAAGAAGATAGGCGGCGACAGCAGCGATTCTTCCTGACCGATCAACCAGCGATAAACATGCTCCAAGACGAACATGTTGAAGCGGCCGTCACCAAGTTCCCCGGCGACATTGCGCCCGCCTTGAATCATCGCAAAAAGCACGAAACAAATGGCGATTGAGCCGCCAAGCACCGGCAGAATGTCACGACGGTATTTATCGGGATGGAACATCGAAACACGACACGATTTGAAAATGAATGTGCTAATGAAGCTAAACTGCCAAATCAGGAAGATAGAGCGCGGCATTGGATCTAACGCCAACACATGCAAAATCTAGCATGAATTGATTACGTTAAAAACCAAGCTCATGCTTGGGTACTTCCCGACCCAATCCCCTCATGATAATGAGACCTCGACTCAGCGAAGCTTCGAGTGCGCGAAACATTTAAAGAAACAGAGAGTCCATTGTTGATTGGATCTCGCCAACGACGTGACCAATGACAAAAGCCAGATCGTCGTTCAGATCAAAGACCTTCACACCGCTTTTAGTCCTGCCGTTGCTCTTCTTAACAGGAGGCATCTTGGGAGTCTCTTACCTTGGAGCGAGACCCCTCGACTATTTTGACACAGGCTGGCTTTGGGGCGATTTAGCCCAAGTTTATTTAGCCTGGTCAGGATTCAACTCCGACCCGCAGTCTTTCTTAACCGTTTCGGACAGTCTTAGCTTCCCGATACCGATGAGCATTGCGATGTTCGACGCGATGCCACTACTCTACTTGTTTTTGTCGCCGTTTCATATTTTTTTTGCTCATGGCGGGCAGTTTTTCGGGCTATATTTTGTCATTTGCATCGCCCTCCAAGCTTCGCTTGGTTATCTCGCAACCAGAGAGGCAATCAGCACCCCTGGCAATCGCTCATCAGCGTCAGAAGTCGCAGCGGCGTTCGGGGGGCTTCTTACCGCAACCCTCCCATTCACATTCTATCGCTTTCAGGGACATACGGCACTCAGCTCTCAGTGGCTTCTGGCTTTAAGCATTTTCATTCTGCTGCGCTCACGCAGCTTCCCTCTGGGATATTGGATTGCCAGCAATAATGCCGTTGTTTTTCTAGCCACAGGCATCAACCCCTATCTTACCTTTATGGTATGTCTCAGCGTTGTTATTTTTCTTTGTTTTCAAATCGGAAGGCAAAACCTTCTTCGGACATTGATAAAGATCTCAACTTTAGGGATCACAGCGATAACGGGCTTTTACTTGTTTGGATTTCTGGATGCGGCGGGCGAGAAGCATGGTGGATATGGCCACTATTCGATGAATGCTTTAGGGCCATTTGATTCCAACGGCTTAGGTTCCATACTACGTTTCAACGTTCCAGATGCTACTGGCGGCCAGAGCTTCGAAGGCTTTACTTATCTCGGCCTCGGCGTGCTCGGTCTTGTAGCCTGCTCCGCCATCCTCGCTTTAGTTCGAAAGCCGGAGAAACCAGACCGGCGGTTGGCGTTTGGCGCGCTGGCAATAGTCATTGTTTCTTATCTGCTGGCTCTCTCCACGACTCCGAGCTTTCTCTCCTACAGCTGGTTCTTGCCTGCACCCGAAGCAATCGAGGATATTCTTGCAAAATTTCGCAGTTCAGGACGCTTGTTCTGGATCGGCGGCTTCTGGTTGATCACGCTCTCGGTCTATCTCCTGTATGCGCGGCTGCGTGCGCGGTACACTATCGCTATACTCGCCGTCCTGCTTGCAGTCCAAATTGTCGATGTCGCCGGAGTGGCGGCGAAAATCAGAGACAATATCTCGGGCTTTCAGCACCTCACCTGGACACCTGATCGGTCGGAGCTTGGGAGCGCGCCATTCACTAAACTCATTGTTCTGCCTCCTTGGCAATGTGGCCCGAACGCAAGCCCTGGCGGCAAACGCAACTATGAATTGTTTGGCTACTTTGCCCGGTCAGTTGGAATCAAGACAAACAACTTCTATGCGGGACGCACACTTGACGAGCAAAGGGCCTATCACTGCAATCCCGAACAAGCGCTAAAAAACGCCAAGAAGGATGAGTTGTTCGTAGTCGCAACTTATATTCGGGACAGATTTCCCGAGGTCTTCGCGCAAGGATGGTCCTGTAATGCGCTGCCCTCAATCGGAGACAGCTTCGCCTGCAGGAAAGAACATTGATAGCCAATCAACGCAGCGGGCATTTCGCGTACACTGAGTTCCGAGCCGGACTGCCGCTGTTTTTGTTGCTCATCTGCTCGATTCTGATAGCGGTACACTTTCTACACCCGTCAAATCCCCTGACCGTAAATGAAGGTATCGGTTGGAACGGATGGTGGGATCAGCGAAAATATCTCGAAAGCGCG
>Ga0208830_1001184_pt1 | contig 11923 bp, 8 predicted proteins | sample DeeseametaMP2634_FD_184169 | JGI IMG/M metagenome (GOLD analysis project Ga0208830, IMG submission 184169) | Marine microbial communities from the Deep Atlantic Ocean - MP2634 (SPAdes) | ecosystem: Environmental > Aquatic > Marine > Oceanic | place: Northeast of Antigua and Barbuda, North... | reverse complement strand
CAATACATAATCCTTCGGGGTTATGAATAGAGAAAAACCATTCCTTTTTAATGTTTAGCTTATTATCTACAACAAAAATGCGTTCATCCAAATCGCTTAATAGTAAGAGGTTGCCCCTATGCCAAAGGATATCTGAAAGATCATTTGCCTCTTTAAAATCAACCTCTTTTAAAAACTTAAAATTAGAATCAAAGTATCTTAATCTAGCAGGATCATCTTCAATAACTAGAATGAATTGTTTTGCAATGCTATCATAAGTGATGCCTTCATAACCATTTTTTTTGCTCCCAGATTTTTTGAGTTCTACGTAATGCTTTTTCTTGGCTTTTTCTTTATCTATTTTGTAAGTAGCTAAAATGCTTTCTTCTTCATCAACTATTAGTATTTCATCTCTTAAACAGATGGCACCTTCAAGGTCTTTCGCTTTAATTTCGTCTCTTCGTAATTCGTTAAAATTTGAATCTAAAAAGATGACTTTCCCTCCATCAGCTACAATTACAAACTCTTTGTAATTGGGACAATATGTTATAGCGGATAACTCTCCCTTTATACTAATTCGTTTAGTAGGAGTAAGTTTTTTTTCGTTTAATGAGCAAGAAAAAAGTAATGTAGTTAATAAAATAATCGCTATTCTAATCATATAAGTTGGCTATTCCAACTAAATATAAGGATAGCGAATTACCTTAACAAATACTGCCAACCAATTCTTATTTGGTTTGTCCAGTTTAGGGGATCAATTAATTCTTCTTCTTGTAGAATATGAAAATATTGAACTTTTATCATAGAGTTAAAGCCTTTTAGCTGATAGGCCATAGCAATTGATAACCGTTGTGATTCTCCTTCAATTAAATCGTTAATGTTTAATTGCTCCCACCTAGCAGAAAAAATAGTTTGAGCAGGTTTTATGTAATAAGATAATTGAGCCGACATTCCCCCTGAATAAGCATACCCTCCAGTTTGCTCGCCAGACAAACCAGCAAGTAAGGGACTTAAGGTATCATTAGGGGTTAACTTCATTTGGTGTACTTCTACTAAACCAGATAATCCCATATATTGAAAAGCGAAATCTAATCCGTAAGTAAGTTTTTCTCCAGAAATAACTTTTGTTTCAAACTCACCTTGTGAAAACTCAGGAAACTCTTCTCCATCGGCAAGTATCTTATTAGCGTACCTTCCATTAAAACCAACAGCAAACATTGGAATTGGAGATATTTTATCATCAATTTCTCTGTATCTAAATCTTGATGGGTAAGCGATATCCATTCTACCAATATATTCAAGTTTACCACTAGCGTCATTATCACCTTTAATACCAATTTCTCCCAAACCAGTATATGCTCCTAAGTAAATATTAATGCGCTGTTTCCAATAATCCTGAGAAAGTGTTAAGCCAATGTCTCGTCTTCCAAAAAATTCACCTCTACTTATTTGAGCTCTTTGCCAGTAAGCTGAATAAATAAATGGAGTCAATGAGCTTCTACTGTAAGGTGTTTTGCCATAACCTAATGAAACATTAAACCATGATAATCCTTTATACATGAAGTAAGCATCCATTAAGCCAGGGTTAGTTGGGTCTTCACCTATGCTTGCTATATCGGCTAAATCAAATTGAAGTTCATATTCATAGGTGTTTCCATATCTTCCCTCAAACTGTATTTGAGCATCTTTTAGTTTAAATCTATTTTTTTTAAAATCTTGTATTGGAGCTCCATTTAAGCTATCCTTATAAAAACGATAATTATAATAGGTGGACATCATCCCTGTTATTTCAAGTGAATGTTTACCATTTGATAGTGACAACTGACTTATCATTGGAAAGCTACAGATAAGCATTATAGCTGTAATAAAAATATGCTGTGTCTTCATTTCGTTTGTTCGTTACGTATTTTCATTGTATTGAATTGGTAGAATAGCATTGTTAACTATTAAAAGTTAGTAGCATCAAAAAAGTAAGCCTTTTGTAAATCATCAGAAACAACAATTAATTGATCCTTGTTAAATGTTAGGCCTTCTGGATTTACTATAGGTAAACTCCACTCATCTATTTTGTTAAAAGTTAAGTCTGTTTTAATTAGCTTACGATCATCATCGCTTAAGAAATAGTAGCTCCCCTTATGATAAGTTAAACTAGAAATATCCCCAGCAAGATTTACTTCTAACGTGTTTTCTTCAATTAGTTCTTCATCACAAATAAAAATATAAATAGGTTCTTTTTCTGTAACCAAAACAAGTTGGTTAGCTTTTTCATTAAAAGTTATGGATTCAACACCTTTGTTTCTACCACCGCTATAGCTAATATTCTTTATGCTTACTAAGTTTAACTCTTTGTCAAAAAACAAAATTTTTCTAGCGGTTTCATCCGTAACAATTACGTAATTGTTAGCTAAACAAACATCTTCAAAGTCTATTCCATTATGAGGAGCCTTTTTAATTATTTCGAAGGAACGATTTAATTTATATAGTTTCCCGTTATCACTTACGATATAAAAAACATTTTCTATTTCATCGTAGGCTATTCCCGAAGGTTCTTTCACCAAAACATTAATTGTTTTAGTAGGCTTAATCTTGTCGCTTTTAAAGCTGGAGATAGCAATCATCAAGCCAATGAGGGATACGATAACGAATTTAATTTTAATCATAACGTATAAATTTTAATTGCTAGCACCTAACGTTGGGTTATTAAGTTCTCCCCAATTTGATGAACCATCTGGTATGCGAGCATAACTAACCCCATCTTGATTTTGTGCTGGGTAATTATAACTATCCGCTTTTTTTGTAGCGTTTAAATAAAATAGACCAACGTTTTCACCGTCAGCTCCTAGTTTAAAGTTTGTATGTACATCATTTGCTATGGTATCTAAACCATCACACCAAATTACGTAGTACCCATTAGCAGGGATAGTTATATTTGGGAGTGCATATTGTAAAGGGTCGCTTGAAGCATCGTCTGTAATAAACCATTCACCATTTTGTAATGTAAATGCTGTGTCAGCACTATTATAAATTTCAATCCAATCTTCTGGTGAGCCAAACTCATTATTGTTTGTTGACCCTTTAACGACAAGCTCGTTTATGAATAACGGGGATTTAAAAGAATTACTCTCAGGTTCTGTTATTAATTCCCTGTCTTTTGTACAGGATACAAAAATTAAAAGAGCTAGAGAAAGAAAGAAGTACTTTTTCATTTATTCTATACTGTAAATAATGGATACAAATAAAGTAATAAAGTAGATAAGAAGAGAGTACAGTTATAACACTTAATCTAAATTTAACATAACTTGATTTTTGTTAATTCTATAATAATGCTAACTGAATAGTGAGTTAAAAAAGCAGCTATACTTTCGTGGTAAAATTAACCCAAACCAAACCCAAATGAAATTTAAAGTATTTTCAATTTTAGCAGTTTCAGGATTATTAATTGCTACTTCATGTAAAAAGGAGGATGATCCAATAGTTGAAACAGAACAAGAGCAAACAGATCCTTCTGAAACGGTTTCAGGATTTATTACCACTAATACTACTTGGTCAAAAGATAAGGTGTGGATTTTAGATGGTAAAGTGATTGTATCAAATGGTGTAACACTAACTATTGAGCCAGGAACTATTATTAAAGGAAAAGAAGGTCAACAAACATTAGCTTCGGCTCTAATTGTTGAAAGAGGAGGGATTTTAATAGCTGATGGAACAGCTACAGAACCAATTATTTTCACATCAGTACTTGATAATATCAAAATAGGACAAAAAACAGGTTCTAATTTAGATGAGAACGATCAAGGAAAATGGGGAGGTGTTGTTGTTTTAGGAAGCGCTCCGGTTTCTGTAGATGGAAGTGATGTTGTTGGTCAGGCAGAAGGTATACCTGCAAATGAAACTTATGGGCAATATGGAGGATCAAATCCAACGGATAGCTCAGGTGTTTTAAATTATATTTCTATTAGACACGGAGGAACAACAATTTCTTCAGGAAAAGAGATTAATGGACTTACTTTAGCAGGTGTTGGTTCTAAAACAACTGTTACAAATATTGAGGTTGTTGCAAATGAAGATGATGGAATTGAGTTTTTTGGAGGAACAGTAAACTTAACAAATGCAATCGTTACATACTCAGGCGATGATTCATACGATTTAGATAACAATTATTCTGGAACCATCTCAAATATTGTTGCAATTATCGGTGGAAGTGGTGCTGATGAAGCATTTGAGTTTGACGGTCCAGAAGGTTCAACTTATACAACTGGAAAATTTACAGTTCAAAATGCAACATTACGATCAGTTGATGGAAATGGAGAAGCTGCAGATTTAAAATCTAAAGCGCAAGGAACAATTACTAATGCTCAGTTTGAAGGATTTACTTCTTGGGTAAAAATTAGAGAAAATTTTGATGCTAGTAATAGCTGTGCAGACAAAACAGATGCGTTTGATTATGTATTAAATGATAATCTAATAATTACTAATTGTGTGTTTTTAAATGCTACTTCTGTAGCCGCTGTTATTAATGGATATAATAACGAAGAAACTGATTGTCCTAATAGTTTAACTGCAGCAGATCAAACAGCTTTAGATAACAAAATAGCAACATTGAGTAATTCCACTACTGGAACAACAGGCGCTAATGAAGCAGTGTTTAACACGTGGACTTGGACTTCTATAAAGGGTAAGTTATAAACGCTTTTCAATTAATAAGTAAAACATTTCCCCTTTCTCTATCTAGTAAGAAAGGGGAATTGTTGTTTTTTCTAATTTCTTTTTAATCTATCATCTAAAAATGAAATCAATAGTTAACATTTCACTCGTAGTTACATTAGTTTTACTAGCTAATCATTTAAGTTTAGCACAAAACGGAAAAATAAGGGGAACAGTTTATGAAGATGCTACAGGGTTAACACTAATGAGTGTTAATATACTTGTAGAAGATTTAGCAAAAGGAACTGCAACCGATTTGGATGGTAATTATTCCATTGATTTACCAGCAGGGAAATATAAAATACGCTATAAGTTTATTTCATTTGCTGATCAAGTTGTATCAGATGTTGAGGTAAAGGCTGGTGAGGTTACCATTGTTGATGTTCGATTAAAAGATGAAAATGAAAAACTAAAGGAGTTTGTTGTTACTGCTAAACTTAACAACAATAATGAAACAGCTTTGCTAACCATGCAAAAAAAATCTGCAAATGTGATGGATGGAGTTTCTTCACAAACCATTTCTAAAAAGGGAGATGGAAATGCAGCAGCAGCAGTACAAAGAGTTACAGGAGTATCGGTTGAAAGAGGTAAATACGTTTACGTAAGAGGATTAGGAGATAGATACACAAAAACACTTTTAAACGGAATGGAAATTCCAGGTCTTGATCCAGACAGAAACAATGTTCAAATGGATATATTTCCAACCAACCTTATTGATAATTTAGTGGTTTATAAATCTTTTACGCCAAATTTACCAGGAGATTTTACTGGAGGAGTAGTGGATATAACTACAAAATCATTTCCCGATCAAAAAACAATAAAACTCAATGGAAGCCTTGGTTACAATACCCAAACACACTTTCAAAATAATTTTAGTACTTACCAAGGAGGAAGTACCGATTTTTTAGGCTTTGATGATGGAACAAGAGGATTAAAATTTTCAAAAGAGCAAAAAATACCAGATCCAACTCAAAATAATCCACTAACAACTGAGCTAACAAAATCATTTGATCCAGAAATGGCAGTTTCTACTAAAGCACCAATTTTTGATCGTAGCGTATCCTTTAGCTATGGAAACCAAACAAATCATGAAACCTATGATGAAGGCCTTATCTTTAACCTTAACTATCAAAACAATTTTCAGTTAAATGAAAACAGTGAGTTTAACGAGTACAAAAAAGATCCAGATCAAGGTGTTAATGATCTTGTGAAATTTAGAACATCTATAGGTAATACTGGTGTGGAAACAGCTACATGGTCGGCTTTAGTTGGTAAATCATATAAGTTTAAGAAAAATAAATACTCAATTAATGCCCTTCATATTCAAAACTCCGAAAAAACAGCAGCTCGTTTAACACAGCAAAACTTTGAGTCGAATCCTTCAATAGTATTAAAAGATAACTTAACCTTTAACCAACGGAGTATTTCAAACTTAAACCTACAAGGAAAACACTCTCTAAAAAAATGGGAAATTGATTGGAAAGTATCTCCTACATATTCCATTATTAATGATCCAGATATTCGAACAACAGCTTTTGAGTTAGATCCAACAACCAACGCATACGAATTAAATAAAAGTGTAGGAGCAGATATCACTAGAATCTACAGGTATTTAAATGAAGTAAACGTTGGAGCAAGAATGGATTTTACTTATGATTTTAAAGCTTGGAAAGAACGTGATAGTAAGTTGAAATTTGGAGTTTACAATACTTATAAGCAACGAAGCTTCGAAATAATTAGCTACATCTTCGATATTGAGAAGAAAATGCCATATGCAACCTTTGATCCTGATATGTTTTTTGAAGATTCCTTTATTTGGACAGTTGAGTCAGATTCTGGACTGTATGCTTCTGGACAGCAAGAACCAGCTAATACATTTACATCATCTCAAAATATTTTTGCAGGATATGTTATGAATGAATTATTGGTTACAGATAAATTAAAAGCTATTTATGGTGTTCGTATGGAAAGCATTTTATTCAAGTACACAGGAACAAATAATGCACAAACTGTTATTTTTGATGATAGTACAGTTTTACAAGAAATTAATTTTCTTCCTGCGGTTAATTTAATTTACAAATTAACTGATGAAATGAATCTAAGAGGTTCGTATTCGGGTACGCTAGCTCGACCATCATTCAAAGAAAAGTCAATTTCACAAATTTATGATCCTCTACAAGATAGAAGGTACAACGGAAATATCGATTTAGTACAAACAACCATTCAGAATGTTGATTTGCGTTGGGAGATGTTTGCAAATAAAAACCAAATGATTTCGGTAAGTGGATTTTACAAGCATTTTACAAACCCAATAGAAATTGTATCGTTTGACGTAGCTCCAAACGAAATTAAACCTATTAATGCAGGAGTTGCAACTGTTTCAGGAGGAGAAATTGAGGTGAGAAGAAATATCGCTTTTATCAATAATGAAGATAAAAACTTATCCTTAGGAGCGAACTTTACCTATGTGCAATCTAGAATTGATATGACAAAAGTACTCATAGATAAAGGCATTGAAAAAGTAACAGAGATTGAGCTAAGAAGACAAAATGCGAGAACAGGAGAAATCATCAATCAGTATCGTCCTATGTACGGTCAATCGCCTTATATTATTAATGCTTCTTTAAATTACTCCGAAGTAAAATCGGGAATTAATGCTAACATAAGTTACAATGTACAAGGGAAAAGATTAGCCGTAGTAGGTATTGGAAACTTACCTGATGTTTATGAGCAACCTTTCCATAACTTGAGTTTAAAAGTGTCTAAAAAATTCGGAAAAAATAACAAATGGGCAGCTAATTTGAATTGCCAAAACTTGTTAGGAGACACACGTGAACGACTTTACGAATCATACAATACACAAAGTGAAGTTTACGATCGTTTTATTCCAGGAAGATCATTTTCTTTGGGTATAGCTTATAATATTAAGTAATAGCTTTCAAAAAAGAAGTAATAATTAATTAACCTATGAGCCTCTTTAATAAGCGTAAATTATAGCTACTTTTACATTAGAATAATTTTATCGAGTAATTATGGCTGAATCTCATAAGATTTTATTAGTTGATGACGAAGAGGATATCCTTGATTTATTAGAGTACAACCTAGTAAAAGAAGGGTTTGATGTTTATACTGCTCAAAACGGCAAAGAAGCCGTTAAAAAAGCAAAAAAAATCATTCCTTCAATCATCCTAATGGATGTAATGATGCCAGAGATGGACGGCATGGAAGCATGCGAAGAGATACGTAAAATTGAAGAACTTAACGATACCGTTATCGCATTTTTAACGGCTAGAGGGGAGGATTATTCTCAAATTGCAGGATTTGAAGTAGGTGCTGACGATTACATTACAAAACCTATTAAGCCAAAAGTTTTAGTTAGCAAAATTAGAGGCTTATTACGTAGAGTAACAAAAGAAGAAGTAGCAGAAGACTTAACTGTAGACGGTATAACCATTAACAGAGAACGTTACCTAGTTATTCAAGATGGAAACGAAATTATTTTACCCAAAAAAGAGTTTGAATTATTAGCCCTCTTAATGTCAAAACCAGAGAAGGTTTATACACGCGAAAAGATTTTCTCTAAAGTTTGGGGTCATGATATTATTGTTGGCGATCGTACCATCGATGTTCATATCAGAAAACTAAGAGAAAAAATTGGAGACAATTTTATTAAAACGGTTAAAGGAGTAGGGTATAAGTTTTCTATTAAATCATCGTTATCTTAATAAGAAAGCTCATTCAAATAATCTTTTTGAGATTAGAAAGTTTGTTGTTTATTAATTAGAGGGGGGTGATAAAGATAAGTTAGAGGCATGAAAATTATAGATGAATAATATTCTTAAGCATCTGCGCAAACTGAAAAATCAAAAAAATATAAAAGAAGTTTTACAAATTTATTATTTGTCTATTATAAAAATGCAGTTAGCTGTTTTAGCTAACTGCATCCTAATTTTATTTAACCAAAATATTATCGTAAAGAAGGTGGAGAAGCCTATGCTACTCAATAATAACCTTTTGGCCTATAAAGTTATTGTCTAAATGACTTTTTATATAATAAACACCTTTGGGACAGTCTGATAAGTCTATTTCAAAATTTTGGGATAATTGCTTGTCAAATGATAATATAAGTTTTCCAATAGAGTTAAAAACCTGAATTTTAGAGGGAATAGACTTGTTTGAGTAATCAATAGTAAATTTACCACTAGTTGGGTTTGGAAAAATATTTAATCCTTGTAGTTTTTCTAATTCATCAACATCAACCATTTCAGAGGTTTGACGTCTATATACACCATCACCGGCTGTTCCAGCAAAAAGGCGATCTCCACTAACAGCTAAAGTCCAAGCATTAGAAATTGGAAAATTTTCATCTTTTAACTCCCATGTGTTTCCGTTGTCATTTGAAGCAAAAACAGTTGCACCTCCACCTATAAAAATGCTATTATTGTTGTGTGTAGCTGAAAGTGAATTATAAAACCAAAGTGATTCCTCCCATGTAATTCCGTTGTTTGAAGATTTAAATGTTCCTGTAGACGTACAAGCATAAATGTCAGACCCAACTACTTCTAAATCCCAGATATATCGACCATCTAAAGTCCCTCCATTTATCGGAGTCCAGCTACTACCATTGTTATTTGAAATAAAAACTCCATCGCCAGTACCAGCTATTAAAGAAGTCCCTTTAATAGAAAGTGATTGTATATCTAGATCAGTTAATCCATTGTTACGGGATGTCCATGTGTTTCCGTTATCAGTTGATAGGAATATACCATCATATTCGCTTCCTGCAAAAATGTTATTTCCCATCACAACTATTTCAAGTATGATCACATCTTCAATTCCACTGTTAGCAGGACTCCAGCTAGCTCCATTGTTGGTTGAAACATATACTCCAGAACCATAGGTGCCAACATATAATGTGTTACCATCAACACCTATAGAACGAGTTCGTTTGTTTGTAAGTCCATTATTAATAGCTTGCCAGCTATCACCATTGTCTGATGAAATAAATACTCCACAATAATCCGAAGCGGCATAAATATTCCCCCCACTAGCTTTTACAGTATAAACATCAGTGTTTGTTATTCCATTATTAGCTTCACTCCAATTAGAGCTGCCGCTTGATAGGGAGAATACTCCTATGCCATATGTTCCTGCAAAAAAGGTTGAGCCATTTGTACCTACAGAGTTAATCACTTTATCTTCTAATCCAGATGTTGTTTGAGTCCAACTTATACCATTGTCTGTTGAAATCCAAACCTCCCCATATTTTGCTGTAACGATACTATTTCCGGAATTATGTATAGTATAAGCGCTAGGAGGACCATTATTAATCAACGACCAACTACCACCATTTAGTTTATAAAGTCCATAAACTGAGCCAACAAAAATGTTATTACCACTTTTAATTAATTGGTAATTACTTAAAAAGTTTATAGTCAAACCATTATTGAAAGAAGTCCAACTAGCACCATTATTTGTGGATATACAAACTCCTCCTCCCCATATACTAGCGTATATATTCGATCCGTCTATTATAATGGATCTAACATCAGTATCAGTAAGACCAGTATTCGATTGGTTCCAAGTTGCCCCGTTATCATGAGAAATAAAAATTCCTTCATCGATAGTTCCTGCAAATATTGTCCCATTTTTAGAAGCTACAGAAACTACTTGATTACCAAAAAACGAACTACTAGTAGTTATGTTTGTCCAGTTAGCCCCATTATCAGTTGATTTGTAGATGCCTTGAAAATAAGTACCTACATATATTGTATCCCCATAAGTTGTCACTGAACTAACTCTTTTATCTTGACCATCGCTTGGATTCCATTGAGTCCAGTTAGCCCCATTATTATAGGACATAAATAAACCAACTTCTTCTACACCAACAAAAATAGATGATCCGTTGGTTGCCATAACGTTTTGATTGATATATCCTCCGTAAGGTCCGTTTGACTGAGTCCATTGACTATTTAACGACTGATTAATAAGGATTGATAAAACAAATAAAATTAATTTTCTCTTCATACTTTTATTGTTATTTATTCGAATATAGATAAAAAACTACTTCAAACTTCTAAACCTGTAATATAAGCTCGTTATTAGCAATGTAAACCCAGCAATACCAATAAGTGTACCCCATATCCAGTAGGTGCCTCCTAAGTGTTGGGCGATATTACCCGTATCAGAGTAGCCCGTAGGGTTTCCTCCAACCGATACTTTTTCGGTGTACAAATAATTGATTTGTAGATACGTGCTCAAACATGCTTGCAAACCAATAATTTGTACAGCTAGTTGTTTAAAACGATCGCCTCCTTTGTAAGCAATAAAAAAGAATAACCCTGCAAGCAAGCTAATGGTAATAATACCAACGCCCGTTCGAACCCATATAATTACCGATAATGCCATCGCAATAGATAAAGCATACAGAATAATCGTTGATTTTTTAAAACTCTTACTCATTAAAATTAAAATTGACCCCATGATAGGCGGTCCCATTAATCCAGCTGCAGAAACTAAAGCTAAAGCTATGTTTTTTTTGATATAAAAATCTTGGTAGGAGCTATATGCCAATCCACTACCATCATTAAATATCTCAAGCTTAACAAATGTTCCACCAACTAACATGGAGGTAATGCCATGTCCCATTTCATGAAACCAAGTACCTAATAAAGTAAAAGGATACATAAGGTAATAACCTAAAGGAAATCGCCATACCACTACTGTTAATATGGCAAAAAGTATAAACCCTAAAAAGGAATAATAATCTAGTTTGTATTTTCTTTTGCGAGCCAAAAAAAGCCAATAAAATACTATAGCTTATGAGCTACTACGCACGTCTTTTTGATGCTCTTGATTTCTCCTGATTCGTTAAATATTTCGAAGAAAAGAATGTAGGTTCCAATTCTAGCTTTAGTAAAATCATCACTCGTTCCGTCCCAACTAAAAACTCCTTCAGAAGCTAGTGTTTGACTTTTAACTAACGTTCTAACAAGTCTGCCATTAGCATCATAAATAACCAAACTACCTACATATCCAGGTTTATCGAGTTTGTAAGTGATAGAAAGTATATCTTCAAAACCATCGTTATCAGGCGAGAATATTTGTGGAGTAACATCCAATTCAGCTCCAGAAATATCAATTGATTTTACTTGAGAGTTTTCTAATCCTGGAGTAGCAAATCCAATATTTTCTGCTGCACTGTGCCAGTTACCCTCTTCGTTTGTTGGTCTATTAAAAT
>Ga0208830_1001174_pt1 | contig 11951 bp, 6 predicted proteins | sample DeeseametaMP2634_FD_184169 | JGI IMG/M metagenome (GOLD analysis project Ga0208830, IMG submission 184169) | Marine microbial communities from the Deep Atlantic Ocean - MP2634 (SPAdes) | ecosystem: Environmental > Aquatic > Marine > Oceanic | place: Northeast of Antigua and Barbuda, North... | reverse complement strand
TCAATTTTCTGACGCTGACGCGGCCCGGCCAGACGCACCTGTGCGGGGTCAACAAGACGTACCTGAGGCACCGACATCAGCTCGCCAGCACGCTCGAGCATACTGGCCTGCTCTTCTTCCGGCAGATCGGCCAGATGACGACAGACAGCCAGTACATCGTTGTGTTGCTGCGATGCCAGATAGCTCATCTGACGAATGATAATATCGGCCCGCTTGGTAAAGCTCTGCAAGGCCCGGCGCAATGCCGGCAGCATAATGTCACTGGCGTTGCGGAGACGCAGTTCAATGCCATCCAGCAGGCTCCAGAGGACGGACTGACCTTCCTGAGTCAGATCTGGCAGAAGCTCCCGCAGGCGGCGCTCGGCGGTCGCTTTGAAGGCGACATCTTTCTTGCGGATGCCGGTGATCAGCCCCTGAATCTGATCCCGGTGCTTTTCAACGTTGTCTGCAGAAAGACGCACAGAGAGATCGGGCTGAAAACGGTTTTCCATAAAATCAAAGAAGGCTTCACTGGCACGTTGCACCAGCATCTGATCTTCCATTTCACGGACCAGATCACGCTTACGCTCTTCCAGCTCGGCGATGACATCGGTGAAGTCGCTGATAATCCGCTCAGAGTACTCATAAGCATCCAGAAGATCGTAGATATCACCGCGATCCAGGAACGATTCGAGCGAGTTACGGGTGTTGCGGGTGTTGCGATGACGGGTCCGCGCAATCGCACGGGTCTCACTGATGAACGGCTCGGTAAACTGCCGGCCGTACCGGGTAAACGCAAAGGTGCTCTGCAGATTGGCTTCATCCACCTGCTTTTCCAGCCAGCCGTGATCCAGCAGCTGGTTCAGTACCCAGCCTGCCTGCTCGCGACTGCTGCGGAAGCGTGATTCGCTGCCATCGTCTTCACTGTCATAGCCGTCAGCCAGCACAGGTGCACGGACCAGCGCTTCCTGAAATATCTCAACGACAGTATCCCGCTGAATCGACTGGCCATAGTCAGCACTGCTGGAGCTGTATAGCCGCTGATACAGCTCGCGCAGGCACTCCATTACCTGAGCCCGGTACTTACCGGTCAGGGGGCGGAAAAACTGGCCCCTCTCCTGATCAAAAAACATACGATTTCTTATTGTGACAGCGCGATTCAAAGGCCGTAGATTACTGAAACCCAGTGTGCTTTGCCAGCCTCATGAGACCTTCCTCACAGTGTCGCCGCCGGAGGCTGCATATCTGATCCGCTTATGCCTATACTGGCCTTGTAGAACAAAGGATGGGCCTATGTCTAAACCCAGGGAAACTCGCGAACAGGCAGTATTCTTTCAGATCAGCAGCGAAAAGCTCATTGAGCTGTCGCTCGCTACTTTCGGGCTGTTTGGCATTTACTGGATCTGGCGCCACTGGCATCAGCTGGCTTACCGTGGTGAGCGACTTTCACCGGCGCTGCGAACACTGATCTTTCCCGTTACCCAACTCGACCTTTACCGCCGGGTCTGGAATGGCGTCGACGCAGATGACGAGCGCCCCCGCTGGCACCCGATGCGGTTTTTTATCCTCCACCTGCTGTTCACTCTGTTGCCCATCTACATGATCGCGACAGATCACGCCTGGGGTGCCCTCACTTTTATGCTGACATTGCTGCCCAATCTGCTCGTCAATCAGACGGTCAACCGGATTCATGACCGCCACCTGCGGTCATTTGCCCGTAACTCGGATCTCGACGCCGTTGAGTGGACCATTCTTGTGGCTGGTCTGGTCGCCTGGCTGACATTACTGGCGTATGGACTTCAGAGTTAGTCAGGCACTCGCGCTCGTTATCATGATGCTCTGGGGCTCATTTAGCGCACGGGCAGAGATACTGGTGCTGGACAGCAAAGGCAGTTACACCACAGGCCCATACTGGCAATATCAGGTCGTGCCCCAGACGGATTCCGACCTGCTGCCAGCCTCACTCTCCCGTGTGATGCACAGCCAGTCCTGGTACCAGAGTACCGAAGACTCCATCAATTTTGGTTTCCAGCGGCACGCCTACTGGCTGAAGCTCCGGCTGACCAACCAGGCTCCGGGGCCCTGGTTTCTGTGGAATCACTACTCACTGCTCGATACGGTTGTCCTGTATCAATGCCCGTCCGGGAGCATCAGCGTTCACGAGTGCACGCGCAGCACCGGCGGCGATCTGCGAGCCTACAGTGAGCGGGCCATCGATCACCCTAATCTGATTCTGCCCCTGGGCCTGAGCACTGGTCAGAGTTACGACCTGTACCTGTACGTCTCAACACAGGGGGCCTATCAGCTCCCGGTTGAAATTCTGGATCAGGAGGCACTGCAGCAGAAATTGCTGAACAACAATATTCTGCGCGGCGGTTACTACGCCATGATGCTGATTATGGGGCTCTACAACCTCATGCTCTTCTTTGCCATCAGAGACCGGACGTACCTCTGGTACTCGTGCTTTGTTCTGAGCTTCCTGTTCTTCCATATGAACTTCGAGGGCTCTGCGTTCGGCTATTTCTGGCCGGAATCCCCAGATCTGAACAAAGTGATGATGCCGCTGGCCTTTGCGATAACTCAGTTCTTTTTCTGTCTGTTCCTGCCCAGCCTGCTTAATCTGAAAGAACTCAGCCCGGCAGCACTGCGCCTGTACCGGGCCTATATCCCGGTGACCCTACTGTTCGGCTTGCTGTCTCTGATCGCACCCTATCAGTTGTCCGTGTCACTGCAGAATCTTGTGAATGCACTTGTGGCGCTTTACAGCCTGATGCTGGGTATCCGCCTGTGGCGACTTGGCTATGCGCCCGCGCGTATGTTTACTATCGCCTGGATCCCTTTCATCATCGGGACCGTCGTCGGCAATATGTCGTCCCTGGGGCTTCTTCCCGGAAATACCCTGAGCCTCCACGGCTACCAGATCGGCTCAGTCATTGATGTTCTCCTGTTGTCGCTGGCCCTGGGGTCGCGCATCCGCTTACTGCAGCAGGAACGCGACCGCAGCCAGCAACACCTGCAGCACAGTCAGCAGGAAGCCATTGATCACCTTAAAAATTACGAAGACCTCTACCAGAACTCGCTATCGGGCCGGTTCCGCCTTGATGGTAAAGGTATGATCACTGGAGGAAACCCTGCACTGTCCCGTATGCTGGGTTTCGCCTCTGTCGACGATCTCGTTAAACAGAACGTCCATTTCGATCAGTTCATCAAGCACCCACAGACCGCTCTTCAGCTTTGGGAAACACTGGACAGGCAACAGAAAGTTCAGGGACTGCGGGTCTCCATGATGCCTCGTCGCGGCGACCGGCTTGAGGGGCTTCTTACGATGAGACGGGAGTTCACTGCGCCTGACCGGCACTGGGTGGGTGCCATCACGGATATCTCAGAGGCGCACCGCAAAGAGCAGGAGCTGAAGCAACTGCAGACCCACCGGGATCAGTCGATGCGTCAGCTGGTGATGGGCATTTCTCATGAAATGAATACCCCCCTCGGAAATATCCGTCTCGCGGGTACTCATCTGGAAAGTCAGATGTCGGCGCTTTCTCCTGCAGAAATCAAAGACCAGTTTGCAGCAGGTCTCACACACATTAATCAGAATACTGAGCGTCTCGCTGACCTGAATGAGTTAATTCAATCCTCCCTGATCGACAATTCAGAACGCACACCAGAAGCAATTCAGATGAAATACTGGTTAAGAGACTGGAAGATCAGAGCGCAGGAAACGTTCGGGCAGGTCGACATTGAAGTGTATTCCACACCAGAGCACGCCGGGTGGTATGGGTACCCAGAAGCATTAGACAAAGTATTGATGCAATTGCTGGATAACACCCTGTTCCACAACCCTGAAAAAGTTTCGCAGCTGTCTGTGAGAGTTGTGGCCCATTGTGCTGACCGTCGGCTATCAATCCGCTATCAGGACAACGGAAAAGGCATCAGTAAGCCGGATCAGGAGCGGGTATTTCTGCCGTTCTATACTACCCAACGGACAAAGGCGAAAAAGAAAGGGCTGGGCCTCTACGAAGTCCATAACCTGGTAACGGGACACATGCAGGGAAGCATTGACTGGCCGGGTGTATCAGAGGGGTTTGCAATCACTCTGCACCTGCCGGATATTCATCCGGAGGATGCAGAGAGACGCACGTCAGACGCTGACTGATCTCAGAGTGAGGCAGCCAGTTCACTGGCCTTACGGATCGCGCGTTTGGCATCCAGCTCGCCGGCAAATTCAGCACCGCCCACCAGATGGGTACGGAACGCTGTATTTTCTTTCAGCGCTTCGAACAGCCCATTCACAGACTCCTGACCCGCACATACCACGATGTTATCGACATCCAGCACACGCTGTTCAGACTGCTCACCTTTGGTGATGGTGATGTGCAGGCCCTGATCATCGACTTTGTCGTAGTTCACGCCACCAATCATTTCAACGCGCTTCATTTTGAGAACAGCACGGTGAACCCAGCCGGTGGTTTTATTCAGACCCTTGCCATGTGCACTCGCCTTACGCTGCAGCAGATAAAGTTTGCGATGAGATACTTCCATCTCGCCTTTTACCAGACCGCCGCGTTCCTTATTTGAAACATCCACGCCCCATTCTTTCATCCAGGCCTGAGTATTAAGCGTGGTAGATTCGCCTTCATGAGCAAGATACTCACCCACGTCGAAACCGATACCGCCAGCGCCCATAATGGCTACTTTTTCACCCAGTTTGAGTTCTTTTGACAGGAGGTCCTGATACGACACTACTTTCGGGTGATCAATGCCAGGCATGGAAGGGATACGCGGTGCCACACCGGTTGCCACAACAACATCATCAAAGCCTGCGGCAGCCAGCTCTTCACTGCTCACCTGATGATTCAGTTTCAGATCAATACCAAGGCGCTCAATCATGGTGCTGAAATAACGGATGGTCTCTTTAAACTCTTCTTTACCCGGAATTTTTGACGCGTAAGTAAACTGACCCCCGATTTCGCTACGACCTTCAAACAGAGTCACCTTATGTCCACGTTCTGCGGCAACAGTGGCAGCAGCCAGACCAGCCGGACCCGCACCAATCACAGCGACTTTACGAGCCTGGGTGACTTTCGTGTAAACCAGTTCAGTTTCGTGACAGGCACGTGGGTTAACCAGACAGCTGGCGCGCTTGTTTTCGAATGTATGATCCAGACAGGCCTGGTTACACGCGATACAGGTATTAATTTCATCAGCCCGGCCTTCTTCGGCTTTCTTAACCCAGAATGGATCTGCCAGCAGAGGACGCGCCATCGACACCATATCGGCCTTACCGGAGGAGATAATATCTTCGGCCACATCCGGCATATTGATACGGTTCGATGCAACCACCGGAATTTTCACCGCGGCTTTAACCTGCGCCGTCGCATCGACGAACGCAGCGCGAGGCACGGAGGTCACAATGGTCGGTACACGGGCTTCGTGCCAGCCAATACCTGTGTTAATGAGAGTGACACCGGTTTCTTCCAGGGCTTTTGCTAACATGATGACTTCTTCCATTGTCGACGCATCTTCTACCAGGTCGAGCATTGAAAGACGGAACATCAGAATAAAGTCGGGCCCCACGGCTTTGCGGACAGCGCGAACCACTTCCAGTGGGAAGCGCATGCGGTTTTCATATGAACCACCCCACTCATCCGTACGTTTATTCGTTCGGGCATTCAGCATCTGGGTAATGAAGTAACCTTCAGACCCCATGATTTCGATACCGTCGTAATTCGCTTTCTGCGCCAGTTTAGCCGCACGGGCGTAGTGACCGATCGTCTTATAGATCTGCTTAGTCGTCAGTTCACGAGGCTTAAACGGAGTAATCGGTGACTTTATCGCTGTCGGGGCGACATTAAAAGGCGTGTAGCCATAGCGCCCGGCGTGCAGGACCTGAAGCAGGATTTTACTGCCCGCGTCATGAACAGCGGTGGTCACTTTCTTGTGAAACGGTACCTGCCAGCCACTGATCAGCTTGGAACCAAAGGGCAGCAGATCGCCTGACCGGTTAGGAGAGAACCCACCAGTGACCAGCAGACCTACGCCACCACGGGCGCGCTCTGCAAAGTATTCTGCCAGCTCAGTAAAGTGCCATGGACGATCTTCCAGGCCCGTATGCATAGAGCCCATCATGACGCGGTTTTTCAGCGTGGTAAAACCCAGGTCCAGAGGCTGAAGCATGTGAGGATACTGACTCATAGTGTTCTCTCATAAATTGTTATTTGCTAATCACTGGAGTCAGTTTAGCCAGTTGGCCAACAAATGAAATGTCTGCAGATAACACATAAGATACTTTATATAACAAACGATACATCAAGCACCACGCCAATTCGCTCTCTACGCCTTGAGAGTCTCCAACCATGGTCTAGGCTTAAACCAATATCCGTTCCTCAACCAAGATTCTTTGAAAGAAAGGTGTATCCCATGTTCTTCTCCCGCAAAAGTGCCCCGAGCCAAACGAAAGAAGATCACCGAACTGCCCTGCTTGATGCAATTTACAACAGCCAGGCCGTTGCGGAGTTCAGTACAGACGGCGTCATCCTGTACGCAAACAGTCTGTATCACGAACTGATGGGTTACCGCGAAGGTGAGTTACTGAACAGACAACACTCCAGCCTGTGTGATGAGCGTGATATTTCTGGTTCTGAGTACCGCGATTTCTGGAACAGGCTGAAGAACGGTGAGCGCATGAATGGACAGTTCCGACGCAAGAGCGCGGATGGCCGCTTACTCTGGCTGGATGGGTCCTATGCTCCGGTAAAAGACGCGTCCGGGCGCGTAGAAAAAATCGTGAAGATCGCCCACGATGTCAGTGACCTTATGGCAGACAATCATAAGTATTCTGATATCAACGCGGCGGTGGAACGCTCGATGGCAGTGATCGAGTTCGATGCCACCGGAAATATCAAACGCGCGAATGCCAACTTTCTCGGGGCAACCGGCTACACAGAAGCCGAGGTAATCGGTAAACACCACCGCATGTTTGTCACAGCCGAGAATGCTGAAAGCCAGGACTACCGGGATTTCTGGAAAAAGCTGGGTTCAGGGCAGTTTATCAGCAGCCGTTTCCATCGCGTGAAAAAAGACGGCAGCGATCTCTGGCTGGAAGCCTCCTATTCACCGCTGATCAACGCCGACGGTGACGTCTATGGCGTGATTAAATTCGCAACCGACATCACCGAAAGTGTAGAGAAAACGAACCGGGAAATTGAACGCGCCACCAGCGCCTATCACATTACAACAGCCACCGAGCAGACGGCCGAAAAAGGGACTGAAATTATTCAGGAAGCCGCGCGGGAAATGACACTGATCTCGGAAGCTGTCTCAGAAACATCGTCGGTAATTTCAGAACTCGATAAACAATCCGATGCCATCACCTCGATCGTAAACACCATCCGGGGGATCGCGGATCAGACTAACCTGCTGGCGCTGAACGCGGCGATTGAAGCTGCCCGCGCTGGCGAACAAGGACGCGGTTTTGCGGTCGTCGCTGACGAAGTCCGCCAGTTGGCCGCAAGAACCAGCACTTCAACCGAAGAAATTTCTGCCATGATCGGCAAAATGCAGGCGGGAACGGTGAAAGCCGTAGACAGCATGGAAGCCTGCAGAGAACAGGCTGGCCACGGTATGGCTCTGGCCAACAAGGCCGGTGAAGTCATCCTCGAGATCCGGGATGGCACTCGCAAAGCAGTAAGCGCAGTCAGCATTTTTGCCGACGCGCTTCGCTGATTAAGGCCCGTCAGTCTTCGCTGATCTGAATATCCGGGATGGCGCCAGAGGTTTCCTTGCCAGCCAGGGCAACCGCGAGGCGTCGGGCCGTATGACGGTACATCATTGATACTTCGCAGCAATCATCTTCTGCAACGACCGGTGTCCCCTCATCGGCTTTCTCACGGATAAACTTCGACAGTGGCAGAGAACCCAGTACGTTAGTCTCATAGCGTTCTGCCAGGGTATCCGCACCATGTTCACCGAAGATGTGCTCGGCGTGCCCACACTGAGAGCAGATATGAATGCTCATGTTCTCAACCAGACCAAGCACAGGGATATTCACTTTATTGAACATCTCTATGCCCTTTTTAGCGTCCGCCAGAGCGATGTCCTGTGGGGTCGTTACGATCACGGCGCCTGAGACCGGAAACTTCTGACTCAACGTCAGCTGAATATCGCCTGTGCCGGGCGGCATGTCGATCAGCAGATAATCCAGTTCACCCCATTTGGTCTGGGTCAGAATCTGCATCAAAGCGCCTGACACCATTGGACCCCGCCACACCATCGGCGTGCTTTCCGTCACCAGATAAGCCATGGACATACTCTTGATGCCATGGGCTTCGATGGGAATAAACCAGCGGTTATCTTCTGTCTCCGGGCGGGTACCGTCTTCAATACCCAGCATGATCCCCTGACTCGGCCCGTAGATATCTGCATCAAGAAGGCCAACTCTGGCTCCGTCTTTTGCCAGGGCAATCGCGAGGTTCACAGCCGTGGTGGACTTGCCTACCCCGCCTTTGCCTGAGGCAATCGCGATGATGTTCTTCACCCCGGTAATGGCTTCAAGGTTATTCTGAGACTTATGCGCCTGGACTTCCCAGCTAATGTTGACCCGGGCGCCGGTGCAACCATCAAGGTTCTCAAGGGCAACCTGAAGCATCTGAGCAATCCCGTCTTTCAGAAACTCGGATGGATAATCCAGATGAATATCAACCTCGATAACACCGGCATCCACACGTATGTCGCGTACGCAGCCCGCGCTGATAAGATCGGATTCAAGGTAAGGATCGATATAACCGGCCAGCGCCGCTTCAATCCGGGAGTGAGTTAACTCTGACACAATCTGCTCCGGCAGGAAGTTTAAACCGGGGCAGATTGTACGCTGAAGGCCTGCCGAAGTCAGGCCGCAGAAGAGAACAGTCTGTTATCTCTTTCAGAGTTTCAGTGAACTACGCCAAAGCGTTGAGTGACGTTGGTGACACCTTCCTCAATATCAGGCTGGAATAAGGTACCACTGAAGTACACATCACCATTAGCGCTCATAAACACATCTTCTACTCTGTAACCCGGTGTCGAGCCGCGCAGTGTCACGTACTTGCTCCAGAACCAATGCAACTTGCGTATAGAGCGTCTCTCGTGGAACTGAAAATGTGCATACATGGACAGATCTGCATTCAGAATAAGAATGTCATTCGCGTAGGTTTCGTCCTGCTCGGCATCCCACGGGGTACTGATTCCGGTACTGTCACGCGAACTACCAATAATGACACCCAGACGACCTGCTGGCAGTGGCTTCATTTTGACAATGTAGCCCGGAAAAGAATCCGACCTGGCGGGCAACCGATACTCTGCCAATACATTGTCGTCTTCATCCCGGTGCTGAATCACATGCACTTTAGGGTCCCGTTCGCTGCCAATAACGGCTCCGTAGTAATTATTGTTGTCTTCAATCCAGTCAACACTAAAATTACAGCCGATTTTTTTCCGTTGCCAGACACCCTGATCGTTATACTTGAGAAGCGTTCCAGTACAGCCATTTTCATCGGACCAAGTATTGATAAAAACGCCCTCATCATTCACAACAAAGTCATGGCCATTAATGACATCAGCAGTGGGGTCGATTGAAGAATGCCATAAGGCAACCGGGTTACCAATTTCATACATACTTAAGTAGGCAGCGATATAACCATCGGAACCCGAGTTATTGCCCTCGTAGACGTAATACAGCCGAAACATGTGTTTTCCAAGACGCTCTGCAAACCACGTGGTGTTCTGACCGGTATTGTGGGAAGGCCCTTCATAGGAGAAAGAATAGTCATTGACTGGAACGGTATCGGCAGCCACAACGGAATCAGACGTAATCGCCCAGCCCCCCTGACGGGTAGTCAGATAAACTACGCCATTTTTATCTACTGGTTCTATACGATTCAAAGCATCATAGGTGATCCCTTTGTCGGTGAGATCTTTGCTGAAACGGTGATGACTCTGGTCAGTGACCAGATAATAGTCCCCTACCACAGTATGAAAATTTCCGTCGGGATTTCCTGCGACTACGGAAGCTGCCACACCTTCATTGACGGTTCCGGGATTAGCGAGTTTTACGCTTTTAAATGAACTGGCCGGCACTGCAATCTCGCCAGACAGGTCGGATATTCCATCATGATTAATACGTTCTATCTGGTATTCGAGACCACCCTGAGAATCTGATTGTAGATTAATCAGATAACTACCTGTTAGCGGGCTGAATATATCGTCACTAAGCACGCCCGGTTGGTACCAACGAATGAGCCCTCCATCACTGTCAACATCAAAGTCATCCTCTGTCGTACCACCACAAGCCACTAATGTCGCCGATACCGTCAGCAGCGATAGATATTTCCACATAGATAAGTCCTGTTCATTAAGAAATCCATTTCCTGAGAACAGCGCTCTCGCAGGAAAGAGGCCTTATCTAACTGTGTTGTGAGCGCACGAACAAGACGCAACACACGCCAATCAGTTAACTGATCAGGCGTGCTGCGGAATCACAGGCACTGCAGCCAGCAGGTGCTGAGTATATTCATGTTGCGGAGCCGTCATCAGCGAACGGGTGTCTCCCTGCTCAACAATCACGCCCTGTCGCATCACCGCCACGCGATGCGCCAGGTGAGGAATAATCGAAAGATCATGCGTGATAAACAGGTATGACAGGCCCATTTCATTCTGCAATTCCTGCAGCAATTCGAGAACCTGCCCTCGTATCGACACATCCAGTGCGCTGGTAGGCTCATCGCAGATGATCAGTTCAGGCTCAACCGCGATGGCTCTGGCAATCGCGATCCTCTGGCGCTGACCACCGGAAAACTCATGTGGGAAACGGTCAAGATGACCAGCTTCAAGCCCAACCCGCTCAATCAGGCGACGTATTTTCTGCTCTCTTTCCTGAGCGGCTGAACGGATCCCCAGACTTTCCATTCCTTCTTCAATAATCTCCCGCACTGTCATACGCGGATTCATTGACGAAAAAGGGTCCTGAAAGATTACCTGGATACGTTTCCGCAGTGGATGAAACGCTCCCTGACTGAGGTGATCAATCCGATTTCCAGCAAACCAGATTTCACCACCAGCAATATCCTCAAGGCGCAATATCGCGCGCCCGGCAGTGCTTTTCCCTGATCCGGATTCGCCCACCAGTGCCAGCGTTTCACCACGACCAATGCTCAGCGTAATCCCATCCACCGCTTTGGTATAACCAGCGATTCGCTGCAGTATCCCTTTGCGCTGCGCGAACCAGACACGCACATCCTTCAGCTCCAGAAGCGGATCATGCCCGGACTCCTGCAGGTACTCCCCCGGCTGAGGCAGAGAATGAATCAGCTGCAGGCTGTACTCATGAGAAGGCTGACGGAAAAAATCTTCACAACTTGCCTGCTCCAGAATTCTGCCATGACGCATAACCGCAACACGGTCAGCCATCTCAGCAACGACACCCATGTCATGGGTGATCAGCAGGATGGCCAGATCACGGGACTTTCGCAGGGTATTCATCAGATCCAGAATCTGTTTCTGAATGGTCACATCCAATGCTGTTGTAGGCTCATCAGCAATCAGTACATCGGGCTCACAGGCAAGCGCCATCGCGATCATCACCCGCTGTTTCTGGCCCCCTGACAACTGGTGTGGATACCAGTCGACACGATCACCAGGGTCTGGAATGCCGACTTCACTCAGCAGCTGTACGATATCCTGCCGCTTCGCCTGCCCCCTGTGCAGCTTCAGTACTTCGCCAATCTGCTGCCCGATCGTATGCACCGGGTTCAGTGAACTCTGAGGTTCCTGAAACACCATCGCGATCCGTCGACCGCGAATACCATTCATCTGAGTTTCCGTCAGAGCGAACAGTGAGTCCGAGCCCAGGCGGACATCTCCCCCGGTAATCTGCAGCGCATCAGCAAGCAGGCGCATTACTGCAAGGCTTGTCAGAGATTTACCCGAGCCACTTTCAC
>Ga0208830_1001172_pt1 | contig 11958 bp, 6 predicted proteins | sample DeeseametaMP2634_FD_184169 | JGI IMG/M metagenome (GOLD analysis project Ga0208830, IMG submission 184169) | Marine microbial communities from the Deep Atlantic Ocean - MP2634 (SPAdes) | ecosystem: Environmental > Aquatic > Marine > Oceanic | place: Northeast of Antigua and Barbuda, North... | reverse complement strand
CGTACTGCGCGAGAAGAGCATCGCGTTGTTGAACATAGAGGTAAGTGGACAACCTTGCTAAACAAATTGACCACTAACACCCTGAATCTAGAAAAAGCAATGCGCATCGAGAATCTCGCTGACCTTTGTACGTCGCAAGGAGAGTAACGTGACTAGCTATTTCTTATGTGCATTTATCTATCTTGCCGCCGCTGTAATTGCAGTGCCAATTGCGAAGCGTCTTGGATTAGGGTCTGTACTAGGCTATTTAATAGCAGGGCTAGTGATTGGCCCGATTTTCGGCCTTGTTGGTGACGAAATTGTTGCCATTCAGCATTTTGCTGAATTCGGTGTAGTCATGATGCTGTTTTTGGTTGGGCTAGAACTAGAGCCTCGCTCGTTGTGGGCGATGAAGTCAAAACTTATGGGATTGGGCGGCCTTCAATTAGCGTTAACCACCGCCCTTATCGCAGGCGTAGCCATATTGCTTGGTCAGCCTTTTAGCATTGCCCTTACAGTAGGCTTTATATTCGCCCTTTCTTCAACCGCCATCGTTTTACAAACACTGCAAGAAAAAGGGCTGCAAAAAACAGAAGGCGGTAAAAGTGCATTTTCCGTTTTGCTGTTTCAGGACATCGCGGTTATTCCCATGCTTGCACTTATACCCCTCCTTGCCATACCCGAACTGATCGAAGCAGGAAATGCACATGCCGCCGATGCAGGGTCACACGATAGCTTTAGTTTAGTTGAAGGGCTTGCCCCTTGGGCTTCAGGTCTTGTGATCATTAGCTCAATTGCCTTTTTAACTATCGGAGGACACTACTTAAGTCGCCCCTTATTTAAGTTTGTTGCTGCATCGGGTTTACGAGAAATTTTTACCACCACTGCGCTCATGCTCATTATAGGAATTGCAGCACTAATGGGACTTGTAGGTCTGTCTCCCGCCCTAGGTGCATTCTTGGCTGGTGTAGTTTTGGCAAACAGTGAATTCAGGCATGAACTTGAAGCAAACATCGAGCCGTTTAAAGGCTTATTGTTAGGCCTCTTTTTTATAACGGTAGGCGCAGGCATAAACTTTTCTGTGCTTAGTGAGAGCCCAATGCTAATAGCGGGGCTAACCGTAGCTGTTATGCTTGTGAAAGCCATTGTGCTGTTTATCATCGCCTTAATTTTTAAAATAAAAGGCACTAACAAATGGCTATTCACATTAAGCCTTGCTCAGGCGGGTGAATTTGGCTTTGTGCTATTAAGTTTTGCCTCGCAAAACTATGTGCTTCCTAGCGACATTATTTCTGTTCTCTCGCTTGTTGTTGCCATTTCAATGTTCCTAACGCCAGGACTTTTTATTCTTTTCGACAAGGCCATCATTCCTCGCTACAAAAATGCGAAATCACAGCGAGCTGAAGATGAAATTGACGAGAAAGGCACCGTCGTTATTGCTGGAATTGGGCGCTTTGGACAAATCATTAACCGTCTTTTAGTGGCCAACGATGTAAATACCGTTGTGCTTGATATTCGCTCTGAGCAAATAGACCTTATCAGACGGATTGGCACCAAAGCCTATTTTGGCGATGCATCCAAACCAGACATTTTGCATACTGCTGGCGCCCATGAAGCATCGTTACTAGTTATTGCTATAGACGATAAAGAAACCGCTGCCGAAATGGTGAAATACGCCAAGCACGCATTTCCTAACATTAAAGTGCTTGCGCGTGCCTTTGACCGCGGTCATGGGTATCGCTTGCGCCAGTTGGGCGCAGATTTTGTGGTATCAGAAACGTACCACAGCGCTCTTGAAATGGGCGCAGAGGCACTTCGCTCACTCAATATTCACCCTTTCCAAGTTGAACGGCAAAAAATGGCGTATAAAAATATTGAGGCTCAGCAAAACGATGTGCTGTATCACGCGTGGGCGGATGAGGCCAGCGGAGAACGAGTAGACAATAATTATCTGAAACTCTTTATTGAACTTGAGTCGCTAATCGAAAATGCGCTAAAAGCAGATTTACACGACAAGCATTCGAAAATGCGTGGCTGGACGCCACCACCGAAAGGCTATGCTGAAAACCTCGCGCCCGATGAAAACCCTGATTAGGGTGAATTGTGAGTTAGCCGGCGGTATTTAGAGAGGGTAATTATCTGATAGTGACCGGACACCCACGAATATTTATGGGCGGTAGCATACTATCGCCTTGTAAAAATAAACAAAAAGCTGATCGAAAAGGGAAAAAAGCGCTATAACCTGTATGTATATCAAACTTGTCGTATATTGGCTTTTTATCTTTCACGTTCAAAAGTTAACACGCGCCTTGTACAAGATAACCCATTGCCTTAGTGGGAATAAAAAGTGGTCTATTTAAATGGAGAGTTACCATGTTGTCTGAAAAAAGTCTCTTTCACAGCTTAGCCCTGCGCACTGTGATGGTATTTACTGCACTCGCTGGGTTAAGTGCATGTGAAGAAGCCCCCACGCCTCCCAAAGCAGTCTCATCAACACCGGTAACGCTTTACAAAGTGCAGCACTCAGACGAAACCATCGCTAAATTCCCGGGGCAAGTGGAAGCGGCTGAGTATTCAAACCTTTCGTTTCGCATTGGCGGCAAACTCCAAGAACTCAAAGTAAAAGCGGGCGAGGAAGTTAAAGAGAACCAGCTTATCGCTAGACTTGATGATAGAGACGCGAAAGCACAGTTAGCCACTGCCCAGTCTCAGTTTGACGTGTCATCGGCTATGTTTGAACGCATGGAGGCTTCCGTTGAAAAAGGCGCGGTAAGCCGCTCTACTTTTGATGAAGCGAAAGCCAATTTCTTAGCCGCTAAAGCCAGTCTGACCAACGCACAGGACCAGCTAAGCTATACGGAGCTTCGCGCACCGTTTGCGGGGCTTATAGCGTCTGTTCCTGTTGAAAATTACCAAGTCATTGTACCGCAGCAAACCATTGCCGAGCTTCATATGCCGGGTGCAATCGACGTTACGTTTCAATTGCCAGAGCAAAAAATGCGTATGATTGATCGCTCACGAGCCCGTGAAAATCGTACATCTGAAATGGCATGGGTGAGCTTTTCAGGTATGCCAGACAAGCGTTACGCGGCCATGTATAAGGATCACGAAAGCACCACGCGACAAGGCGAGCTTAGCTATGAGGTAACAATTACTCTGCCAGAACCAGACGACATCAATGTTCTAGCGGGCATGAGCGCCACCGTATTACTTGATATGTCGAAACTCATTGAGTCTAACGCGAAGCTTTGGCTAGTGCCTTTTGGTGCGGTGGTTACCGACAATGCAGATCCAGACAAAGCGATTGTATGGCGTTTTAAACCCAGTGATAGCGACGCGACGAAGGGCACCGTAGAAGCAGTAGAAGTGATGATTACGCGCGGTATTTCCAACGGTCTGTTAGTTGAAGGCCCGCTAAACGACGATGATAAAATCGTTGCTGCTGGAGCTCATCTTGTAAAAGAAGGCCAAGCTGTTACGGAGTGGACGAAAGAAGGGGGCCTATAAGCCATGGTCGAGTATTTTTTTCGTCAAAAAGTAATTAGCTGGATGGTCGCCATCATCTTGGGTGTTGGCGGCATTGTGACTTTTCTTGGCTTAGGTCAGCTAGAGTTTCCCGAATTCACCATTAGAAATGCTCTGGTTATTACTCAATACCCAGGGGCAACGCCTGAGCAAGTTGAGGAAGAAGTTACGCTGCAGCTTGAAAAGGCGATTCAGCGTATACCCAACGTGAAACGAATCAGCTCAGTAAACATGGTTGGGCTATCGCAAATTACCGTTGAGCTTAAAAGTAGTGTTCAGGCCAAGGACCTAGAGCAATACTGGGACAACTTGCGCCGTAAAGTGGGCGATGCACAAGCATCACTGCCACCTGGCACCAGCACCTCGATTGTGAATGATGATTTTGGTGACGTTTTTGGCCTGCTGCTTACCCTTAAAAGCGAAGACTACTCCCTTAAGCAAATGGAAGACTTTGCAGATTTAATGCAGCGAGAGATTCAGCTTGTTGACGGTGTAAAAAAGGTGTCGATTGCCGGTACCGTTAATGAACAGATTATTGTGTCGTTAGATCACGATAAAATGAAAACCCTTAATGTTTCTGCAGAATCCATTGCTGGCCTTTTAACCGCGCAAAATGTAGTGGGCAACGCGGGTTCGATTAAGGTTCAGGGCAAGCGCCTGTCCATACAGCCCACTGGCGAATTTGATAACCTAGAAGCGTTAGGTCAGGTGGTGATTGGCTCACCGGCAAGCGGCCTTATTCGCTTAACAGATATTGCGACTATTGAGCGCAAGCTTAACGATACCCCTTCAATCCTTTATCACAGTTCTGGCACGCCGGCTCTGTCAATTGGTGTGTCGTTCGCGTCGGCGGTAAATGTAGTTGATGTAGGTAAACGGCTTGATAGCAAAATAGCCGAGCTAGAGCAGCGTATGCCCCTGGGTATGACGCTGGATACCGTTTACAACCAGCCTACAGTGGTCGACGATTCTGTAACTGGCTTTCTTATTAACCTTGTTGAAGCCGTGGCCATCGTTATTTTCGTGCTGCTACTTTTCATGGGCTGGCGCAGTGGCGTTCTGATGGGGCTCATTCTTGTGCTTACCATTCTCGGCACCTTTATATTGATGTCGGTAAAAGGCATTGAGTTGCAAAAAATCTCCTTGGGTGCGCTTATTATTGCTCTGGGCATGTTGGTCGACAACGCCATCGTGGTAACCGAAGGCATGTTGATTGGTGTGAGAAAAGGGCAAACCAAACTTCAGGCGGCAAAAGACGTGGTGTCGCAAAATGGGTTGCCGCTGCTTGGCGCGACTGTGATTGCCATCACCGCTTTTGCGCCAATTGGTCTATCGCCAGATGCCACAGGTGAATTCGTCGGCTCCCTCTTCTGGGTACTGTGCTTTTCGCTTTTCTTAAGTTGGATCACCGCACTTACCATTACCCCCTTCTTTTTCGACTTACTGTTTAAAACTGAAAAAGAGCGCGGTGCTAATGACGAAGATGACGACCCATATAAGGGCATTATTTTTACGGTATACAAGCGTGTGCTTACTGCTGCTATCAATCATCGTTACGTGACAATTGTACTGGTACTTGTTGCATTAGTAGGCAGCATGGCGTCAGGTAAATTCGTAAAAAATGCATTTTTCCCAGATTCATCCACACCGCTGTTTTTCGTCGATTTATGGTTGCCTGAAGGTAGCGACATCTTAACCACCGAGCAGTCTATTCGTCGCTTAGAAAACAACGTGTTAGGAATGGAGAATATCGCCAACGTAACAAGCGTTATTGGCGGTGGAGCACAGCGCCTTACCCTCACCTATGCGCCAGAAGACAGATACGCCAGTTATGGTCAGCTTATCGTTGAAACTGATACGGTTGAGTCTCGTGATGCTCGTATGCGAGAAATTATCGAGCTGGTGCGAGAAGACTTCCCTAATGTGCAATACAAGGTAAAAGCACTTCAAGTAGGCCCTTCTGCAAAAGCGGCAATTGAAGCGAGAATCTACGGACCAGAGCCTGAAGTTTTGCGTGAGATAAGCAGCGACATTGAAGCGATATTTCAAGCAGAGAAAACCATGGACAGCGTTCGCTTGTCGTGGAGCAACAAAGTCCCATTTGTTGAACCTGTGTTTCTGGAAGAACAAGCCAGGCGTATCGGCGTAACGCGAGATGCCGTTCACACCGCATTTTTACTGAACAATGAAGGTGAAACTGTGGGCCTTTACCGCGAAGGTAGTGATTTAATACCTATCGTCATGCGCAACGATCCAAACCAGCGCTATGACATAGATAACCTCGCCTCACTCAACGTATGGAGCCAAGAACAAGGTAAATATATAAGCATGGCTGATGTTATCAGCAATGTGGATGTATCGCTTGATAACCCTATCATCAAACGCCGCAACCGAGTGCGGATGCTGGCGGTTTATGCAGAGCCCATGCCTTTATCCGGTGAGACGGCTGCGAGCGTGCAAGCTAAAGTTCGCCCTCTTGTAGAAGAGCTTAAACTGCCTGATGGCTACCACATTGAATGGGGCGGCGAATACGAGACATCAACAGACGCGCAAAGCGCCCTATTTGCAAGTATGCCTATTGGTATATTAGGTATGTTCATTATCACCGTTTTGCTGTTTGGCAAGCTTCGTCAGGCGTTAGCGATATGGGGCGTAATTCCACTCACCACTATCGGCATTATTGGCGGGTTGGTGCTAGTTGGTGCACCCTTTACGTTCATGGCGCTGCTCGGCAGCTTAAGCCTTATTGGTATGGTGCTTAAAAACGGGATCGTATTAATGGAAGAAATAAACGTACAGGCAAAGGGTAACAGTGGCGCATTCGATGCCGTAGTAGCCGCGTCAGTATCTCGTGTACGTCCCGTTTCAATGGCAGCCATCACCACCATACTGGGTATGATCCCGCTGTTTTCTGATGCGTTCTTCGCGTCAATGGCAGTTGTTATTGTATTTGGTCTGACCGTTGCCACCGTACTTACACTGCTTATATTGCCTGTGCTGCACTGTACGTTCCACGGTATAAAGTCAGAATAAAAAGTACGCACTACAAATTCAATTAGTTGTGCGCTAGTTCGTGTAGGTAGCGCAAAAACGGTGCGGACCTAATATTGTTAACAGCCAGCATGAGGAGAGTCTACTCATGCTGGCTGCATACTATCGCTTAGCTGCAATCTATCCTTCTCAACAAAAACTACACCCACCAGTTTACTTTTAACAAAATTAGTTTATTATGGGTAAACTACACTGTGCAGTATACTTTTTTATTTAAGGTGAGAGCATGCCCGTTTTTAATCGCACACGCTTTCTTGTTGGAGTTTTATTTATGACATCTTTCTGTGGTTCTTCAAACACCCTTGCTGCAAGCGCGCCGCAACCTGAAAAATTCACTAATACTCATATTGAATATAAAACGACGTGGCGAGACATGTGGAAAGTCACCAAAGCGTATTTTCGTGACAATAGAGATGCTGCAACGCCAACGTTTGACATACCCGTGTCGGCACTTACACCACAGATGCTTGACGCAGTTGCAGAAGACAGCGTGATAAAGCTGGGCCACTCTACTACCCTATTGAAACTTGCCGAGCGTTATATATTGATCGACCCGGTCTTTAGTGAGCGTGCATCTCCCGTCCAATGGATGGGACCCAAGCGTTTCCACCAAGCGCCAATTTCACTGGAAGATTTGCCTAAATTAGATGCCGTTATCATAAGTCACGACCATTACGACCATTTAGATAAGGGCAGTATTGAAATACTCAAAAACAAAGTCGACGTGTTTATTACACCGCTAAAAGTAGGCAATCATTTACGTGACTGGGGTGTGGATGCAAAAAAAGTTGTTGAGCTAAATTGGTGGCAAAGTACAAAAGTGAGCGACATCGAAATAGTGGCCACACCGTCTCAGCATTTCTCAGGGCGGGGTTTATTTGATAGAGACGAAACCCTTTGGGCAAGCTGGGTTATCAAATCTGCAAATACCAACATCTTTTACAGCGGTGACTCGGGCTATTTTGACGGATTTAAAGCCATTGGTGAAAAGTACGGTCCGTTTGATTTATCGATGATTGAAACCGGCGCGTACAACGAGCTATGGTCTGACATTCACATGCTGCCTGAAGAGAGCCTGCAAGCGCATATTGATATTCAAGCTAGTGTCATGATGCCCGTGCACAACAGTACCTTTGATTTAGCACTACATAATTGGAATGAGCCTTTAATAAAAATCACAGACCTTGCTGGTGCTAAGGGTGTTCCCACCAGTATTCCTATCTTTGGCGAAGTTGTTCCGGTTAAGGGTGCAGGCGAAGCTCCGAACAAAACCTGGTGGTTAGACGAAAGGTGAGTAGCTAATAAACAGCGCTTGCTTCATTATTCTGGGCTTTAATTGCTCGCTTAACTCTATGTTTTGCAGTACATTTATTATTCGCCGCTTAGGCACTATTGGCGGGTATAACAAAAGCCTCAATCAAAGTGATAGTACTCGATTTGGTTGAGGCGAATAATAAATTTCTCAGTTAAAGGAGCTAACTGCTAGCAATGAAGCTGTCTAGTCAAATTAATTTGGGCGTTTTTGCCCTTATGCTTTTAGCATTTACGGTGTTGTCGAGTATTGAGCTAAGCGAAATAAAATCTCGCACTTCAGTGTCAATCGAGCAAGAAGCTGAAGAAGCACGGCTGCGTTACGAAACAACCGTCTTACAAACCTCTGCCTTGTCGTCTCAGTCGAAGCAATCAGTGATTGATGCCATGCTTCGTCAAATGGTATTGCAGCCGTTTTTATCTGCAGCCAAAGTCATTGATGTCGAAGGAAATGTGTTTGCGAAGTACGAGCGCTCGCCTAACACTATTGTTCCTAATTGGTACTTACAGCTGGACTCCGCACCTGCCGTTAACAAGAAAATTCCTTTTTCGAACAATGATGGTTATTTGTTAGTTACGTCAGACACGTCTTATATTTACACTGAAATCACCGCTATTCTCATCAAAAATGCTGTTATCTTTTGTGGGCTATTTTTCGCCCTCGCGCTATATATCGTCACAGTAACCAAATTTGCTAGGCGCCCCATTGCCAACACCATTAAGAAGCTTAATGAGATAAATAGCCACGACTTCACCCCCTCGCAGGTAAATGCGTTTACAACAGATTACCGCCAACTTACCAGCACAGTGAACACCCTAACCACGTCGTTAGCATCAAAATTTAATGACATTGCTCAGCAATCTGAGCGATTCAAAACAGAAGCCAATAAAGATACATTGACGAAGTTGTCGAACCGCAGTGCATTCGAGCGACACACTCGCGCGCTGTTGTCTGACACGTCTAATTTCCAAGAAAAAGAGCTTATTCTCATCAGGCTCGCTCAACTTACCACTATAAATACTAAGTTGGGCATGTTAGCTGGTGACAATTATGTAAAATCTATCGCGGACTTTCTTGTGCATGAGGCGAAGCACAATTGCAAAAGTGGCTTTGTATTTCGGTTATCAGGCGGAGATTTCGCCTTGATAAGTGAAATTATGGGGCGGGACGAACGGGATTTGATGTTAGAAAATATGTCGAAGCAGTTCGCAAACGCCACGCCACTTCGAGATGGAAGCAAAGCAACGTGGATGGGCGTTACACGTTTTTCTAGCCAAATGTCGTTACAGCAGGTAATGGAAAGTGCTGATAGTGCGTTGATGGTGGCAATGAAAACGCAAAAAGGATGGCAGTTTTCTTCAGAAGTGTCTCAGGTTCATAGCAATACAAAATGGCGTGAGCGCCTCAATTACATCGTGTCGCAGCAATATGCCGATATTCTCATTCAACCCGTGATGAATGTAGAGCGAAACGCACCAGCATATTACGAAACGTTTGCTCGATTTAAAGACAAAGACACCAATGATGTTATACCCATGGCGCAACTTATCCCCGCATCAGAGCGATTGGACCTTATTCCTCAAGTCGATAAGTTGGTAGCAGGCATCGTGTTTAAAAAACTAACGGTAACGTCTCATCAGGTTGCTATAAATATTAGTAACGCCTCAATTGCCAACGGCGAGTTTAGAAAATGGTTAATTGAAGAGCTTCGAACCCGGGAAACGCTATGCCCAAGACTTATTTTTGAAGTCGAAGATGCAGCGCTTATTCACCATCGAGAAGTAGCCGAGAACTTTTGCCGTCAACTCATACAGCTGGGCTGTAGAATTACCATAGAACACTTTGGCGATAACTTTGCCTCGCTTGCGGGTTTAAGGGCAATTCAGCCTCAATTCGTTAAGCTTTCGGGACGGCTAACCCAGGGAATTCATACCAACAAAGATAATCAGTTATTTGTCTCTAGCCTTATCAATATTGCGAAAGGCCTTAATATCCATGTTATTGCGGAAATGGTAGAAAACGAGGCTGAGTCTGTTGCACTGAGCAAACTAGACGTTGAACACCAACAAGGCTATTACTTTTCTAAACCCTCACTTTGGACAATGTACTAAGTGTAAGCTCGCTGGTCTGAGGCACTGAACGTCAGGATAAGTATTGACGCTTTATGTGAGCCCCCGCGCTTTATACGACTTAATTGTGCGTCGATTCAATGAAACGTTTAAGGCGGTGTTGTGAAAATCTCTTTCATATACACCTCCTTTTAACCGCATTTACTGATCGTTGAGCAGCTTTATAATGGCGTCAGAGCTAATGGGTTTTGAATACAGAAAGCCTTGCACATATTCAACGTTGAGAGACTTACAGTAGTTCGATTGATTTTGAGTTTCCACGCCTTCAACAACAATGTTTAAATCGAGTTTGTGACCAACATTCACGATAGCCTCCATTAACGCGCTATCGTAGGCATTTTCCGGTGCACCTCTTAAAAATGAACGATCTATTTTTAAGTGGCTAACGGGAAACTGTTTTAAATAACTAAGCGAAGAATAACCCGTACCAAAGTCATCAATCGATATTTCAACGCCTTGGTCGCGTTGCGCTCTCAAATTCTCTAAAATCGTATTGTCAGACTTAATAAGCACATTCTCAGTAAGCTCTAACCCAATATCTTTAGGCAGTAAACCGTGCCGCTCTCGACACTCCCTTAGGCGTTCGAAATAAGCATTCTGCTCTAACTCTTTTCCTGAAACATTGATATCAACGCGAATATTAATGCCCTGCTCTTTCCATAACTGTGCCTGTTTGCACGCCTTTTCTAACACCCAATTTCCAATGTGAACAATTAACTCACTGCGCTCAGCGATGGGGATGAAGATATTGGGTGGAACAGCCTTATCCTCATCTTTAGGACGCCACCTTAACAGCGCTTCACACGATGCCACTTTTCCAGTGAGCAAATCGATTTGAGGTTGATATAAGAGTTCAAACTCATCGTTAACCAAAGACTCATGCAGATAGGCTGCGATACTTCGCTGTTGTCGAACTTTCTGACTTAAAGCGTGGGTGAAAAAATGAAAACGGTTTCGGCCTTCAGCTTTCGCCTGATACATTGCGACGTCTGCATTTTTCAGAAGATCATCAATCTCACTTCCGTCTTTAGGGTACATACTAATACCGATACTTGAAGTGATATGCACGTTTTCAGTGCTAAGTGCGAAGCTCTGCTTGAAACACTCAGTAAGTTTCTTAGCAATGTCAGCACTTTCATTTTCAGAAGTCACTTGTGTGGCGACAAAAACAAATTCGTCTCCACCAAACCGAGCCAGTAAGCCTTGTTCGCTTAGACAATCTGACAGCCGCTTAGAAACAGAGCGCAGTAATTCATCACCCCAGGTATGCCCAAGCGTGTCATTAACTTCTTTGAACATATCTAAGTCAATGAAAAACAAAGCGAAGCCAGACTCATTGCGCGATGCATCCTCGATGGACGACGTCAAAAACTGCTCTAACAGGCGTCGATTAGGCAACTCGGTTAACAAATCTGTGGATGCCATTCGCTCAAGTTCTTGCCTGATGTTGTGCTGCTCACTCAGGTCAATATCCACACAGTACATTTCGGGTGAATCTGTGCCTTCTTTCAGCATGACGTGAGATGAGAAAACATGGATAGGCTCGCCACTTTTCTTCTCAAGCACGAGTTCGTCTGAAGGAATTGCCTCACCGTAATCTATCCATCGCTGATGTAGCTTTATCACTTCACTTTTCATGAACGAGGGAATGATGAGATCTTCAAGTTTTTGACCTAGTGCTTCGCACTCACGAAAGCCATACATGTCTTCACTTGATTTATTCCAGTAGATAACTTTTCGGTGCTTGTCATAACCTTGCACCGATACCTTTGGCAAGGCACTAATAAGCTGAAGGAACCGCCTTTCAGCCGAACCATGTTGTTCAAATAACGGGGGCTCTTGGTATTTCTGTAAGCTCATCGTACTCCCGCGAGTGCTAAATTGTTAGATAGCAAAGATATAAAAATGGCCACCATTCTTTTAGTGTAGTCCAAATCACACAGACCACCCGACATTAAAAAG
>Ga0208830_1001160_pt1 | contig 12065 bp, 9 predicted proteins | sample DeeseametaMP2634_FD_184169 | JGI IMG/M metagenome (GOLD analysis project Ga0208830, IMG submission 184169) | Marine microbial communities from the Deep Atlantic Ocean - MP2634 (SPAdes) | ecosystem: Environmental > Aquatic > Marine > Oceanic | place: Northeast of Antigua and Barbuda, North... | reverse complement strand
AGTGCATCGATATCGAATGCGTCTTCCAGAGTGCCGCAGTCTTTACCCGCAAAGTCAGGTGCCGGTAGCCCCTTCTGAGACGTGGTGAAAAACACCGGATTAATCAGGTCGAAATCTTTCTCGTCCTGCATACGCTGCATCAGGACAGAACCGACCATTCCGCGCCAGCCTACCAGGCCAACATTCATCTGTGACATGTAATTAAACCTCCTGCAGAGCAGCTACTACTGCTTCGCCCATCTCGGCGGTTGAAACTTTCTGCATACCTTCAGAGAAGATGTCGCCAGTACGCAGACCTTTATCCAGTACATTGCTGACCGCCTGCTCAATCGCATCAGCTGCAGCAACTTCACCCAGTGAATAACGCAACATCATCGCAGCTGACAGGATGGTTGCCAATGGGTTAGCGATGCCCTGGCCTGCAATATCCGGCGCAGAACCATGACATGGCTCGTACATACCTTTGTTGTCTTTATCCAGAGAGGCAGACGGCAACATACCGATAGAACCGGTCAGCATCGCAGCAGCGTCAGACAGGATGTCACCGAACATGTTCCCGGTAACCATAACGTCGAACTGCTTAGGTGCGCGCACCAGCTGCATTGCCGCGTTATCAACGTACATGTGAGAAACTTCGACTTCAGGGTATTCCTTCGCTACCTCGTTAACCACTTCACGCCACAGAACAGTCACTTCCAGAACGTTGGCTTTATCAACAGAGCACAGTTTTTTATTGCGCTTCATCGCGGAGTCAAACGCAACACGGGCAATACGCTTAATTTCAGACTCGCTGTACACGTAGGTGTTGTAGCCTTCGCGCTCGCCATTTTCGAGAGTGCGGATACCACGTGGTTTACCGAAGTAAATACCACCAGTCAGTTCACGCACGATCAGGATATCCAGACCAGATACCACTTCAGGCTTCAGAGAAGACGCATCCGCCAATTGTGGATACAGAATGGCTGGACGCAGGTTACCAAACAGCTCCAGACCGGAGCGCAGACCCAGCAGACCTTTTTCAGGACGCAGTTCGCGATCTTCAAGGTTGTCCCACTTAGGACCACCTACCGCACCCAGCAAAATTGCGTCGGCTGCGCGTGCTTTTTCCATGGTTTCTTCTGGCAGTGGCGTGCCGTGTACGTCGTAGGCAGAGCCACCTACCAGACCGTCCACCAGCTCCAGACCGAGATTGAATTTTTCGTTCGCTACGTTCAGAACCTTAACGGCTTCTGCAACGATTTCCGGGCCAATACCATCGCCCGGCAGAATCAGTACGTTTTTGCTCATTTCTATTCCCTATATGCACGCCGACCTTCTGGCCTGACGTGAAAATTTTGTTAACCCGGGTTGTCACTAGGGCTTTTAATCCAGCTCGCCGTAAACCCATCCATGGGGGCTCCCTTGTGCCATCCATGGCACAAAGGGCTGGCTCAAAAGCCCTAGCAACACCCCTTAAATATTCCTTGCCGCAAGAGCAGTTGTTTCGATGCACATACTCGTCGGCCTGTACAGCTAGAGTGGGTCGCATATCCGCTCGGGGACCGTGTGCCGTAAGGACACGGCACCCGAGCCTACAGGGACGTATTTACGGCGTGTCCCGGAGTGGAAATCGAATCACTCTTTTAGCGGCAGCTCCCCTACGAAAAGAGCCACGGAGAAGACGCACGACGCTTCTCTTCGTACGCTTTAATCTCGTCAGCGTCCTGCAGTGTCAGACCGATATCGTCCAGACCATTCAGCAGACAGTGACGACGGAAATCGTCCACCTCAAAGGCGATCTCTTCACCAGAAGGCGTCACCACCTTCTTGTTCTCGAGATCAACAGTCAGCTGATAACCTTCGCTTGCCTCAGTCTCTTTAAACAGACGATCAACCGTCTCTTCATCCAGAACAATCGGCAGCAGGCCATTTTTAAAGCTGTTGTTGTAGAAAATATCCGCGTAGCTTGGCGCGATGATCGCACGGAAGCCAAAGTCTTCCAGTGCCCATGGGGCGTGCTCACGGCTTGAACCGCAACCGAAGTTTTCACGGGCCAGCAGTACAGAAGCACCGCTGTAACGTGGCTGGTTCAGTACAAAGTCTGGATTCAGCGGACGACCACTGTTATCCGCATCCGGCTGACCTTCGTCCAGATAACGCAGTTCATCGAACAGGTTCGGGCCAAAACCAGAACGCTTGATCGACTTCAGGAACTGCTTAGGAATGATCATATCAGTGTCAATGTTGGCGCGATCCATAGGAGCGACAACACCCTGATGTACAGTAAATGCTTTCATCTTATGTTCTCCTATTAAAGTTCACGCACGTCAACGAAGTGACCCGCAATCGCAGCCGCTGCCGCCATCGCCGGGCTCACCAGATGCGTACGACCGCCGTAGCCCTGGCGACCTTCAAAGTTACGGTTTGAAGTAGACGCACAGTGCTCACCATTACCCAGCTTGTCGGCGTTCATCGCCAGACACATAGAGCAACCAGGCTCACGCCATTCGAAACCGGCTTCTACGAAAATCTTATCCAGACCTTCTTCTTCGGCCTGCGCTTTCACCAGACCAGAGCCAGGAACCACAAGTGCCTGCTTCACGCTACCAGACACCTTACGACCTTTTGCTACCTCGGCCGCAGCACGCAGATCTTCGATACGGGAGTTAGTGCACGAACCAATAAATACGCGGTCGAGTTTGATGTCGGTAATTTTCTGGCCAGCCGTCAGACCCATGTATTCGTAAGCACGCTTAAAGCCTGAGCGTTCAACGTCGTCCGCAGCCTCTTCCAGAGTCGGTACGGTACCGTCGATGGTGGTGACCATCTCAGGTGAAGTACCCCAGGTAACCTGTGGCTTGATGTCTTCGGCGCGGATCTCAACGACTTTGTCGAATACCGCATCATCATCAGACTTCAGGTCGGACCATGCTTCCATAGCCATTTCCCACTGATCGGCTTTCGGCGCGTACGGACGGCCCTTCACGTATTCAGCGGTGATCTCATCGAACGCTACCATGCCGACACGGGCACCGGCTTCGATCGCCATGTTACACATGGTCATACGGCCTTCCATACTCATAGTACGGATGGCAGAGCCACCGAATTCCATGGCGCAACCGTTACCACCCGCGGTACCAATCACACCAATCACATGCAGAACCACGTCTTTACCAGTGATGCCTTTGCCCAGTTCACCGTCAACCTTGATCAGCAGATTTTTCATCTTGCGCTGAATCAGACACTGAGTCGCCAGAACGTGCTCAACCTCAGACGTACCGATGCCGTGCGCAAGTGCAGCAAACGCACCGTGAGTCGCGGTGTGAGAATCACCACACACCACGGTCATACCCGGCAGCGTTGCGCCCTGCTCTGGACCAACCACGTGCACGATGCCCTGACGTTTGTCGGCCATTTTGAATTCGGTGATACCGAAATGATCACAGTTGTCGTCCAGGGTTTTCACCTGAATGCGCGAGACCGGGTCCTGAATACCATCGATACCGGATTCACGCTCAACCGGCGTGGTCGGCACGTTATGATCAGGAGTCGCCAGGTTTGCATCTAAACGCCATGGCTGGCGGCCTGCAATGCGCAGACCTTCAAACGCCTGTGGCGACGTTACTTCGTGCAGAAGCTGACGGTCGATGTAAATCAGTGCGGTGCCATCTTCACGGGTTTTCACCACGTGCTGGTCCCAAAGTTTGTCATACAGAGTCTTGCCGGCCATGCCTGCGCTCCTGTTCTCTCTCATTAATCACTTGAGGAATAGTAAACGAAGTGATAAACAACTGAAATTCATATTTTTTCTAGTTTGAATTCCAAAAAGGAATACCAAATGGATACGCAGGCGCTCAAGGCGTTTATGGCCGTCGCACATCATCAATCTTTCTCGACGGCGGCAGATAACCTTTACCTGACTCAGTCTGCTGTCAGCAAACGGGTAAAACAACTTGAGGAGCAGCTTGGCAGTGCGTTATTCGACCGACACAACCGGACCATCAGCCTGACCGAGGCCGGTCAGGCTCTCCTGCCCCGGGCAAGAGAGATTCTCGACCTCGTTGCTGATACCGAGCTCCAGATTGAGAACATGAGCAACACGGTGGGAGGTCACCTGTCACTGGCCACTAGCCATCACATTGGCCTCCACCGCTTACCGCCAGTACTGCAGGAATATGTCCGTGCATTCCCGGCTGTTGACCTGAATCTGGAGTTTATGGGATCAGAACGGGCATACCATGCAATTCGCCTGCGCCAGGTAGAGCTTGCGCTCACGACACTCGATGAAGCAGATAAACTGGCAGACGATATTGAAGCAACGCCCCTGTGGGAAGACCGGATGATCTGCGTCTGTGCTCCGCATCATCGTCTGGCATCACTCCAGCACATCACCTTCGATGACCTGGCTGACGAATCGGCCATCCTGCCTGAACCAGATACCATTACCTACCGCGTCGTCGCTGAGGCATTTGCCCAAAGAAATCTGATGCTTAAAGCGCCTATGCCAACGAACTTCCTCGAAACGATTAAAATGATGGTCTCCGTGGGTATGGGCTGGAGCCTGCTACCAGAATCCATGGTCGACAGAACCCTGTATCAGTTGCGCTGGCCGGGACATCCCCCAGCCCGCCAACTGGGACTGATTCAGTTACGTCACCGTACGCTGTCCAATGCCGCACACGCGATGATCAACCTGTTGAATCGTTAGACAGTCGCGCCCCTGCCAGCTGCTGATAAAAACATCAGAAAAGGTTCAAAAGCGGACAATTCCCGCCTTCGTCGCCTGCAAATTACCGCGGGGCGACTAGGCTTTTGATTCATTGAAGTCAAAAGCCACAGGAACCCCGATGACCTTCTTCTATAATCTGCCTGTCTGGAAAAAACTGGTCAGTGTTTTACTGATCGCAGGTTTACTCCCGATGATTATTATTGGTGTCGAGTCTTTAAGTACCGCAGAGAGGACCATCTCTGAACAGATTACAGACAAACTGGAAGCCGTCAGAACAATCAAGGCCAGAGAAGTAGAGCGCTACTTTGAACGGGTCCGAAATCAGGCAAAAACACTTGCGGCCACAGAGCTGGTAATTTCTTCAGCATCAGCGCTTCCCGACGCATTTAATAGTTATGCTGCTGAAACAGGTTTCACCAGCCCACGACACAGAAGCCACGTACAGGGTTACTATACGGGTGATTTTGCAGGCCAGTTCAGGGAGCTTCACGGAATAACCCCGGCAACATCGCCCATGCATTCGCCACTCGACACCGACTCAATCGCACTTCAATACGCGTTTATCAGCAACAACCCCAATCCCCTGGGTGAAAAAGATCAACTCACGACCTCCGGGAACAGGACGCGCTATGACCAGTTACACGAAAAGCTGCATCCGACGTTGCGTCATTTTCTGCAGGAATTCGGCTACTACGATATTTTCATTGCCGATCCTGAGAGTGGAGACATCGTCTACTCAGTCTACAAAGAACTGGATTTCAGCACGTCTCTCAAGGACGGGCCTTATGCCGACACCAGTATTGGCAAAGCATTTCGCGGTGCGATGCAACTGAATAAACCTGGCGAAACTTATCTGGCAGATTTTGAAATTTACCCCCCGTCCTACGATGCGCCGGCAAGTTTTATTGCGACACCGATTTTTAATAACGGGATTAAAGCAGGCATTCTCATTTTTCAGATGCCTATCGAAGACATGAACGCCATTATGACGGAGCGTTCTGGCATGGGAGACACAGGAGAATCCTATCTGGTTGGCCCGGACTTACTCATGCGGTCGGACTCTTATCTTGACCCGGTAAATCACAATGTTGCGGCATCGTTCCGCTACCCGGACAAAGGACGTGTTGATACCGAAGCAGCCCGCGCAGCGCTCGCCGGAGAAAACAGCAGTCGTATTATCATTGATTACAACGGTAACCCGGTGGTATCCGCCTTTATGCCCGTTGATATTGGCGGGATTACATGGGCGCTTCTGGCAGAGCAGGATGTTGCCGAAGCTTACGCACCCGTTTACCAGCTGCGAACCACAATTATTATTGCATCGGTGTTGTGTGCCCTGCTCGTCTGCGCGCTCGCGTGGTGGTTCGCAAAACTGCTGTCTAAACCCATTACCCAGATGCGTGATGCAATTATTGCTGCCGAAAAAACCGGGGCGTTTTCTCATAAGGTTGAATACAACAGCAGAGACGAATTTGGGGAAATGGCACGCGCCTTTAATTCATTCCTGATGACGCTCGCCCGTATGTTCACCGATACCAATCAGACATTACGAGAGGTCTCGCAACAGAACTACACAAGCCGTATTTCTGCGATGTATAACGGCGATATGCAAAGGCTCTGCGACGGCGTCAACACTACAATTTCCGCGATTGAAACCGCTCAACACGAACAGGCGAGCCAGGCAAGAGTTATCCAGGCGGCATCGGTACAGGCAGAACAACAAGCTGAAGAGGCTAAGCAATCGGCCCTGCTCGCTCAGACTTCAGCAGACGAAGCCAACAAGATCCGACAGGCACTGGATGTTGCCGGCACGCCGGTGACAATGAGCGATGAGCAGAACCAGATCATCTACGCAAATCAGGCATTTATTGAGCTGTCCGGACTTCTCGGGTTCGCCATGACTAATGATATGCAGGCGATCTCCCTGAACCGGTTTATTGATGCCTGTTCGGGTCGCCCGGTGTCCGAACTGATCACCGGCCAGCCGACAACAGCAACACAGATTAATGACCGGAATATTCTGCTGAATGCCGTGCCATTGCGTTCAGAAAACGGAGTTCAGGGGCTGGTAATAGAGTGGCGGGACCGCACGCAGGAAGTTATTTCTGAGCAGGAAATAGCGAGTATGGTTAAACGTGCCTCATCCGGAGATTTCAGCACCGAAATTCCAGTCGCTGGGAAGCACGGTTTCTTTCTGGCTCTGGCCGAAGGGCTTAACTCTCTGAACAGCCAGACCCGCGCCGTGATCGCAGATGTCGCCAATGTTCTCGACAGCATGGCTCAGGGTGACCTGACGAAAAAAGTCGTCACCGACTATTCAGGCACTTTCGGACAACTGAAACAGAGCCTGAACCAGACCATGAACAGAATGGAAGAAATACTCGGCGGACTTCGTGAGTCTGCGTTTCAGGTCAGTACGGGGGCACGTGAGATAGAAGCCGGCATCATCGACTTAGCCGCCCGAACCGAACAACAGGCCGCATCGCTCGAAGAAACGGCCTCATCAATGAATGAGATGACGTCCAACCTGGCCCAGAGCTCAGAGAGTGCAAGTCAGGCGGAACGCATGGCGAAAGACGCCGAAAGCAAAGCCAGTGAAGGCGGCAAAGTGGTAGAAAGCGCAATCGCTGCGATGCGGTCTATTAATGATGCCAGTGCCCGGATTGCTGACATCATCGGTGTCATCGATGAAATTGCTTTTCAGACAAATCTCCTGGCGTTAAATGCTGCGGTCGAGGCAGCGCGTGCAGGCGAACAGGGTCGCGGTTTCGCGGTCGTCGCTTCAGAGGTACGCCAGCTTGCGCAACGCTCGTCACACGCTGCTAAGGAAATCAAAGAACTGATTATCGACAGTGTCGATAAAGTCGAGATGGGCACACGTCTGGTGAATCACTCTGGCGACACTCTGAAGGATATCGTCCGCTCTGTCGAAGACGTCAGCAGGATTATTTCTGGTCTCTCCGGCGTGACACAGGATCAGGCTAATGGCATCAGTCAGGTAAACGCAGCCATCACCCGGATGGATGAAATGACCCAACAGAACTCAGCACTGGTTGAAGAAGCCACCGCTGCCGGTGAAAACATGGCGTCGCAAGCCCAGAGCATGGCAAACGCAGTGTCCTTTTTCCGCACGCATTAACTGAACGACCACCATTTACCAGCGCCAGGCTGGTAAATGGTCAAAAACTGCTCCAGAACAAGACATGACGACCTTTTCGGCGATATGCTGGACATAACCTCAGTTGATAAGGAGTCGGACATGCTGGACATCAATCACATCCTCGTTGTTCTTGATCAGTCAGATACCGAGCAGCCAGGCCTCGACCGGGCACTGTGGCTGGCGCGTCTCCTCAATGCGGACATTACTCTGCTGACCAATGCCTGGGACACTTATGGCGATCACTCCTCCCAGCTTGCCGGTGAGACCAGGGACAGCATCCGCGCCGCCCTGACATCGAGAGCAGAACAATGGTTATCTTCGTTCACAGAATCAGACGACTGCAATGGCCTGCGGCTCGCTACTGAAGTGCACTGGCAGAAGCACCTTCATGACGCAGCCATAGAGTCGATGCGCAACAACGATTTTGATCTGGTCATCAAGAGCACCCACAAGCACGGTATTCTTGACCGGATTTTTTCGCACACCGACTGGAACCTCATGCGCCACTGCCCCGCTCCCGTACTGATGGTGAAGTCTGCAGCACCATGGCGTCACAGCAGAATTCTGGCATCCATCGATGCCACCAGTGCCGATCGCGGACATCAGCTGATTAACGATAATATTCTGTCATTCGCCGAACACCTTGCAGACCACTTTTCTACCGACCTGCATATTGCCAATGCCTACCCGCTTGTCGCTCTGGCTTTTTCGATGGTTCCCGAGGTTACCGCGCCTGACAATATTCAGGAATTTGTGACTGAGCAGCATCAGGAGGCAACTCAGCAGTGGGCGGATAAGTTTAATGTGCACAAAGATCACATTCACATTGCTGAAGGCGATACAGATGAAGTAATTTCTGACATCGCACACAGAATTGAAGCCGACCTGGTCGTCGTCGGCACAGTCGGACGCGAAGGTCTGAGTGGGGTATTAATCGGAAATACAGCCGAAGCCCTGGTCGACAAGGTTCACTGTGATGTTCTGGTGATAAAGCCACTGGACGGTGTCCGTCCCGATATAGAGTAACGCACATGGATATGCAGCAGCTGCGCGATCAGATATTCACTGAGCTGGAAGGCCATCCTCATATGTCCACCCTGCTCACCAGAGCCTTCGAGCGTCCGGCTCTGCCAACAGCAATCGTCCACCCGGTTACAGACGAATCTCTGGCCGGCGCAGTGGCGGCCCACCGTCTCGGCTTAATTACCGCTACCCTGGTTGGTCCTGAACAACGTATCCGTCAGTGCGCCGAAGACTACGACATTGACCTGTCCGGCCTCACCATTGTTTCGACAGAACACTCGCATCAATCCGCTGCAGAAGCTGTCGCACTCGTTCATAAAGGCGAAGTGCGTGCACTGATGAAGGGAGGGTTAAGCACAGATGAAATGCTGTCAGCCATCCTGAACAGTGACACAGGAATACGCACCGGCCGCCGTATCAGTCACGTGTTCTATCTGGACATACCGCTGTATCACAAACCCCTGCTGATGACAGACGCCGCCATCAACATTCAGCCAGATCTGAAAACTAAGCGGGATATTGTCATCAACGCAATAGAGCTTGCTCAGGCCCTGGGTACTTCAACCCCTAAAGTTGCCCTGCTCAGTGCCGTCGAAAAAGTAAAACCCGAAATTCCCGGAACCATCGACGCAGCGGCACTCTGTAAAATGGCTGATCGTGGTCAGATTAAAGGGGGCCTGCTCGATGGTCCGCTTGCTTTTGACAATGCCATCAGTCGGGAAGCGGCTGACACCAAGGGCATCGAATCTGACGTCGCAGGTGATGCTGACATTATGGTGGCGCCAGACCTCGAAGCCGGAAATATTCTGGCGAAACAGCTTATCTATCTGGGCAACGCCGTTTCTGCCGGACTGTTACTTGGTGCCCGGGTGCCAGTCATGCTTACCAGCAGGGCTGAAAAAGTTCAGGGGCGACTGCTCTCCTGCGCGCTGGCTCAGGCAGCGGCCAGTGGAGGCAATGACTGATCCACCATGCCTGACCGCTCGCTACTGATCGTTTCTCACCTGCCATCCGATAACCTGAAACGCCTGGGTGCTGCTCTTGAAGCAGGTGCCGGGCGTTGCCGTTCCTCCATCGAAGTCCTGCATAAGCCAGCCTTTGGATCGACCGCGGAAGACGTACTGAAAGCGGATGCCATTGTACTGATCACCCCTGAAAACCTCGGCTATATGTCTGGCGCCCTGAAAGACTGGTTCGACCGGATATATTACCCGGTGTTGGAAAAGAAACAGGGGCTGCCGTTAGTGAGCATTATCCGCGCCGGACACGATGGAACGGGGACTGAGCGGGCGATCCGTACGATAGCCACAGGTCTGCGCTGGCGCTGGGTTCAGGAGGCCATCGTCCTGCGGGGAGACTGGCAGGAATCCTGGTTACAGGACGTCGGGGATCTGGGAGAGGCTCTGGTAACAGCCCTTGATGGCGGAATGATCTGATTCTGCCATTGCACTGCTGCGCTTCCCCTGCCCGTTTCGGACCTTGATCGTAACCCTGACTGGCGCCACGATATACCGCGTTGACGGAGAATAATAATGCATAAAAAAGCAGTGTTTATTACCGGTGCCGCTGCTGGCATCGGGCGAGCCATAGCGACCATCTTTGCTCACAACGGCTGGTACGTTGGCGCGGCGGATATCGACGAGGTCGGCCTGAAAACTCTTCAGGCGAGCCTGGGCAAAGACCAGTGTTTCACCTGTCGACTGGATGTCACTTCGGAGGACGACTGGGCCGGAGCCCTGGAACGATTTACACAATCCGCCGGACGCCTCGACACTCTGGTGAATAACGCGGGTATTCTTGCATCGGGTAACTTCACCGATATCCCACTGGCGAAACAGCATGCAATTATCGACATCAATGTTAAAGCCGTTATGACAGGTTGTTATCAGGCTTTCCCTTATCTGAAAGAACAACCCGGCGCTTGCGTCGTTAATCTCGCGTCTGCGTCGGCCATTTACGGGCAGCCATCGCTGGCGACTTACTCTGCCTCGAAATTTGCTGTCAAAGGCCTGACCGAAGCGCTGAATCTTGAGTGGGAAGAGTATGGTATCCGCGTGCTTGATGTCCTACCGTTGTTCGTTCAGACCGCGATGGTGACCGATATGGATGCCCGGTCAATTCAACGACTGGGGGTTCATCTGACGGCAGACGATGTCGCCCGGAAGATTTTCAGTGCAGCGTCCCATCGCCACTCCCCGGCGAAAGTTCACTGGACCGTTGGCTGGATGACAGCGCTCATGTACACAGCCGCCAACCTGTCACCGGACTTTATCAATCGCTGGGTCAATCGCAGAATCAGCAGATAAAAAAACGCCGGCCAATGGCCGGCGTGAGAGGGGGAGCAATCATAAAGGCTGTTTTGCAACAACCGGGGTTATGACTCGCCCTCTGATATACAGTTCCAGCGAGTTTCAGTTTCTCAGACCTTTTTTAAGTAAAGTAGCCTCAATTTCGACAAGACACGCCGGATCGTCAATGGTTGACGGAGTTTGATACTCCTCGCCGTTAGCGATGCTACGCAATACCTTCCTTAAAATTTTTCCAGAACGTGTTTTAGGTAAGCGCTGAACCACCACCGCATGTTTAAAACTGGCAACGGCGCCAATACGGGCCCGGACCTCCTGAATCAGTTCTGACTCAAGGGAGTTTTCGTCAACCGACACACCATCTTTGAGCAAGACCAGCCCCAGGGGCTCTTCACCCTTCAGCTCACAACGTCGTCCGATCACTGCGCACTCCGCAACAGCCGGATGTGACGCCACGACTTCTTCCATCTCTCCTGTCGATAACCGGTGTCCCGCAACATTAATGATGTCATCGGTGCGTCCCTGCACGAAGAGGTACCCCTCAGTATCAATAAATCCACCGTCACCCGAGACGTAATAGCCTGCAAACTTACTCAGATATCCATCAACGAAGCGCGAATGATTACCCCAGATGGTAGGCAGACTGCCGGGCGGCATTGGCAGGCGCAAAGCAATATTACCCTGCTCTCCCGGTTCAACCGGAGCACCGTCATCATCAAGAATTTCAACGACAAAACCCGGCGTGGCGCGGGTCACCGAACCGGGTTTCGTTGGCGCGATACCGTAACCAACATGATTCCCCGCGATCGCCCAGCCCGTTTCAGTCTGCCACCAATGATCAACGACTGGACGCTCCAGGTGTTCAACA
>Ga0208830_1001153_pt1 | contig 12105 bp, 7 predicted proteins | sample DeeseametaMP2634_FD_184169 | JGI IMG/M metagenome (GOLD analysis project Ga0208830, IMG submission 184169) | Marine microbial communities from the Deep Atlantic Ocean - MP2634 (SPAdes) | ecosystem: Environmental > Aquatic > Marine > Oceanic | place: Northeast of Antigua and Barbuda, North... | reverse complement strand
TTTAGTAGCATCTTCAACCCACAGCGCTACAACTTTAACACCATCACCATGCTTGTTAATATGTTCGTTTATTTCGCCTCCCTCTACCAAAGAAGTGGTAAGAACCAACCTGATTTTATCTTGTCTTAACACATAGGATACCTTATCTGAAACGCCAGTTTCTAGTCCGGCATAAGCTTCTGATTGAAAACCAAATGCCGTTTTATAGAAATGAGCAGATTGCTTCGCATTACCAACATACAATTCTACATAATCTGTACCTAACAAAGGAAGAAAATCCTCTGCATCGTTATACATTTTTTTTATTTCGTATGTTTCTTTCTGTAAATCAGATATGTTTTTTGTTTCACTCATAATTTTTATTTTTAATGAATCCAAGACTTATAATAGCCTTTGCTTTCTATTTCTAGTGCTTGCTTCGTTATTTTTAAGGGTTTAAATGTATCTACCATAACAGCGAGCTCTAAGGTTTCTTTTTTGCCAATACTGCCTTCGTATGTTCCAGGATGTGGCCCATGGGGTATTCCTCCTGGATGTAATGTAATTTGTCCTTTTTCAATATTATTTCTGCTCATAAAGTCACCATCGACATAATAAAGCACCTCATCGGAATCAATATTGCTATGATTATATGGCGCAGGTATTGCCTGAGGATGGTAATCATATAACCTTGGCACAAACGAACAAATAACAAAAGCTGGTGTTTCAAATGTTTGATGAACTGGTGGTGGTTGATGCACTCTACCTGTTATGGGTTCAAAATCATGAATCGAAAACGCATAAGGATAGTTGTATCCGTCCCATCCCACAACATCAAAAGGGTGAGAGGCATATTGATAATTGTACAATACGCTTTCTTTTTTTATTTTGATTAAGAAGTCGCCTTTTTCATCAAACGTTTCTAGTTTTTCTGGCCCTCTAATATCACGCTCACAAAATGGAGCATGCTCTAATAGCTGTCCAAACCAGTTTCGGTATCTTTTTGGGGTATAAATTGGGTGAAAGCTCTCAACGATAAACAAGCGATTGTCTTCATCGTTAAAATGTAATTGAAAAATCATTCCTCTAGGGATTACTAAATAATCGCCATAACTAAATGAGATCGTTCCTAATTGCGTTTTAAGTTCACCAGAGCCTTTATGGATGAAAATCACCTCATCAGCATCTGTATTTTTATAATAATAATCTTGCTGACTCTTTTTAGGGGCTGCTAACGATATGTGGCAATCGCCATTTACTAATACAGGTACACGACTATCTAAAAAATCATCTTTTGGCTGTACAGAAAACCCATTTAAGGACAGTGCTTTTAGCGACTTATGTTCAGCTATTTCTGGAGAAACGTCTTTTTTACCAATAATTTCCTTTACCATTGTTGGTGGATGCTCATGATATAGTAAAGAAGACATACCATCAAAACCAATAGTTCCAAATAGCTGCTCATGGTATAAATCGCCATTAGTTTTTCTAAACTGCGTGTGTCTCTTTGCAGGAATATTACCTAGTGTTTTATAGAAAGGCATAATAAAAGTGCTTTACTATAAATATAAGCATTACATAGAAACTGGTACTTATTTAATAGAAATGTCTAATCAGAAATAACTAAATTGCTTTTTAGTATTTTATAGGTTTTAGGGCAATCAGCTTGGAGCTGTTTAAATAATTTTTCTTGAGGAATATCTTCTAATATCTCAGATGCAATAATAGAGTCATTACATTTTAAGACATTATTTAGCGATACACCAGAATTAAGATCGTAAGAAGAAAAACAATTACACAAAGCTTTAGATGCATCTTGCAAATCTCTTTTCCTTTGCCCACAGGATAAAGCAAGGAAGAATATTATGACGTAACTAAACTTCTTCATGAGAAACTAATTTTTCTTTTAAATACTTGGCAGTTATAGATGCTTTAGAGTCAATCATTTTTTCAGGAGTTCCTTTAAATACTAACTCTCCTCCATTTTTTCCTCCTTCAGGACCTAAATCGATTACCCAATCGGCACATTTTACCACATCCATGTTATGCTCGATAACAACTAAGGTATGTCCTTTCTCTACTAACGCATAAAAAGCATCGAGTAACTTTCTAATATCATGGAAGTGTAACCCTGTGGTAGGCTCATCAAAAATAAAGAGTGTTTTCTCAATGTTTCCTTCCTTCACTAAAAATGAGGCTAACTTAACTCTTTGAGCTTCTCCACCGCTCAACGTATTTGAAGACTGACCAAGTTGTAAGTACCCAAGTCCAACATTTTGTAATGGAGTTAATTTTTTAACTATTTTTTCAGCCGATTTAGACTTAATTTCTCCAAAAAACTCAATAGCATCATCAATGGTTAATGTTAGAATGTCGTAAATGTTTTTTCCCTCTAGCTTAACTTCAAGAATTTCTTCCTTAAAGCGTTTTCCTTTGCATTCGTTACAGGTTAAAACGACATCTGCCATGAATTGCATATTGATCGTAACCGTACCTTCTCCCTTGCAATTATCACACCTCCCTCCATCAGTATTAAACGAAAAATGCTTGGGTTTAAAGCCATTTACTTTTGATGCTTTTAAAGAAGAAAACAAACTTCTTATATCATCATAAGCTTTAACATATGTAGCTGGATTTGATCTTGATGATTTTCCAATTGGGTTTTGATCAATGTATTCTACTTCTGTAATTGATGAAACATCTCCATCTATCTTTTTAAACTCTCCTGTTTTATTTGCATACCCTCCTTTCAGTTTTTTTAGTGCTGGATAAACTATTTGCTTCACCAGCGTACTTTTACCACTACCACTTACACCTGTTATAGCTGTAAAAATCTCTAAAGGGATATCTACATCAATGTTCTTAAGGTTATTTTGTCTACATCCAATAAACGAAAGTTGCTTTTTAAAGGTTCTTTTTTCGTCAGGGATAGGAATTACTTCTCGATGGGTTAAATATTTTGCTGTTAAGCTTTGTTCACTCTCAATTAGTGCTTCGTGATCTCCTTTAAAAACAACCTCCCCTCCATGAGATCCTGCCATTGGACCCATATCAATAATTAAATCAGCTTGTTTCATGATATCTTCATCATGCTCAACAACCAACACTGTATTTCCTAAATCTCGTAAGGACTTTAATACTTTAACTAATCGTTCCGTATCCTTTGAATGCAAACCAATACTTGGTTCGTCCAGTATATAAATGGATCCTACTAAGCTACTCCCAAGGGAAGTTGCTAAATTAATCCGTTGAGATTCCCCTCCAGAAAGTGTGGATGACAACCTATTTAAGGTTAAATATCCTAAACCAACATCTTCTAAAAACCCCAAACGAGCTCGTATCTCTATTAATAGCCTTCTTCCAATTTCTTCTTCTCTTTCTGTAAGCGTGAGATTATTAAAAAACTGAGCACAATCAGTAATTGAAATATTAACTAGTTCACCTATCCATTTGTTATTTATTTTAACATAGGTAGCTTCTTTTTTCAATCTTCTACCACCACAAGAATAACATGTTGTTTTCCCTCGATACCTGCTCAACATGATTCTATATTGAATTTTGTATGATTGTGATTCTACATGCTTAAAAAAGGTATTAAGTCCTTCAAAGTGTTTATTTCCTGTCCACAGTAACTGGTACTCTTCTTCTGTTAAATCATAAATAGGAGTATGCACTGGAAAATCAAAATGATGACTATTTTTAACCAATTGTTCTTTCCATAGTCCCATTTGTTCTCCTTTCCATGGAGCAATTGCCCCTTCATACACGGATAAATTTTTATTAGGAATAACTAAATCCTCATCTATTCCTATGGTTTGTCCATATCCATGGCAAACTTCACAAGCACCTAATGGACTATTAAAACTAAACATATGCTGATGAGGGATTGTAAACTCCATTCCATCCAACTCAAACCTAACAGAAAATGCTTTTACCTTTGGTGACTCTCCAATGGTTTCAATAACACAGGCACCGTCTCCAATTTCAAACGCTTGAGAAATAGAGTCCATTAATCGTGCATCGTTCTCTTCATTTCCATGTTTAACAACTGCACGATCAATTACAAGGTAAAACGTATCAAAGTCCTTTATTTTTTGTGATTCTAGTTCATCTATTCGATAGATATCTTCGTCTAACTTTACTCTGTTGTAACCTTCTGCTTTTAGATTTTTAAGGTAACTCTTAAGCTCACTTTTATTTTCAATTTTATAGGGAGCTAAAATAAGTAGCTTGGTATTTTCTTTTTGCTCATCTATAAATGCTTTAACATCTTCTGTAGAGTCTTTTTTTACCTCATCGCCAGATATTGGTGAAAAAGTTCTTCCAATTCTAGCGTACAACAGCTTCATATAATCATAAACCTCTGTAGAAGTACCTACGGTTGATCTTGAGTTAGAAGAAGTCACTTTTTGCTCAATTGCAATAGCTGGTGCAATTCCTTTAATATATTCTACATCTGGTTTTTCTAATCGTCCTAAAAATTGCCTAGCATATGAGGACATACTTTCAACATACCTTCGTTGACCTTCAGCATAAAGTGTATCAAAAGCCAATGACGACTTTCCTGATCCAGATAAACCTGTTATTACAATTAATTTATTTTTTGGTATAGATAAATCAATGTTTTTAAGGTTGTGGACTTTTGCTCCTTTTATAAGTATTTCTGAGGGTTTTACTGTAGACATTGGTTTTGGCATGGAGTTTGTTTTACCTAGTGTAGATAATAAAAAAACTGATGTTAAAATTAGTTAATAATTGACAAAGAGAAGAGTTATTTTATATTTTTAGGTAAAATTTTAATGAAGTACACAACAAAACAATTTATTCTTCGTTAAAGGACTTAATTAACCACAAATTTTGCCTATAGTAAAACTCTACTCTAATAAATAAAAGTTTAACCCCATTAAGGAGAAAAGAGTAGAACTATGGAAGCAACTAAAAAACAAGCCGATCAAGTTTTAATAAGGAGCTATTTAAATGGTAACGAAAATGCATTTGAAATATTATTGCATCGTTACAAGGATAGAATATTTAGTTATTTAATGACCTTATTAAAAAACAAAAAAATAGCAGAGGATGTTTTCCAAGATGCATTTTTTAAAATCATCAAAACATTAAAGTCTGGAAAATATAATGAAGAAGGTAAATTTTTACCTTGGGCAATGCGAATAGCACACAACTTAGCTATTGATCATTTTAGAAAAGACAAAAAAATGCCAACTATTGGACAATCTAACACAACTGGAGACGATGATGAATTTGATATCTTTTCAGTTGTTAAAATGGAAGAACCCACTGTTGAGGATAAAATGGTTGACAATCAAATAAAAAATGATGTTGTTAAGCTATTAGATCATTTACCAGATGAGCAAAGAGAAATTGTATATCTACGACATTTTAAAGAAATGAGCTTTAAAGACATTGCAGAATTGAAAGATATAAGTATCAATACTGCTCTTGGTAGAATGAGATATGCTTTAATTAACCTAAGAAAAATTATTGAGGAGCATAACATGATGTTAACTCCTATGTAAAATACTTCCTCATCATAATAGTTAAAAGCCTCTTGAGAAATCTTGAGGCTTTTTAGTTTCATAAAAGGTTACTTTTTAATGATTTTACATTATAAAAAATAAACAATGAGCATTCATCTCTATTTTTTACTAATGCTTTGGGCAAGTATTACATTTTCACAAAGCAAAACCTATACACAAGAATTACAAGAAATAAAACAAACCAAAATACAATTACAAAAAGATGCTATCTCTTCGGATTCGGTATCCCTATACTTAACAAACACATTTTACAACAAAATTTTCCCTCATTGGGTTGGCACTACTTGGGATTATAATGGGTATACTAACATTCCTCAAAAAGGAGAAATTGCCTGTGGATACTTTATCTCTACAACTCTTAAACACATGGGGTTTAATTGGAATAGATTCAAGTTAGCCCAAATGTATTCATCTGCAATAATTAAAGCTACTTGTACTGAAATTAAAACTTACACTCAAATTGAAGCTTTAAATGAACACATGATTAAACAGCCTGTTGGAATTTACATTGTTGGATTATCTAATCATGTTGGCTTTATTATTAAAACTAATAGATATACTCGTTTTGTTCACTCTAATTATATAAATAATGAAGGACCTATAAGCGAACGCCTATTATTTAGTGAAGCTCTTAAAAACAGTACTACTTACTGGATAGGAAAGTTTACAAACCAAGAAAACATTCAAAAATGGCTAAATGAATCTCCTTATAATTTTAAATAACAAGAACTATCTAAAAATCTGTATATTACCTGTGTAATTTGACCTTAACGACTCCTCTTTATTATCTGACTGATTGTATTCGTATTTGATAGAGTTAGGAGCAACAACGCAATAGTACACGCCTTCATCCAAAGGTTTTCCTGTTTTATAGTGTGTTCCGTCCCAATCGTTTAAATAATCATCGCTATAGTAAACAATTTGCCCCCATCTGTTATAAACTGTGAGTTTTGAAGAAGTATAATCATCAAGATTTTCAATAATGAGCATTTCATTTTTACCATCTCCATTCGGTGAAAATACGTTGGGAATAATTATAGGGCATTGCACCCATATTTTAGTTGTGGCTGAGCCAGGGTCTCCACAGTTATCTGAAACTGTAATAGTATACTCCTGTGTTACCGATGGCCCTACTGTTATATTCGGAACAGTTTGTCCTGAACTCCAACTGTAAAATAAATCTGGCAAACCTCCACCAATAGTTGGATTTAAATCAACTGTTTCGGGTGAACATATATTTATGCTATCTGGTAATTCAACATAAATAGGTTCATAATCATTTAAAATTAAGGATGAGCTAACCGTATCAAATTGACCTCCACAAATTTCATAAATAATTAACATTTCAACAGTTTCTTCCCCTTCCTGATCATTATCTTGAATTGGAAAAATAAAAACACTATCAGAAAACACTCCTGCAGTTAACGTTAGGCTATCAGGCACTTCTGCGTAATCTACTCCATTAGTAGCCGTTCCACTCATTACAAACCTTACTGTAAAATCATTAATCGTATCTGGTCTGGTAAAGGAGAAAAACGCTCTATTACAACCTTCATATAAAATCGTGTCTCCATCTGCTATCCCTGCTTCAACATTTACTCCTAAAGAGGTAAAGCTCCCTCCTTCCAAAAATACACCTGAATCATATGCCCCATCTCCTCCATCACCAATAGCTAATTTAATATGATACGTTTGATTGCAAATAACTGGAGCTCTCACTGTTAAAACTACTGTATTTCCATCGTATTCATAATTTGATGTAGAGTTATCTCCTGCATAAAAAACACTATATGAAGTCCAATTAGGGTCTATAGAGGAACAACCGCTTGGAGTTCCGAACGTTCCAGCTGAACCCGAATTAACCGTATTTATAGAAACTACTGTATTTGTATACACGTTTAAATTATTGGGATCTGGTATTAACGCTAAATTATCAGCATTATAATTTCCTCCTCCAGGGTTAGGACCAGAAAGAAAAAAGCCAAAAACGTCATTTACATTTCCACACACCCACTCAGAGTATTCTTCAGAAGCAAAAACATAACTAAAGCTAATGGAGTCGCCAATAGGAACAAAATCAAACTCCACTACACACTCATCATATATTCCATTGGTTGCTATGGCTGATAGATCAGGGTCTGAACCTGCGCCCCCACTTCCTCCTAACGAACTTGAACCTGAAGAGTTGTTTTGAGCAGCTAGCGTAACATCTCCCGACCCTAGTATTAATCCATTAGGTAAACCTATAGTAGAAGTATTATCTGTAAATTCTCCAACCTGTTCGTTTTGAACATTAGCAGAGCCTCCATTAAACTGTACATTGGTTATATTAACTCCTGAGCCTGCTAATACATTTTGAATATACCACTCAACCGTTTGATTATTATTTACATTTACTTGACTAAATGAATTAAAAAATAATAGCACAGTAGCGACAGTTATGTATAGTTTCATTATATATGTATTTTACAACAAGTAACGATGTCTATAGGTAAAAAGTTGGCAGTATAGACCTTTTAATGTTGTTTGCGTTTTATCGAATAGCATTAAATATACAAAACAGCGTATTAGATTTCAAAAAACATTAAAAAGCAGTGCTTTTCTCATCAAAATAATCTACCTCCTCAATTTTTGATTCAGATGAATTAATTATAATATCTTCTTGATTTATTTTTTCTTGGTTTATTGTTACATTGCTCATCTTTAAAGAGCTTACATTAAAAATGGAAGAAGCTTTATTTTCTTTCTCAATATCAATATTACCCAACTGGATATTTTCAACTTTAGACTCCTCTAATCCTTCAATTTGAATTCCTTGACCTGATGCAAAACCACAGGTAACCTTTTCAATATAAATATCTTTAAACTTTGTTGGTGAATTTCCGCCTGCATAACTGTGGTAGTTATTCGTAAGGTATAGACCAATTTCACATGTATCTATTTTAACATTAGAAATAAAAACTTCTTTAAGGTTTCCTCCTCGATCTAAATTAGACTTGAATTGTATCGCTTTTTCCTTTACAAAATCTAACTGTACATCTCTTATCAAAACATTTTCAATTCCTCCAGATAGGTCGCTCCCAAATGCCAGGCCATGCAAAACTTTTATTGCTTTGCAGTTTCTTATTAAAATATTTTTACTCGGTTTATTTACTTTCCACCCATCTTCGTTTAATCCAGATTTAATAGCAATCGCATCATCTCCGCATATAAATCGACAATTTTCAATGAGTACTTCCTCTCCCGAATCAATATCGATTCCATCATTATTTAAATACAAGCTATTGATAAACACATTTCTTATTGTTACATCCTTGCAGTAAGTGGGGTGAATTACCCAAAAAGGCACATTTTTTATAGTAATCCCTTCAATTAGTATCTTTTCACATTCCATAAATTGCATAAATGAAGGTCTCAAAAAAGAGCTGTCTCCAAATTTTCTTTCTGATAATGCTACTCCACTTTTCCCGTAAGACCTTACCATACCTTTTGCTTTGTCTTGCTTAGGTCTCCAACTGGCCATTTCTTCATTCGCAGAACCATCAAAAGTAACTTTACCAGTAATAGCTATATTTTTCTCGTTTTCTGCATAAATGAATGGCGAATAATTATATATATCAGTACCCTCCCACCTTACTTTTTTTAAGGGTAAATAACTTGATGGGTTAGAACTAAACTTTACAACTACCGAATCCTCAAAAGCTAAATGGATATTACTTTTTAATACTAAAGGGCCATCAAAAAAATATACACCTGGATTTACAATTAGTTTTCCTCCACCCGCTTTTGAAAGTTCATTAATTAATGAGTCAAAAATTGGTTTTATATCCTCTGTATTCCCTACAGGGCTTAGCATTATCTCATAATCAGGAAAAGAAGGTAAATCTACTTTTGAAAGAATTTCTTTTTCTAATTTTTCGATCTCAAGATTATCTGTGCCTTCATTACAAGAGAATATGGCAACAATGCTAAGAAAAAAACATATTTTATTTATCATAGATTAACGCGCAAAATTGTATTGAAAAGTAACAATATTTTCTATTAATCCAGTATTTTTGCTATTCAAACTGCCTTAATAAAGTTTATCGGGCATTAAATTGACTTCCTTAAAAAGAGGAATAAAAAGAAAATTAAAGCATGGAAATCCCAAAGACGTACGAAGCACAAAGCGTAGAAGACAAATGGTATTCAAAATGGATGGAGAACAAGCATTTTAAATCTGTCCCAGATGATAGAGAGCCTTTTACCATTGTTATACCCCCACCAAACGTAACAGGGGTGCTTCATATGGGGCACATGCTTAACAATACTATTCAAGATATTTTAGTTCGTAGAGCACGATTACTAGGGAAAAATGCTTGTTGGGTACCTGGTACCGATCATGCGTCTATTGCTACAGAGGCAAAAGTTGTTGCTAAGCTAAAGGAAGAAGGCATCAATAAAAGTGATTTAACACGTGATCAATTTTTAGAACATGCATGGGAGTGGACACATAAGCACGGAGGAATTATCCTTGAGCAACTAAAAAAGTTAGGAGCTTCATGCGATTGGGATCGTACGAAATTTACCATGGATGATGATTTATCGCAATCGGTTACCAAAGTATTTGTAGATCTTTATAAAAAAGGATTAATATACAGAGGATACCGAATGGTAAACTGGGATCCTGAAGCAAAAACAACGCTTTCTGACGAGGAAGTTGTTTACATTGAAAAACAAGGAAAACTTTATTATTTAGACTATCAAGTAGAAGGTTCTGATGAAAAAGTAACCATCGCTACTACTCGTCCAGAAACAATCCTGGGAGACACTGCTGTTTGTATTAACCCAAATGACGAACGTTTCACTCATTTAAAAGGTAAAAATGTAATTGTTCCTATCGCTAATCGATCCATTCCTATTATCGAGGACGAATATGTTGATATGGAATTTGGTACGGGTTGCTTAAAAATTACACCTGCTCACGATCAAAACGATAAAGTTATTGGTGACAAACACAAGCTCCACGTTATTGATATTTTTAATGATGATGCTACCCTAAATGCTAACGGGTTACACTACAACGGAAAAGACCGTTTTGTGGTTCGTAAAGAAATCATTGAAGAGTTAAAAGGTCTTGGAGTTGTCAATAAAATTGAAGATTACACGAATAAAGTTGGAACATCAGAGCGAACAAAAGCTGTTATTGAACCTAAAATATCGGTTCAATGGTTTTTAAAAATGGAAGACTTATCAAAACCAGCTTTAGATAATGTAATGAACGATACTGTTCAGTTTCATCCTGCCAAGTTTAAGAATTCATACCGTCACTGGATGGAAAATGTTCGTGATTGGAATATTTCTAGACAACTATGGTGGGGACATCAAATCCCTGCATTCTTTTACGGAGATGATTTGAATGATTTTGTAGTTGCTGAAACAGCCGAAGAAGCAGCTAAACTTGCATCTGAAAAACTAGGGAAAGAAATTTCTGCGGCAGACTTAAAGCAAGATCCAGATGCTTTAGATACTTGGTTTTCTTCTTGGTTATGGCCTATTTCTGTTTTTAACGGAATAAACGAACCAGATAATGAGGAGGTTAATTACTACTATCCAACAAACGACTTAGTTACTGCACCAGAAATTATGTTCTTTTGGGTAGCTCGTATGATTATTGCTGGATACGAGTATCGTGATGAATTTCCTTTTAAAAACGTTTACTACACAGGTATCGTGAGAGATGAAAAAGGAAGAAAAATGTCAAAGCAATTAGGTAACTCACCTGATCCAATTGAGCTAATTAATAAATACGGGGCAGATGGTGTACGTGTGGGTATGCTTTTATGCTCTCCTGCTGGTAACGACCTTCCTTTTGATGAATCTTTGTGTGAGCAAGGCAGAAACTTCTCCAACAAAATATGGAACGCCCTTCGTTTAGTTAAAAACTGGGAAATAAGTGATACTATTGATCAGCCAGAATCGAGTAAAGTTGCCTTAGAGTGGTTTGGAAACAAATTAGCTCAAACTGTAGAAAGCCTAAATCAATCATTTGATCAATTTAGAATTTCTGAAGCATTAATGACTACCTACAAGTTAGTTTGGGATGATTTCTGTTCTTGGTTATTGGAGATGGTTAAACCTGCTTACCAGCAACCAATTGATAAAGCTACTTACGATCAATTAATTGGTTACTTTGAGCAGGTACTAATACTTATGCACCCATTTACGCCATTTGTTACAGAAGAAATTTGGCATCTATTAACCGAAAATGATGAAAACAAAACCATCAATTTCGAAAAATGGCCAACTAACACAACTGTTAATGAAAAGCTGCTAGCTGAATTTGAAATAGCAGTTGATACTATTACAGAAATTAGAACGATTCGTAAAAACAACAACTTAGCAAACAAAAACAGCATTGACTTAAGCATTATTAAAGGTGATAATTATTCAAACACCTTTGATGCAGTTATTGCTAAACTAGGAAACATCGAAAACTTATCTTTTACAGAAGAGAAACTTGCTAACGCTTTTTCATTTGTTGTGAAGGGCAGTGAATATTTCATCCCTTTTGGCGATTCAATTGATGTAG
>Ga0208830_1001152_pt1 | contig 12106 bp, 10 predicted proteins | sample DeeseametaMP2634_FD_184169 | JGI IMG/M metagenome (GOLD analysis project Ga0208830, IMG submission 184169) | Marine microbial communities from the Deep Atlantic Ocean - MP2634 (SPAdes) | ecosystem: Environmental > Aquatic > Marine > Oceanic | place: Northeast of Antigua and Barbuda, North... | reverse complement strand
TATTTTCCAAGCAATAACTTGTTTTTTCGTTCGCACAAATCTTGGTATATCAACAAAAACCATATTCTTTCTTATGCTAAAACAAAAGGGGTTATTGAACTTTCCAATCACGTCACAGCTAAATTATCCAAATACAAAAAAGGGGAATTAGAAGCTTTTACCAATAAAAAAATAAAGAAATAAGAAAGTCAAAAGAATAATTACTTTTAAAGGTTTCCATTTAATACTAGAATAACCACGTAATGGCGATCAAAACTCAGTATTTACTAATTACAATATCAATAGTTAAATTTTTTTGTCCATTAGTTTATCGTTTTAGCTCATTCATTCATATAATTTGTCTGATGCTTTACGCTAGACTTTCTTTAGAGAAATTAAAATACACTTATGAATATTAAAAGTATCTTACTCGTATCCGTAACCATGTTTTTTGCTGTACAGCCAGCAAATGCCCAAAAGTGGAAAGAAAAGCTTAAGGCTGCAAAGGAAAAAATGAATGCTTCTCTGGATGGGGGAGCAAGCAATAATAAAGATTATAGCTCAGATTATGAAGGTGTTGTGTTTGAGGATATGATGACTTATGTCGATGCATGGGACGGTAAAAAAAATGTTAAACATAGTTTTTGGAGCTCAAAAGACAATAAATACTACAGAAAAGATCCTGTGAACATAATTGTTAAGAAAGATGGAGACTCTTATCAACAATTCGCAATAGATAATAGAAAATTTGGACCAATAAAAAATGACGACTCAGATAAAGTGATCGGCTTTAAAGGAATAACATCTGGCAGGAAATTGTATTTAAATGAGAATACAATAGTTACGTATGCTACGAATGATGAAGGAAAAATTTTCATAGCTTCTGTATTGGGAGAAAAACAGCCAATGAGTAAACTAGTTGCTGAGATTGAAGCGTATCAAAAGTATACTTCAACAATTATTAATAAAGATGTAGCTTCTGCAAATGCAGAAAGAAAGAGAATAGCGGAGGAAAAGGCAGCCGATAGAAAGGCAAAGTATGGCTTACACGACAAGGATATCAAGTCAGCGAAGGTTATTATTAAGCTACCTAAAGAAAACGGCAACTTTATGTCTGTAAATTTTGATATTGAAACAACACTTACGGATGGAACGGTCATAACAACAGCTAACCAAGGATTTTATGAGGATTATGAAATAAATAAAAATTATAAGACTGATTTCAATGGAAATTTGGAGTCTGGATTTATAAAAGGAGATGCTGTAGAAGTATCAATAGTATCTAAGCACAACAATAATATTAAAGCAAATGCAAGTGAAGCATTAAGTTATAACAAAGGACCCGTGTTTTATTTGTACGGAAGAGGATGGAGCGGTTCTGCAGGCGAAGATGGAGAGGATGTGGAAATAGAAATAAAGCAAGAAAAGCATGGTGTAACTGGAAAGCCAGTGTTAAGGGTTAAATTAACTAGTACAGCTGATCGTGCTAAATTAAAAGAGTTTTCTTTAGAACCAACAGCAAGCATGGTAGTGAAAACTTATGGAGGTAAAGGAGGCAAAGCAGATGGTAGACCCTATGATGGAGGTGATGGAGGTGATATTATCGTTTATAAAGATCCAAGTGTACAGTCATTTAGGATAAAATATGACGTTAAAGGAGGGGCACCAGGTGGTATTTCTGCAAATTATGGTAGAGACGGTGAATATCGTGAAGTAAAACAAAAGGTATCTTTTTAGTACGATCAATATTTTCGTGCTTTATAAGCCACTAATTAACCAATTAGTGGCTTTTTTATGTCCATTAGTTCCCTTAATTGTACCATTGGTCTATTAGATTAATAAACACACATTTTCTATCCTACTTTTAGTTCGAATTAATAAAATTTTAATAAATGAAAAAAGTATTACTTTCTGCGGCATTGCTTTGCGGATTATCCTCTATTTCAAATGCTCAAGTCTCTAATGGCTTACTAGCTCACTATCGTTTTGACGGAAATGTAAATGACTCATATAACAGTAATGATGGATCTTTGGTTGGTACAACTGTAAGCTATGTTACCGACAGGCATGGGAACATAAATAGCTGTATCTCATTTAATTCAAACGCATATGTGAACTTACCTACTGGATTAAGTGATAGTCCAGAAAGATCAATCTCTCTTTGGTTTATTACTTCAGAGCCAGGAGGTTTGATAGGTCATAACGATGGACCAGGAACTTATGCGCCCATCTTATATATTGGAGAAGATGAAAGGTTGCATGGAAAATATTGGGATGGTAGCCAAGGAAGTGTAAGCCAAACGAACTATGTTTTAACAGACTCCTTATGGCATCATGTAGTGATAACTGGAGATAACAGTGGTCAAAAATTATATTTAGATAATCAATTAATAGGTACTACTACAGTGCCTATATCTACTGATGCTTTTCCAAATACTAATATTGGCATAGTGGATGCAACGAACTGGCCATCGCCTCCTTCAAATAATAATATTAAAGGGGCTATTGATGATGTTAGATTATATGATACTGTGATAGACCCAACAACGATTGATTTAATTCAAAATACTCCCGCTTGGACACCTCCTGCTTATCCATATGCTTCTAACATTGTATACGTAAATCCAAACGCTACAGGAAATAATAACGGAGCCTCATGGGCAGACGCCTTTACAGATCCACAAGATGCTTTCTTTAGCACGGTAGATGGTAACGAGGTTTGGATTGCTCAAGGAGAGTATAAAAGAAATACAACCGATAGATTTGTAACCTTTGGATGGTTAACTGATTCCATAAAAGTATATGGTGGTTTTTCTGGTAATGGAACAGAAACATCAATTAATGAGAGGGATTGGGATTTATATCCAACAATTTTTAGTGGAGATATAGGTTTAGTAGGTGATACTAGTGATAACTCTTATACTGTTTTTTCAGGACCGTTTGGCTCTTCTTCTGATGTTATAAATTATTCTTATATCGATGGAATTAAAATAACAGGTGGTTCTGCAGATGGCGGTAATTATCCTAATTTTGAATCCGTAGGAGGAGGAATAGATGTTAATGATTATGTTACACACGTTGTATTAAATAATATTGAGTTTTACGATAATTATGCTATCCAAGGAGGTGCTATGTCATTTGTTAATGAGGCAGGACCTAGTGATATGAGAATTGAACTAAACAATATCATAGCTCACGATAACTCAGGTAGATCTTCGGTAGTTGGTCACTTTAGAGCATTTAGTGGAAGACAAATAGATTTAACTATTACAAACTCCCTTTTTCATAATAATTATGCTTTGAATTCCCTAAATGGTCAAACTCAAGATTTTGGAACTGTGTTATTTGTTGGTGCTAACAGTACAAACTTTGATTTTAAGTTTATCAATAATACAGTTGCTAACAACAGTTATGGTGATCAACATGACTCATGGGGAGTATTAAGATGTTACAATCTAAACTCAACAACATCAATGGTAGCTCAAAATAATATTTTTTATGGTAATGGTAATGGAAATGGAGTAAATAGTATAATGGATATCACTGATATGGGGGCTAGTTTAACCAAGCGTCCTTTTGATAATGTAACCCTAAGAAATAATATACTTGAAAATGGACATAATATTGATTCAGCAATAGATATAAATAACTCTACAAATGATCCGTTATTTAATGATCCGTCTAATGATGATTTTAGCTTGTCAGCGGGTTCACCTGCTATAGATTCTGGCTCATTAGTTGGCGTACAGTCTTGGGTGCCGATAGTTGATATATTAGGGAACGATAGAGTGTCAGGAAATGCAGTTGATAGAGGAGCTTATGAATATGGTTCGCAAGTTTCAAGTATAGAAATTACAACCAAATCAGACATCGTTTTATATCCAAACCCAGCCGTTGAGGCATTTTCAATTAAAGCTGATCAACCAATCAACCGAGTGAATATTTATTCAACTACAGGTCAGTTAGTAATATCAGAAACGAAATCAAACATATCAATTGAAAGCTTAAATACTGGCTTATATCACGTAGAGATAGTAACAGGTCAAAAAACAACAATCAAAAAGCTTGTAAAAAATTAATTTGTTTTAGATCAAGTAGTTTACTTGTCTATTTTGATTGATTAAAGCCTCTCATTTGAGAGGCTTTTTTAGTTTGATACAGTTTCTTTATTTATGGTTAAATGATAACTATAATACACCGATCCAATCAACAACCCAAATAAAAGTGTAAAACCTCCAGCTTCAAATAACATCTTTTTAGATTGAAAAATATGGACAATATCAACAAATAGTCCTTTAGGGTTTGTAACTATATCCCAACTGTTCCACCGTAGTATTCTGCCTAAGTAGATGCCAAATCCTGAAAGTAAAATGAGGTTAATTAGAATAACATTACTAATTAACCTATTAAAAAATTGATGTAATACTTGGTGCACTTTCTTTAGGGAAAGAGTAGCTAGCATAAAACCAGCGACAGAAAACATAGTTAATAAGCTTAAATCAATCCAAAAAGTAGGCGATGTTCTATGAGGAAGATGAACAAAATCTGTGATAAGGTATGGGGCATTAGGAAAAAAGGCCAGCCATATTCCTCCATAGGCCAATAGCTTCCATTTAGATTTGGAAACATCCATTTTAAGAGAAATACCATAGGGTATAAAAGCCAAGAATAAATTCCATATCAAAAAGATATATGTTATTCTTCCAGTGTGTTGTACTCTAAATCCTAATAAGATAATACAAATGACAGATAAGATTAAAATAGCAATTGTTTGCTTTGATTTATTCATTTAGGTTAAGTTTTAATTAATAGCTGAAAAGTCATGAGGCAGTGTAAGAACAAACATGATTAGAAAGTAAAAAAAACATACTAGTATAGTTCCGATTGCAATAAGTATAATACGTTTGACTTCTTTATTCATAATGGTTGAAAATACTTTCGTTTGTCTTTAAATAAGTCAACGTGTAAGAAGGCCATTGTATATTGTCTTTCGCTAAAAAGAGTCGGGTTTTACGCCTGTTGTAACGTTCTAATGTTTTGTTGTTTGGTAATTCTTCTTCTAGAGCTAGAAGTTTAGGTATTGTTCGGTCACTAAATGAAAATAAATACCTCCAATCTGGCTCTATACCTTTAGCTAGTGCAGCATGTACATTGTAGTCAATAATATAATTTTCCCAGTCAATCGGACTTAAACAAGCTATGCAAACGATAAAACTAATAGTTAGTCTATTGAAATAATACCAGTTAGTTTTGTTTTTGGAAATTTTGATTATCGTAAATGCTAATCCGATTAAACACAAACCTAAATAAACATACACGCCAATTCGTTTTAAGGTAAGGTCGTACTCACTGATGTATAACCAATTTTTGTATACACAAATACCTACTAAAACAATGTTTTGTGCAATCCAACCGTAGGTAAGCATATCCATCCACTTTCTATTTTCACCAAGTAATTCTCGTTTGTAATTAAAGAGCAGGACAATAGATATCGCTAAAATGATGGAAAGAATAAGCATGTTGATTGCTGAGTGAAGCATACGGCTATAAGAGGCATCTATTTCTTTTTGAGTCAGGCTATAAATGTCTAGTACATTGGATAGTAATAGAATTATATTCAAAGAACCTAATAAGAATAAGCCAGCAGTAACTAAATGACTATTTGTTTTTTCATTAGTGATACTTATAGTTTCACTAAGTTTATTAGCATCATTTGTCTCTTCAAGCCACTTTAATTCTACATTATAAATTAATCCATATAGCCAAATGATAACATCTACATTAAACAATATCCATTGAATAGAAATAAATGATAAGTCAATGGATGCTATAAAGTCAGCAAAGAGTTTATTTGAAAAAGCATACATAGCTACAAAAAGCATGATTACTGGTATCGTGGTTATTACAATCCAATACTTTTTTAGAAGCGTATTAATTTTAGGTGTTCCATTATCTTTAAAAAATAAAATTGGAGCCAAAATGAAGGATAAAAACTGATGCAATAATCCCGATAATAGTTGATAGTTTTGATACATTAATGTCCCTTGTAAAATAATAAGAGTAACGAGATAAATACTGAGGCTATAGCCATCTCCATAAAAAGCAATGCAAATACTTGAAAGAGTAGTAGCTCCTAACAATATATAAGAGGAAGTTTTTAGATTATCCCTTTGAGAAACTAATAAATAGATCAAATAGACCAAGTGGAAGAGAAGAAAGTTAACTCCAATACCTTGCTTGTAAAACACAATATTACTAAGGACTAATAAAATGGAAAAAAAGATGTTTTTTGTTTTCATAGCGTAGGTTTTAAATTGATAATGTTTAAGCTGATTTCGGTACTACTAATTATTTTATAGACTAAGAAAGCTTCAAAGATTATTACAAATGATACTATCACATTTAATACAAAATAAAGGATGGTTTTATCCTGATAGTACTTTAAATAAAAGACTAAAAGGAATAGCAAAAAGGGACCATTAATGAAGAATAAGAGAAAAGGTAAATTTATAATGACTAGAATATTAATTATCATTCCTATGATAATAAAGTTCTTTTGAAGATGATAAATGATACCTATTGAATGCTCGATATTCGAGGTAATGATTGAGAAGAAGACAAGCAAATACAATAGTATCATTATCTCTTCATGAACAAAGACTTTTCCATATATGCCGAACACAAAAAATAGTGTTGTGAGTTGAAGCACTATTGTTTCTAAAAAATAATAAGATTCTTTAGATGAACGGTCATAGCTGTAAAGCCCCGCTAATATCAATGATAGTATTGGTAAAGTAACTAGAAATATAATGCCAAAAGGGATAATTAATAAAATCCAAAATCTATCAAAAAATAGAAAGATAGATAAGGATAATAATAGGTTAACTATTATATAAACAGCCTTCATAACTCCTGAATATTATATTGATCAATCAAATCGTTCGTATTTATATGAAGCATATTCTCATAAGAGAGGTGATGAAAGGGGAGTGCTAACCTTCCTTTTCTGTACGAGCGAATAAATAGTGGCAGCTTATTAATAAAACCTATGCTAGAGATCAATACAAAAATTTGATAAACACTGAGCTTTCCGTTACCCAATAAATAGTATTGCAGAGCAACTTCATTTTTCACCTCTGTATTGGTTGAGGTAAGTACATGCATGATATCGTGACGCTCAAATTTTGGAAGAATGTCCAGTTCATTATCAAGTAAAAAGGAATAATAAGCATGCCCTAATTGATCATCTTTAAATACACTCAAATCACTCTTGGTAATATTCCAAGCTCTTTTCTTTCGCTTAAAATAGCGTCTATACAATCCTTCGGATGCAAAAAATAGTATTTTATAAAATTTATTCCTCATAATTCAAATAACTTTGAAATTCAAAGTAAATAGATCAAAAAAATATTATATCCCTTTGATAAGCTTTTCTAATGCATTAATGTGTTCTTCAAAAGCTTCCTTTCCTTTTTTCGTACAAGCATAACTGGTGTTCGGTTTTTTACCAATAAATGCTTTCCTAACAGTTACAAACTCTTTCTTTTCTAGTGCACTGATATGACTAGCCAAATTTCCGTCTGTTACACCTAACAACTCTTTCATTTCTTTATAATCCACCCAATCGTTTACCACAAGCACCGACATGATACCAAGGCGAACCCTGCTTTCAAAAGCTTTATTTATTTGGTCAATCTTTCCCACACGTAAAGTTAACGTATTCGCTCGTATTTAAAATAAATGTAAATTCCGTAAACAATATGCATCAACCCAAAACCAATCGCCCAATAAACAATACCGTAACCTAAATCAAACAGACTTAATAGTCCAATACACGATTGAACAATACCCAATCCCTTGATCTCTTTGAGAGTGTAGTGGCTTGCATTAATCAAGGCTAATCCATAAAAGAGTAGAGTAGCGGCAGGGATTAATATATAATATCTGTGATAAATAAGTCCTAAAACAACAATTCCTCCAATAGCTAGAGGTATAGCCATGTTAATTATCATCTTCTTTGCTGTTTTATTCCAAAAAGGAAATTGCTGTTTTTTAGCTTTTCGTTTGCTTAAAACATAAGCAGTAGCTAAAGAGAGTAATAGAACTCCAAGAGGAATAGCAAACATTTGCTTAATAATATCTTTAGTTATTCTAATATGACCATTGTAAGCTATAAAATGATCTTGAACAATAAAATAGGCTAATATTGCTCCAATAATAGCATATAGTCCAATGAAAATTCCTGATAACCCCGAAAGCGACATAAATTTTGTCGAGCCTTCCATCATTTTTCTGATGTGGGTGATGTCTTGATGATGTTTATTGCTCATAAAAAGAACTTTGTTTTTCAAAGTTATTAAATTAACGTAACCTTCCAAATAATATTTTAATCGTTTAAGTTTTTTTAAGAACTGCATTTCAACGTAAAAAAAATGCAGTTCACAGCATTATCTTTTAGCAGATGTGTGGTATTTCAATATATCATATATATTTATGGTATAAATATTGCAGTGTTATGAAAAAAATAATTTTCTTATTTAGTTGTATAGTGTCAATTGGAATAGTGTCAATTGGATATAGTCAAAATGTAGGTGTTGGTACAACCACTCCTTCTACTTTTTTTCATGTTAAACCACCTGTTACTGTTGTTGATCCAGTTAGGATAGAAGGTTTAGCCAATGGTTTGGATTCAAATTTTGTTGTCGTTGATGCGAATGGTGTTTTAAGATTACGACCAGCTAGCACATTACCAAGTGGTAGTGGTGGAGGAAATAATATTTCTTTTCAAGTCAATGGATCTAATCTAGAAATAACGGATAATGGAGGAACGTTAACTGTACCACTTTCTTCTTTGCAAACAGGAGGTTCAGGAAACGATTTAGATACTGTTGTAGGTAATGAGTATAATACTACTTTCCAAGTAAACGGAGCAAACCTAGAAATCATAGATGGTGGTGGAACATTATCTGTACCGTTATCTTCATTAGGAGCAGGAGGTAGTAGTTGGGATTTACTAGGAAATGCTGGAACAAACCCTGCGACAAATTTTTTAGGAACGACTGACAATAATGATGTAGTTGTTAGAGCAAATAATACGGAAGTCTTAAGAGTTTCAACAGCTGGTGAGCTATTAGTTGGAACTACAACCACAGGAGGTGCAAATATTGTTACGAGAGCAACAGGAACAACTGGAGGTGTATTTATTGTTCATGATGGAAATGCACCAGCTTTTCAGGCAGTTAATACTGGGGTAGGAACAGACCCACCAATTACTGCGGTTACAGCTTCTTTTTCTCCAGCTATCGATGGAAGAAATACACAGTCAAATGGTAATGGTATTGCAACAGCTACAAGCGGAGTAACACCATTATTATCAACTACTGGTAGTGGAGGAGCGTTTACAGGTTATCATGGAGCACTTGGAGCGTCTGTAAATGTGCTGGAGGGTGTTGGTATTATAGGATCTGGTAACGGACAAGTTACTTACACATTACCTCTAAACGATGGGGCTGGAGGAGCTTTTACAGGGCAAAAGTATGGAATACTAGCTAGGGCAACAAACCCAACGGGTTTAAGTACTGGTGTATATGGTATTGGTAATCAATGGGGAGTTTTTGCAGGAGGTAATTCTGGTGCAACTGGAACCAAGTCTTTTGTAATTGATCACCCACTTGATCCAGATAATAAAATATTGAAACACTACTCTATGGAATCGCCAGAGGTATTGAACTTTTATAGAGGAAATGCTGTGTTAGATGCTAATGGAGAAGCAGTAGTTGAGCTGCCAAACTATTTTACTGCACTAAATAAAGACTTTTCTTATCAATTAACTGCTATAGGTTCTGCTAGTAACGCTTTCATAAAAACAGAAGTTAACCAAAATGGACAATTTGTTATTGCAGGTGGTCAACCCGGACAAAAAATTTCTTGGAATGTGTATGGACAAAGAAACGACAAGGCTGTTCAAGCTAACCCATTTAGTACAGTAGTAGAGTACGACAAACCTCAAGAAAAGAAAGGTAAGTATCTCTCTCCAGAAGCTTATGGACAATCATGGGAAGATGCATATTTCCCACTAAAAGAAGAAACGGGTGTTCGAGCTGATTATCAAGTGAAGGATAAAAAGTAGTAAGTCTAAAGCTTCACAATTTTTTGCTGATGAATTTTTCCATCTGACAAAAATAGTGTTACAAAATAAGTTCCAGAGATCAACTCAGTTAATTGGATTGAATGCTCACTGCTTGATAAAACAACCTTGCCAGTAACATCCATAAGTTGTATGGTTTGAACAGCTGTTGTTGATTTTATTGTTAATTCGTTGGAAGTTGGATTAGGATAAATGCTTATGTTAGTCTCGTTAAGATTATTCATACTAGTTGATTGGTTACAACTTGTAGCGCACCAGTTTCTTGTATTTAATTCACATTTAATGGTTTCATAGGCTAGTTTATTTGTTCCATTTCCAGGATACGTTCTAATACCTAGCGTTCTTAAATACTCATAAAAAGCAGTGTCTGAGATGCCATAATAGGGAACAAGTGCGGCAACTTCAGCATGACTCCAATCATTTGTTTTAAAAATAGTCAAATACTTAATGTTTGATTGATATGTGTCCCATGCGTCAAACACATTTTCGTAAAACTGCGCTTGCAAAGCTTCACTGCTATTACAAACATCACTAGAGGAATACCCACATTCAGCAAAGTAAATAGGTTGATTGGTATCGGGATAAGCAGTAACCAACTCTTGAAAATCTGTAAATACAGCTGAAGGTGGCTTCATGGTGAAATTACTTTCCAAAGGGTAGTAAGTAGTTGATACGATATCAGTTTTATTATTTACGATTTTACAAAGGTTTGAAAGGTAAGGATCAACTAAACTGTGATGTGTTAATGTAACCCCTATGTTTAAATCTTCTCCATGTAAGGCAAAATACTTTTGTTTAGCATAGACGCGAATAGAATCAATAAAAATACTATAATCTACATATTGCAAACTATCAATTCCCCAGTAAACGTCAGTTTCATTTCCGATTGTTAATGCGGATAATTTTAAATTGGGAAGATGAGAAAAAACCGTATCTAGTGCTCTTTTAAAGTATGAAATCATCAGTGGATCCGAAAAATTAACGGTATCTAATCCATTGGGCAACGTTCTGGAAACAGTATTTATCGTTGCCATTTGAAGTTCAACTTCTAAATTATACGCAGGGTAATAAAAATCAATTAGATCTAGAAATCCAGTAATAAAGCTTTGGTTAAAATTGCCAGTGTCACTTTCTAGATCGTTCCATGTAAAAAACAAATGAACAGATTCCATGCAAGCATCAATGGCATAAAGTAAAGAAGAGTCATAGTTGCCATTTTCTGCCAAATCGACTTGGTAGGCTAATGTTCGATTCCCTTTAGACTGCTGACCGTAAACAGTTATCGAAAATAAAAAGGATAGAAGTAGAATATAATTTTTCATGGATATGATTTTCAACCATTTTTACGAAAATTATTTTAGTTTGTTGCAGAAAATTACTCCTGAATTAAGCCTCCTGTGATTCTGGTAAGCTCTGTGTTTACGTCAATTAATTCATAGGTCGCTTCTAATGAAGCAATACCCGTATTTAAAAATGCAAGCTGTAAATCACGGTAATCAAAAGAGTTGATAATTCCTGCCTTAAAGCGTTCTTCAGCCAAAGATAGATTTACTCTTGCGTTATTAAAGATGTCTCTAGAAAGCTTTAAGATTTGTTTTCTTGCCTCAAATAACTGGTATTGAGTGTTTAGTTGGGTTGTTAAGTTTACTTTAGCATCTTCTATGTTCAAATTAGAAATCTCTTCTTGGATTTTTGTGTTTTGAATTTGAGTTTTAACTTTTCCACCGTTAAATAGGTTATAGCTTAAAGAAAAGTTCGCATAATAGTTAATGTTTAAACCATTTTGAGCAGGAAAATCTGCAATTTTAAAACGACTATTTGTTGCATTAGCTCCAAGTGAAAAATCAAATACAGGATATAAATTAGATCGAGCAATTTTTAGTTCTTGCTTCATAATCGCCAAATTGATGTATTGGTTTCTAATGTTTGTGTTGTTGGTTAACATCTTTGTTTTTAAATCAGCTAAATCATAGGATTGGG
>Ga0208830_1001145_pt1 | contig 12156 bp, 11 predicted proteins | sample DeeseametaMP2634_FD_184169 | JGI IMG/M metagenome (GOLD analysis project Ga0208830, IMG submission 184169) | Marine microbial communities from the Deep Atlantic Ocean - MP2634 (SPAdes) | ecosystem: Environmental > Aquatic > Marine > Oceanic | place: Northeast of Antigua and Barbuda, North... | reverse complement strand
CGTTCACGCTCACTGCAATGCCGGCTCAGGCCAATCCTCTGGATGGTCTGATCGACGTCGATATCCGTACTGGCTCCTCGGGCCATTACCATCGCTATCGTACGCCGCAACCCGGTTCTGCTGATTGGGCCGAGCGCCGCTTCATTCACAACAGCAGCTCCGTCATTCGGACCCACATCCTGCCCACTGCGGCAGAATATGGTGAAGAAGGCGAATGGCTTGCCGACTCGCTGATCGTTCCTGGTGTACGTGCCGCCCAAAACGGCCGTTACAAGAACTACATCACGGCCGTCGGTCGCTACGACGTGAACGTTAACGTTCGCATCGAAAGCCGTAGCCGTACGGCCCGTCAAGAAATCGTCGAGATTTCGGTCTTCATGGAAATGCATGGACCGCACCTCGATTATCGTGGCGAGTCGACGACCGTTCGTCTGGTGGGTATCCAAACCCGTCCAGGCTACTGGACGTTCTATCCGCGCAACTCTGTGCGTGGCTGGAGACGCTAATAACGAAAATGACAACCGTCCCCATTTGGGGGCGGTTGTTTTTTTGTGCATTCACCCCCTTCTCATGGCATACTATGGCCATTATGGCGAAACCTAAGATTAAATATACCTGTAACGACTGTGGTGCTAGCTATCCGCGCTGGCAAGGGCATTGCGAAAGCTGCGATGCTTGGAACAGTATTGTCGAAGAAATTCCTGTAGCGGCAAGCCCGATGAGCGGCCGTGTTTCAGGCGGTAAAGCTGCCCAGCTCGTATCGCTTGATGGCGCCCCTGAAGATGCCCCTCGTCACCTGACCCAAAGCGCTGAATTTAACCGCGTTCTTGGTGGTGGCATGGTACCGGGCTCAGCTATCCTTATTGGTGGCGACCCTGGTATTGGTAAATCAACATTGCTACTACAAACCGCCGCACACCTAAGCCAAAAAACACCTGTTCTTTACTTTAGCGGTGAGGAATCAGCCTCTCAAATTCAAATGCGTGGCCGCCGCCTTGGGCTTGAAAAAGCAAACGTGCACATTGCCACGACGGGCCACCTAGAAACTATTCTGGCCACCATTGCTGACCATAAAGCTGGCTTTGCCGTGATTGACTCTATTCAAACAGTGTTCTCAGACAAGACCGAATCAGCCCCCGGTACCGTGAGCCAAGTTCGCCTTGCTGCCAACGAAATTATTGGCGCCGCTAAACGTGCAGGTACCTGCATTGTATTTGTTGGTCACGTGACTAAAGAAGGCCAAATTGCTGGCCCACGTGTGCTTGAACACATGGTTGATACTGTCATGTACTTTGAAGGTGACCGTGGTCAGCCTTTCCGCATTCTGCGTACCTTCAAAAACCGTTTTGGTGCCACCAACGAAATTGGCGTATTTGATATGGGTGATAAAGGCCTACGAGACGTGCCGAACCCATCGGCCATGTTCTTGGATGAACGCTCGCTTGAAGCTGCAGGCAGCGCCGTTATTACAGCAATGGAAGGCACCCGCCCTATGCTGATGGAAGTACAGGCCTTGGTTTCAGCAACCAACCTTGCCCAGCCCCGCCGTACCACACTTGGTGTTGATGGTGGCCGTTTGGCAATGCTTTCAGCCGTGCTTGATAAGCATGCAGGCTTTACATTTTCAAACCATGATATTTTCTTGAACATTGCAGGCGGCCTAAAGGTAACCGAACCTGCGGCTGACCTTGCAATGGCGTCGGCCATGGTATCGTCACTTCTAAATAAGCCCATCCCTGCTGACCGTGTAGTCATGGGTGAGCTTGGTCTTACAGGTGAAGTACGTAGCGTTGGCCAGATGGATATTCGCCTTAAAGAAGCTAAAAAGCTTGGCTTTAAAGTGGCGATTATTCCAGCGGGCATCACACCGCCAAAAGTTGACGGCCTAAAGGTCGTGCCGATTAAGCGCCTAAGCCAGCTTGTTGAACATCTGTTTTAATAATAAGAAGACCCCATAACATGACCTCGATTGACTTACTCCTTATTGCCTTCACCTTAGGTGCAGCCTCTAACGGTTACCGCCGTGGTGTTATCCGTGAAGGTTTAATTTTGGCCATGTGGCTCCCGATTTATATTGTTGCAATTATCTTGGTGTTTACCACGTATGCCCCTCAAACAGCGGTTGAGAACAACCAGTCACTTGCGATGAATGATGTTCTTTGGACGTTGGGTAGTATCTTCCTACTAGGTAACGTTTTTGTTTACCTAATTAACAAAACACTTATTCAGCCTTGGTTATATCAGCGCCGCCTTTTGAATACTGAGTCTACGCTTAAAATTCTTGGTTTTGTGTTGGGTGGTTTCCGTTTTGTGGCTGTCTTTTTTGCGACCCTTATGGTGTACGATATTTTTGTATCGCCCCTAGCCTTCCAAAAGCTGCCAGACTCCCAGTACATCAAAGAAGCTTATGAAACCAGTAAGCCTGTTAAGCGCTGGCTGATTGAAGAAGGCTACCTTGATGTTGAAATTCAGGTTTACGATGCCCGCGTTGAAGAAGAGAAAAACAAGAAGCAGCAGCTTCTGCGTGGTACAGGTTTTGAAGGTATTCTGAATCGAGATTAATCTTCACCCCATAAAAAAAGAGCCCCAAAGTATAAAACTTTGGGGCTCTTTGCATTTGGTGATATCACCTATCGCGATTGGTTGCCTTCAGGCACCGGATTGTTGGTCAGAAGTGCCAAGCGCTTCAGGTCTTTCGACCATTCATCGTTGGTAGCGTAGTTCTTCTTCACCAATTCGAAGAGATACTTCGACATTTCGCACAGGGCGGGTTTATTGGTGAACGCCTCAATGAGCGGCTGCAAACGCAGCATGCTAGCAACATCCTCGGTGAAGAGTGCATCAACCGTCTTGGTCACACTCAGCTTCGGCTTACGAGCCTGATAGGTCTCGGCAATCGAATCAAAGTGCATGGTTGCGGTAATGCTTTCACCGGCTTCATGGGGCAGTTTACCGCCAAACATTTCGACCGTAATCTTACCCGCCCGCAGCTTGCCATGCTGGCTAACGTACGGCGCATAAAGCGTGATTTGGATGTGCGGCGCACGGAAAATCAACCGAGACGGTAAACCGTAGCTGCGGCGGTTGATGATGCCTTTGGTAACGGTGCGCGTGTTTTCGATGATCACACGGCCGTCCTTCGCATCACGGCGAACTTCAGAAATCAGCCCCGGCGACACAAGGTCAAGGTTCAGGTGCTGATTATCAAGGCGGCTTTTGAGCGACTTACCAACCAGTGGGTCGGCAATGCTTACAAGCTCAAACCAACGACGCAGCAAATACTTGTGCGCCAGGAATGGCTTTATATTTTCGTTGAACATAAGGTTCCTCCGAAAAGAGTCAGAGAGAAAGGTGCAGAAATAAAAAAGAATAGAAGATAAGTAAGATTTAACCTGCCCACTTTACGCATTTTCGGGCAAAACAGCAAGCCCTACTTAAAAGTAGGGCTTTGAATTCAGTATGTTACTTAGCGTTTTTTCGTTGAATACGGGTTATCGCCAGCTTCGGTAATCAAGCGGAAAACAATCCCCTCAAGGCCAAACATTTGGCGCATGCCGTTACTTAGGTAACGAAGGTAGCTTACATGCACAGCCTGCGGGCGGTTACACCAAATCTTGAAGGTTGGTGGGCGTACGCCAGTTTGTGCCATAAACTTAAGCTTAACAGGCTTATGGTCTTTGGTAAGTGGTGGTGGGTGGCCAATCACAGCGTCTGACAAGAAGCGGTTAAGCTTACCTGCACCAATACGGATGTTCCATAGGCGGTAAAGCTCTTCGATTGGGCCCATTAGGGTTTCAACACCTTTACCATTAAGCGCACTCATAGTTACAAGAGGTACCTTCTTCACCTGAGAAAATTCTTTCTCAAGCATGAAGTTCATCTCATCTAGGATCTCGTCTTTGTTCTTAACGCTATCCCACTTGTTAAGAGCGATGATAAGCGGCTTGCCCTCGCCTACGACGTGGGCAGCAATTGTTTTATCCTGAAATTCAAACGGGTGGTTTGCATCAAGCAGCAACACAACAACGTGCGCCTTTGCAACTGAATGAATAGCGTCAGATGCACTCATCTTCTCAACAACGTCGTCAATCTTTGCTTTACGGCGCAGACCAGCGGTATCAATAAGTTCGTAACCTAGGCCATCGTGTTCCCAACGGGTACTGTTACTCTCACGCGTGAGGCCAGCTTCGTCGCCCGTCATCATGCGGCTTTCGCCCGTTAGGCGGTTTACCAAGGTTGACTTACCAGCGTTCGGACGACCAACAATAGCGACACGCATCCAGTCTGGGCGGTATGGGGCTTCAATGTTTTCGTCTTCGTCTTCAATAATATCTTCAAAGTATGGTGCAGGCTCTTGCGGCTCAAGGTCAACGTTATGCGTAACCTTAGCAAAAGGCTTCAAAGCTTCAATTACATCAGAGAAACCAGCATTGTGCGCTGCTGAAACCAAAATAGGATCATCAAACCCAAGGCTGTAGAAGTTATACATGTTCTCGTTTGCAGCTTTGGTATCAGCTTTGTTAATCACTAAAATCACAGGCTTGTTCGCTTGCTTAATCAAACGTGCAAGGCCTTGATCAGCAGCAGTAACACCTGCCGCACCATCAACCACAAACATCACGGCAACAGCTTCGGCCATAGCGGCTGAAGAAATGTCGTTCATGCGTTGGGTCAAAACTTGCTTTTCGCCTTCTTCAAAACCAGCAGTATCAATCAGCTCAACTGATTCATCACCAATTTTAAGTTCCGCGTATTTACGGTCACGGGTAATCCCTGGTTGGTCATGCACCAATGCCGCCTTGTAACCTACGAGGCGGTTAAAGATTGATGACTTACCAACGTTAGGTCGGCCAATAACGGCAACCTTGTTGTTTGTGTTCGGGATTTCATTCATAGGATTAGTCATATGCTACCACTCGGCCAGTATCTGTTAAGAAGTAAAGTAGACCACCTGCAACAACTGGTGGCACTGAGGCACGTACTTTCATATCAACAAGGCCCAGCTTTGTGCCCTCTTCTGGTGATACTGAAATGGCGTGACCATCGCTTGCGATAGCCATTAGGCGGTCGCCAGCAAGCACAGGGCCATACCAGAATACGCGTTCGTCTTTATCGGTCATTGAATTACGGCCAAGGTCAAGAACCCACTTAATGCGGCCTGTTGCACGCTCAAGCCCAACCATGTGGTTGCTATTGGTCACCATAAAGATGGCGTTACCAATTACCACAGGCACTGACTGTGCAGAGAAGTCACGCTTCCAAACACGGCGGCCTGTTTTAAGGTTAAGCACAGCCATTTGGCCACTTGCGTTTGCAACGTAAACGTTGCCATCAGTAATCACTGGTGGCGCTACAATATCAGTTAGGTTTGCTAGAGGGTCGTAGTTTGCACGGCCTGCCAAAGTTTCTTGCCACAGGTAGCGGCCATCCACTGATGATAGGGCGTAAATTTCACCGCTTGAGTACGGTACAACCACAACACCTTCAGCCACAGCCGGTGACGCACCGCCTAGAATAGCAATACTTTCTTCGATACCGCTGTGTGTCCAAAGCAGTTCGCCGCTATCAGCGCTGAATACGTGTAGGCGGTTATCGTGGCTTACAACAAACACACGGTCGTTTTTAACGGTAGGTGCAGCACGCACAGGTGCTTTAACGTTTTGGCGCCAAAGCTCATCGCCTGCTACGCCATCAAGCGCAACAACAAAACCGTTTGAAGTTGTGGCGAAAAGAATGCCTTTTTCGTTCGAGATACCGCCTGCAACACCAGCGCCGCTACGCTCTTTTTTAGAAATCAGTTGGCGTTCCCAAAGTTTTTCACCACTCCAAGCGTCAAGGGCAATCACTTTGTTTTTGGGGGTCATCAGGTAAACTTTACCGTCTGCCACGATTGGGGCGTTTGTAAGGCCCTGCTCGCGGTTTACAGATGACATTACGTTTTTAGACCAAGCTTTGGTCACACGCTCAGGCAAGAACATATGACGGCCAGCGTTACTGGCGCTACCGCCTGCTTGTGCCCAAATGGCTTTTTCGTCTTCCGGTTTCGGGAATTTGATTTTAAAGCTCTCAAGGCGTGAGTCTGGCTTCAGTTCAACAAGTGACTGAATCACATTCTCGCGTTCGCCTTCTAGTGGGGCAGCATCTTTGCCGCCACAGGCTACGATGATTGATGCTGTTGCGCTAAGCAGTAGCGCCGACGCAATAACTGAAGCTACGCGCATTAGTTCGTTGCCCCTTCGGTTGTGTTAGCTGCAAGAACACCTAGGCCTTTAAGGTAAGTTAGGCGTTTTTCAACACGGTCACGCATGGCTTCGGCCATACCGCCTTGGGCCAAAAGCTCTTGGTAAAAGTTTTGGGCTGTTGCGTAGTCTTCTTGGTTTTGAGCGTTAACGGCCAACAGCTCAAGCGCTGTAAGCATGTATGGGCTTTTTGATGAAACAAGCGCCTTTAGCTTTTCGTTTGAGGCTTCAATATCGCTGCTCATCAAGATCTGAGCTTCAAGTACGGCACCAAGGTCACGGATAAGCACTGAGGCATCACTCTCACGGATTTGGGCGTAAGTTTCAGCCGCTTCAGCTGTTTTGCCTTCGTTCATTTGAGCTTGAGCAAGCTCGAACAAGGCCATAGCACGGTAGCCGCCGTTAGCGTCTTCAGCTAGGTCAGAAAAACCTTCTGATGACTTGGCTTGCTTCGCTTCGTAAAAAGCAATAGCTTGCTGTTGGATTGTTTGTTCTTTGTGTTGCTTGTAGTACTGAGTGGCACCAAAGCTTGCAAACAAAATAAATACCGCAAAGACGATAAAGTTACGGTTGTCTTTCCACCAGTCGTGCATCGCCTGTTCGCGGATGTCGTCGTCTAGGCCGTGAAGAAAGTTAATACGCATTTTTTAAGGCTCCGGTATTTATTGTATTTGTTTAATTTCTTTGAATATTACGTCCGAAAGTTTTACAGCATTTAGGCCGCTTTAGCTAGCCTTTTTCCCGCTAGAAGTCTTTCCAATTGTTCCTGGGATTGATGACAGCAAGTGCTTGGTGTAAGCATGCTTCGGCTTCAAGAATACATCCTTCGTGTTGCCTTGTTCTACAATCTCGCCGCCTTGCATCACAAGTACACGTTCGCAAATTTCGCTTACCACGCGCAAATCGTGCGAGATAAAAACATAGCTCAGGTTATATTTCTTCTTCAAATCTTGGAACAACGCCAAAATCTGTTTTTGAACTGATACATCAAGGGCAGAAACAGGCTCGTCCGCAATAATAAGGTCAGGCTTAAGGCTAAGGGCACGGGCAATGCAAATACGCTGGCGCTGGCCACCTGAGAACTGGTGTGGGTAGCGGTCGTAACTATCTTCAGGCAGGCCGCAATCTTTCAGCAGTTGCTTAACAAATGTTTCACGCTCGGCTGCCGGCATAATGTTGTGGGCACGTAGGCCTTCGGCGACTGACTCGCCAATGCGCATGCGTGGGTTTAGCGATGAGAATGGGTCTTGGAAAACCATCTGCATATGACGGCGGGTTTCTTTAAGGCCTTTGCCTTTTTGGGTGGCAATGTTTTCGCCCTTAAAAATAGCTTCGCCCCCATCAGGTTGATATAGGCCAATAATGCAGCGTGCAAGGGTTGATTTACCGCAACCACTTTCACCTACAACGCCCAGGGTTTCGCCTTTATACATTTCAAACGAAACACCCTTTAGGGCTTCAAAAACTTCAGGCTTACTGAATAGACCGCCTTTGCGCACGTTAAATACTTTGCGCATATCGGTAACTTTCAGCAAAGCATTCTTCTTGCCTTTAAACGGGGCATGGGGTTTAAACTTCGGCATCGCCGCAAGGAGCTTTTTGGTGTAAGCATCCTTCGGCTTACTCATGACTGATTTTACAGTCCCCTCTTCCATCACGTTACCATGCTGCATGACAACTACACGGTCACCCAAGGCTTCAACCACGCCAAAGTCGTGGGTAATGAACAGCACTGAAAGTTTGAACTTCTTCTGAAGCTCTTTCAGCAGTTTCAAAATTTCGCCCTGCACGGTCACGTCAAGCGCTGTGGTGGGTTCATCTGCAATGAGTAGTTTGGTGTTCATGGCAAGAGCCATAGCAATCATCACGCGTTGGCGCTGCCCGCCCGACATTTGGTTAGGGTATGCATGGTAGCGGCGTTCAGGGTTATCGATGCGCACAGTTTTAAATAGTTCAATCACACGGGCTTTACGCTCGGCGGCGTTCATGTCGGTATGAATAGCCAAAACCTCGGCCACTTGCTCGCCCACTTTAAATACAGGGTTAAGGCTTGTCATAGGCTCTTGGAAGATCATGCTCATCTCGCGCCCACGCAGCTTACGGAATTCACTTTGTGAAAGGTTCATCAAGTCTTTGCCGTCAAACTCAATCTTCTTGGCTTGTTTGGTGGCCACATCAGGCAGTAGGCCCATAAGTGCAAGCGCTGAAACTGACTTACCACTACCAGACTCACCCACAAGGCATACAATTTCGCCCTGCTTAATTTTAAATGAAACGTCGCGTACGGCGGTGGTTTTACCAAATGAAACTGTAAGGTTTTGAATATCGACAAGTGTGGTCATCAGGCTCTTCTTTTTACTTATTAACCAAGAACGCATTTTATACCATATTTTGGCCATAAAGTCGCTTGATAATAATAAGATTTTTAAGAACTTTTTGGTTTGTCAGAATGCTAAATGCCGCTACACTAATTTGACGACGCCTGACAATAAAAATTGCTAAGGGAGTCCTACGCCATGACCCAGCGTACACCTACTCTACTATCAACCAAGCTACGTATTTACCTAGCTGGCCCTGATGTTTTTACCCGTAACCCAGATGAACTTGCCGAGCAAAAGCGCCAAATTTGCGAGCGTTATGGCTTTGAAGGTATCTTCCCACTCGACAATGCGCCTGAGCTTTTAAACCAGCCGCACAAAACCCCATTCCACAAGGCGCTTAAAATTAGCCGTGCGAACGAGCAGCTGATGAGCACCTGCGACCTTATGATTGCTAACATGACCCCATTCCGCGGCCCTAATGCCGACACTGGCACCGCTTACGAAATGGGCTTCATGCGCGCCCAAGGCAAAGCCGTGTTTGCATACGCCAATGTTTATACCGCAACCGATGGCCTTTCAGGCCGCCAACATATTGACCGGGTGCGCACCTACTACGGCGACGTTGTTGCCCGTGACGGTGGCGAAGGCTTTGAAGATCCGAAGCAAAAAATGCTGATTGAAGACTTTGGCATGGTCGATAACCTAATGCTTGATAGCGCCGTGTTCCACTCAGGTGGTGAAATTGTGGTAACGCCAGTTTCGGAAGACAACCGCTACACGGACCTACGTGGCTTTGAAGAATGCGTTAAACAAGCCGCAGCCGAACTTCTACCCAACACCCACACCATGGACGGCCTTGATCTTACGCAAGACGACTTCACCTACACAACAAGCGCTGATGCTAAAGAGGCTCTTGCCTAACCAAAACTAAAAAGGCTGCTAAATGCAGCCTTTTTAAATTACTATTTATACAACTCATGATAGTATTAAGATGATAACCAATAAAAAGCGCTCACATGAAAATTAAAAAGTTTATCCTACCGTGGGAAGTAATGAAAAAACCTCTTTCCTTTGCTACCCATACACTCGCCCTAGCTCTTGGCTTCGCGGGGACTGTATTGTACAACCTTGAGGTAACAGTTCCCAATACGTACACCTATATTCACCCGCTCCATTATGAAATGAAGCTACGAGATGGCACTGAAAAGTATTACCAAAATATTTTGGGAAATAGGTTTATTGTAAACCTATTGCTAGACCACCCACTCTATTTTTATAATCGCGACCGCGCCTACGGCATATTGATGCACCTTATTCAAGAAGGCCACACACCTTCTGCAAAATATGGCTTCAAACTAGCTGTTGATGCTGTTAGAGCTGGCGCAACTGATTTGTACTGGGCCGTATACCAATCCGCAAAAATGGCTGCTGACCAAGGTAGCCCTATGCCAATTGCATACATGTTTACAGACGAAGAGATTTATCAGCCTATGCGCAATGAATCGGAAGACTTTGATAAAGACCTAGAGCAACTAAAAGCACTTGCTAAAGGCTACTACAAATCAGAGCCAGCCCATATTCTTGCTGACTACTTTGAAAAGTTAGACAACACCGAAGAAGCCCAAAATTGGCGTGAGATTGCCAAAAGCATTGATAAGAACGGCAAACCTAAAGTAGCCAAGTGCGAAATAGTCAATGCAATTGATTTACTATAGGGGGAGCACATGAAGCTTAATACTGTTTTAACATATGCTGGCACTATTCTTTTAAGCGCTACATTGGCGACTGGGGCCGTTTCATACTACTTTCTGGAAAGTTATATTCCTTCTGTAGAAAGGTATATTGATGCTGACCCCCATTACATTCAATACGCCCCAGATAAAGAATACGTCTATTATAATGATGTGCTGGAAAAAACGTTTCTAGGTAACCTTTACCTTTGGGGCGACCTATATTCATACAAGCGCCAAAAAGGCTACGACATGTTAGCCGAACTCGCCCATGAGGGGTATTCACCTGCCGCAGTCGACCTGCACAATTACCATCTGAGAAAATTAAACGTTGAGCTTTGGGGGAAAGACGATACAGATGAGTATAAATCCCATCTTGCTGAGGCCTATAAATGGGCAAAACTAGCTGCAGAACAAGGCGATGGTAGGCAGTTAGGGTTGATGATTGTCGGCAGAAAATTGGAAGACCATAAGAACCTCGAAGAAGACTTAAAGCTTATGAAAAAACTGGCAACAGACGCCCCGTATCGCGGGCTTGCCAACATTATGTATGGCTATGCCTCAAAAAATAGAAACAAAGAAGATGCTGATTATTACAATGACTTAATCAGTCAAATATGGGTAGAGCGACGTGAAGCCGCATGCAAAGTCATTACGCCACAACGCTGGAATTAGAACATGAAAAAAATCATAAAATACAGTTTCTCATATATAGCTTTGGGGCTAGCAGGCTTCTTTTTTGCGCTAGCTTTTGTAAAGTTGTACATATTACCAAGTGCTGTCGACTATATTCATACGGACCCCAAACTTATAAAACTTGCAGGGCATGAAAGCCCTCAGCCCTACAACGACATTATTAAGCGCCGCTATTTGGCTGAACTTTATTATAAACACCCCTACTACACATTTAAGAAAAACAAAGGCCTTAAGATATTAGAAGACCTGGCCTATGAAGGTTACTCACCTGCAGCATATGAACTGGATTTCATGTATTCCCATGGTTTTTACAACATTGAAGAAAACCAAAAAGAAGCCTATAAATGGACTATGCTTACAGTAGAGCAAGGTGGTATAGATCTCCTCGCTAGAATGTTTGATGTTAGCTTCAACTCTTATGAGAAAAGAATTGCGGGCGGCAACGAAGCCAAGGACCTTAAAACTCTTGAACAAATGACAATGAAACATCATAGCCATTGGCCCGCTAAGGTTTTGGCAGATTATTACCACCGTATGCATCAGCCAGAAAAATCAGATTATTGGTTTGAAATTGCGAAAGAGCGCTATTTCTCAGATGATGAGGATGAGCCTATGCCTACGTGTAACTGGACTATTGACGTAACTGATTTGTAATCCTCAGTCTACTCGCCCTTGAAACCAATACCGACGATAAAGATTTCGCGTGAGTCTTTGCGTGAGGCTGAGGGTTTGACGAAGGCAACTTTGTCGTAGCGCTTGCGCAGCATCTCAGAAAATGGTTTTTCTTCCCCGCCCATAAACAGCTTACAAACAAAGTGGCCACCTTGTTTTAGGTGTTGGTCGGCAAAGTCGGCTGCAAGTTCAGCCAGGTGCATAATGCGCAGGTGATCAAGACTTGCGTTACCGCTGGTTTCAGGCGCCATATCTGACAGCACAACATCTACACGGTCGGGTGAAATTTTTTGCAGTTCTTCAAAGCATTCGTCAGTCGTAAAATCACCGCACAAAAACTCAACCCCAGGGATTTGATCAATCTCAATCTTATCAAGGGCAACAACGGTGCCTGTGTTTTCCATCAGGCGCACGGCCATTTGGCTCCAGCTGCCGGGGGCTGCACCAAGGTCAACGATAACGTCACCCCTTTTGATGATGCCGTATTTTTCATTAATT
>Ga0208830_1001127_pt1 | contig 12249 bp, 12 predicted proteins | sample DeeseametaMP2634_FD_184169 | JGI IMG/M metagenome (GOLD analysis project Ga0208830, IMG submission 184169) | Marine microbial communities from the Deep Atlantic Ocean - MP2634 (SPAdes) | ecosystem: Environmental > Aquatic > Marine > Oceanic | place: Northeast of Antigua and Barbuda, North... | reverse complement strand
TGCAGGGCGCGGGCTTCCCAGTAGGTGTAATAGCTGGAATCGCGCTGATCTCCTTTTACTGCCAGAATCCAGTCGAGTACTGCTGGCCAGTCTCCTGCCGCGATAGAATTACGCAGAGCGGGGCCTATCCAGTCACCTTCACCCAACGTTTTCAGACGCTCAGCTGCGGCGTCGTCAAACTCATCATCGTCCAGGCGAAAGGTATTTGCGGCCAGTTTTTCTTCAAGTTGCTGCCGCCTGGCATCGCTGATGCCTTGCGTATCGCCGAGGTCATGCCACAGATCCATCGCCCGACGGGTATTGCGCGGAATCAGATAGCTGATGACAGCAGCAGTCAGCTCGCCATTGTCCACCTGGCGGGCCACCGCTGGCGGAATCTGGCGTAACTGATCCGGGTATCTCATTGTTCTGGCGACATACTCCGACACATCGTTCCAGCCAGCCTTGCCCAGTTTACGGTTGAGATACCGTGCCAGTGTGCGGTTACCGGCTTCGAGGGCCAGTAACAACCGCTGATAATAAAGCTCAGCACCCAGTTCGCCCTTCACTGCCATGGCTTTAAACAGGTCGTCGCATTCATCCGGACGGGAGCGTCCACTGAGCCAGAGCTTGCGCCCACCACGGAAGGCCAGCGCCTGATCCTGTATCAGCTGTGCCCGGTACCAGATGCACTGTCCGCCAACATCAGCAGGAGGTTGCGGACTGATTTCCAGAACGTCAGACCAACGACGGGATTTTTCATAGGCAAGCAGAGCCTGTCGGCGCAGCCAGCCACCAAGCGGACTGGTGCGATTTCGCTCAGCGTACGCCTGAATATCGCGGGGAGCGACATCCGGCAACGCCGTACGTAAGCGATGAAATTCGATATAAGGGTAGAGAATATGTTCTGACGCAGACTCAGGAATTGCAGCAAACTGACCATCGCGCGCAGCATCAAGCGCCAACGCAAAGTCGTCATCACTCAGAGCCAGTGCCGCGCCCGAGAGACAAAAACATATAACACCCAGAAGATCACGCAGACCTGTGAATCGCATACGCCCTGCTCAATAAGTTAACCAATGATCCATAAAGGCATTCATTCACTGCAGAATGCGTTAAGTATCATAAGCCTAGCAGGACATATTAAGAACGTCTGTTGACAAAAATGCGCACACTCAATCGCAATTCTGTGACAGAAAACCGGACAAAGCTGCCCTCAGGGGCTCATTCAGGTAACAGCTGAGGTATTTTCCGTTGCGTTCCGCCCGGATCAGGTCTGCTTTAACCAGCTCTTTAACGTGGTGAGAAACGGTCGGGGCACCGATGTCGAACTTATTAATAAAGTCATATAAGAGGCAGCCTGCATCATCATCCGGGCCGACATCGTGGCGCTGGTGAGCAAGAATCTCGCGATAGATCCGCAGACGGTGCGGGTTCGAAAGAGCTTTGAAGGCCGCGACCATCTGCTCTTCTGTAATTTGCGTCATAACTCACCCGGGACGGTTATCTGGCCGAAATCAACACTTCGAAAAGTTTCGAAGTATCGTATAGTTCGAAACCTATCGAAGTATAACAGTTTGTTTGATGGAGTCCCACGATGAATACCCAGTCTCTTCTCGGTCAGCCACTGACACTGCGCAATGGCTCAGTTATCCCCAACCGGTTCGCTAAATCGGCGTTGAGCGAAACTCTGGGAAGTGTGGACCTGCGGGTAACCAAAGCACTGCCAACCCTATATCGCCGCTGGGCAGAAGGAGGCGTTGGTCTGAGCTTTACCGGCAATGTGATGATTGATCGTCGCCACCTGGGAGAGCCGAACAACGTCGTGCTGGAAGACGACCGCGATATGCCCATGCTGAAAGCCTGGGCCGAAGCAGCGCGCTCACAGGGTGGCCAGGTCTGGATGCAACTGAATCATCCCGGCAAACAAACGCCCAAAATGCTCAACAATGATCCGATGTCGCCGAGCGCTATCCCCTTCCGCAAAGAAATGCAGGCCTTTTTCGGTACGCCACGAGCCATGACGGACGACGATATCCAGGACTGTATTCAGCGCTTCGGTAACGCCGCCGGTCTCGCGAAAGAAGCAGGCTTTGATGGTGTGCAGATTCACGGCGCACATGGCTACCTGGTGAGCCAGTTCCTGTCACCTCACCATAACCAGCGTGAAGATCAGTGGGGCGGCAGCATTGAGAACCGCATGCGCTTCGTGGTTGAAGTTTACAAAGCCATGCGCGCAGCCACCGGCGATGATTTTAATATCGGCATTAAAATGAATTCTGCTGATTTTCAGCGGGGTGGCTTCAATGAAAACGATGCGGCCACGGTGGCCAAAACTTTAGCGGATCTCGGCATTGACCTGATTGAAATCTCAGGTGGCACTTATGAGACGCCTGCGATGGCTCAGGGGAGTGACAAACACAAGCATCGTCTGGAAAATACCGCGCCAGTTAAGGAATCAACCCGCCAACGCGAAGCGTATTTTCTCGAGTTTGCAGAAATGCTGCGTACAAAGGTCGACGTGCCATTAATGGTCACCGGTGGATTCCGTACCGCAGAAGGCATGGCCGCCGCCATCGAATCCGGCGCCTGTGACCTGGTCGGACTGGGACGCCCGCTCTGCGTTGAGCCCGATCTGGTCAACCGTATTCTTGCTGGTGAAGAATTCACCAGTGTTGTCCGTCCGATAAAAACGGGCGTGAAAATGATTGATAAAATGGCACTGATGGAAGTGTCATGGTACGAGAGACAACTGCACCGTATGGGGAAAGGGAAAGCGCCTCGGCGACAGGATCAGGGCTTCTGGTCACTGCTGGATGTGCTCTGGATCATGACCTATCGGGGAATTTTCAACCGCGTTGGCCGCTTGCGGGCATCGTGATAATTACCCATGAGACATACAGAATGGAGAACTTTATGCTCAACCGTCTGAAAGCCGCCTACGTATCAGTTTATCTGACCGTAATAGCCATCATTATGATCTACTCAGCAGGAAAGCTGATCGATGGAGAATCAATGATTGGCTGGGGTGGTGCCCTGCTGACGTCAGCACCGATGGCGCTGCTGTTTACCTTTATGCTGATCCGCCCGATCATCGCGCGGACCAGCGAGAACCTGACTGAAATTCATGTGCCCACGGCTCTCGGTACGCTGTTCGCAGCGGGTGATGCAGTCAGTGGCAACGATGCCCTGCCATTGATTCTGGCACTGATCAGCTACGCAGGCTTTCTGCTGTATGTGTTCTGGTATTCGCGCTACGGCCGCGAAGAGAGCCAGGCAATCACAGTCGGAAAACCTCTGCCAGACGTCATGCTGCAGGATGCTGATGGTCAGGAAATTTCGCTGCAGACGCTGACCAGTCAACCTACTGTCCTGCTGTTTTTCAGGGGCAACTGGTGTCCTCTGTGCATGGCTCAGATTAAGGAAATCGCGTCACAGTACCGCGAAATAGAGGCGTTAGGAGCGCAGGTCGTTCTGGTATCTCCTCAGCCACAGGGTCATACCCGCAGTCTCGCGAAAAAATTCGATGTGAATTTCCGCTTTATGACCGACAGTGGCAATAAAGTTGCCGATGCCCTGGGGATTGTTTCTGATTTCGGTATTCCTACCGGGTTTGAAGCCCTGGGTTATGACACCGAGGCACCCATGCCGACCGTGATAATCACAGATGCTGAAGGTCAGGTTGTCTGGGCTGACCAGACGGATAATTATCGTGTCCGTCCGGAACCCGCCACCTTTATTGGGGTACTTCAGGCGCTGTAAGCCTGGTGTGTGACTTCCGGTCACATGACTCTGCACGATATACTCCGGGTTTTCATGACCCGGAGTTTTCCATGATGTTGCCACGTATTTCTGCTGTGATGATCGCCCTGCTGATCTCAGGCTGCGTTACGGTTTCCGACAGACCAAGCTCCGAGCGCCAGAAATACAGCCATGTGATTGGTTGGGTACATGCAGGCTGTCTGGCAATACACAACGACGAATTAAACCCGGGGGATAAAATACGTCTGCACTCCGCCGACAGACGCGACATCACGCAAACCGCCCGTATTTCTCATCGTGCCAGAAGTGGTGAAGAATGCATGGCACTGCGACCAGATCGTAAAGATATCAACCTGCTGACGGGTGCCAGCTTCTACGTCATCGCAGCGACCAGTGCGCCTGAACTGGCTGTCGCCACAACGGGCGATCCCGGCCTGACTTATCGCTATTGCCTTGGCAATAAAGGCGTGACCTTTATGGCAGACGACGGCGACAAAAATGTCTGGCAGGGATACTACTTCACTGCACAGCCACAGCCCTCACGCTGCAGCCGCTGAGCGTCATACGTCGGGCAGAAGAGTGTCCTGCATCAGCTCAATCGAATCAGTCAGAGCCTCCGTGTCTTCTTCATCGAACGCGGCGATGTGATACATGGCGTCGCCTTCCTGCACCAGAGGAATATTCTGCTGCCCGATAATCACGCCAGACCGGTTAGCGCACAGGGTCGCTGTGACGTCACCGTAGGGGTCACCAATTTCAGCCAGCGCTTCCCCTTTATCCACCCAGTCACCCAGGCGTTTCAGATCCCGCACAATGCCACTGACCGGCGCACGAACCCAGTTACTTTTATTCGCAGCAAATGGCTCAGGCAAATTCCGGCGTGAACGTTTACGCATCATACCCAGCGCAGCCAGAACATTCTGTACGCCCTTGACGCCCGCGCGGATAGAAAGCTCGTCGAAACGCAGAGCCTCTCCTGCTTCATAAAGAAGAATACGGGTGCCCTGTTCTGCGGCAATCTGACGCAATGAACCATCACGCAATTCAGAATTAAGAATCACAGGGACGCCGAAGGCTTCGGCCAGGCGCCGTGTTTCGTCGTCCTTCAGGTTAGCCCGGATCTGCGGCAGGTTGCTGCGATGAATCGCTCCGGTATGCAGATCAATCCCGTAATCACACTGGTTAACGATTTCATTCATAAAAATATGCGCCAACCGTCCTGCCAGAGAGCCTTTTTCTGACCCCGGAAACGTACGGTTAAGATCCCGCCGGTCCGGTGTGTAACGACTCAGGCTGTGCACACCAAAAACGTTCACCATAGGTACCAGAATAACGCTGCCGGAGGTGATCGTCGGTGCCTTAGCAATCAGCCGCCGGATGATCTCAACACCGTTCAGCTCATCACCATGGATGGCCGCACTGATAAACACCACCGGACCAGCCTTGCGGCTGCGGATCACCTGCACAGGCATCGCTACCTGTGTTCCGGTCGATAACTGCGCGACCGGAATTTCCAGCCGCACGCGGCTGCCACGCGGAATACGATGTTCGCCTATCTCGAGGATATCCGGCATATCATCCCTGTCCTTTCGTACGGGTATTGTTCGGGCGCGCATTTTTCTCAATAAACTCGAAAATCATGCCAGCAACATCTTTACCGGTCGCATTTTCGATACCCTCAAGCCCCGGAGAAGAGTTCACTTCCATCACCACTGGACCGTCTTTCGCCTGCAGAATATCAACACCACAGACATTCAGGCCCATAACCTTGGCAGCGTTAACCGCTGTCGCGCGCTCTTTCGCGCTCAGTTTCACCAGAGTGGCCTGACCACCACGATGGAGATTAGAACGGAACTCACCCTCCGCTGCCTGACGCTTCATCGCGGCCACAACTTTACCGCCAACGACAAAACAGCGGATATCTGCGCCACCGGCTTCTTTAATGTATTCCTGTACCAGGATGTTAGCCTTCAGCCCCATAAAGGCTTCGATAATACTCTCTGCGGCCTTACTGGTTTCTGCCAGTACCACACCAATCCCCTGCGTACCCTCCAGCAGTTTCACCACCAGCGGAGCGCCGCCCACCATTTTAATCAGGTCTTTAACGTTATCCGGAGAGTGTGCAAAACCCGTGCGTGGCAGGCCCACGCCTTTACGTGACAGCAGCTGCATAGAGCGCAACTTATCGCGGGAACGGCTGATCGCAACCGATTCATTGACCGCAAAGGTGCCCATCATTTCAAACTGACGGACCACGGACGTTCCGTAAAAAGTAATCGACGAACCAATACGCGGGATCACAGCGTCATACTCGGGCAGTGGCTCTCCTTTGTAACGGACAGCTGGCCGGTTACTGGTGATATCCATATAACAATGCAATGTATCAATGACATCAACTTCATGACCACGGGCAACACCTGCTTCAACCAGGCGGCGTGTTGAATACAGACCCGGGCCACGGGATAACACAGCAATCTTCATTGTTATTTCCTTTTTATAAATTTGAGGTTGTTAGATGCGGGGGGCGCCCGCCAGGTCACATCCCTGAAGAAAAAAACTGAAACTAAGGATAGCCTGTTTCTTCGCTCTGCCGTCGCAGTTTCTCGAGTGCCCGCTGGTAACGCATCTTCAGAGCACTCAGCTTATCGCCGGTGATATCAGCGATGTCCTGAAACTCAAGTTCAGAGACCAGACGAAGAGTGACCACAGTGCGCTCCTGCGGGTTGAGCGCAGCAATCATGCGCTCAAACCGGTCACCCGACAAGGCATACGCATACTCCCGACCTTCCTCGTGAAGATCAGGATCAAAGGACTGGTCGTCGCGCTGACGCCGTAACAGATCCATGCACTGGTTATAAGCAATCCGGTAAGCCCAGGTGCGGAAAGCAGACTCCCCCCGGAAACCAGGCAGGTGGTGAAAAATACGCAACAGGACTTCCTGATACACATCTTCAGCCTGCTCTGGCCCTGGACAGAGATTTCTGCACAGGCCGGTGAGAACGCTCTCATGACGCAACATCAAAGCTTCATAAGCCCCGGTTGCGTGAGGCAGCTGATGCTTTGCCAGCGTCACCAGTTGGGTATCTGTCAGGCGGTCCAGCGCCTGCAGAGATACCGCCATCCGTCAGTCGTCAGAACGTGTCGCAAATGACGATTTGATCAGGCGTGCATTAGGAATACGGCGTATTTCATCCCCCACCTGAACCAGAGTGTTCACCGTTCCTACGGCCAGGACAGTGCCTTCTTCGCCGTCAAACTTAAGAACTTCGCCTGGTATCAGCTGCTCACGCAGATAAACGCCACTGATCATCTGGGCTGAGACATCCCGGGTGCCCAGACCGAAAGAAATTGCCACCGCCAGTCCGACACTGCCAAGTACAATGGCAAAGAAGAGATCAAACAGGTCGGTCGCAATTTCTAACTGATTAATCGCCAGTGAGGCCGTAATCAGCAGAGTAATACCGTATACAACCTGAGCGACAGCGCGGGAATAATCAACGCCCATGTGCTTCATGGCGTGATCAATACTGCGCTTCAGGTGGTGGCCGATAAACATCCCGCCCACCACAACAGCAATGGCGCCCAGCATCTTAGGCAGATACAGGACAAAATCATCAACCACTGAAGAAATACGGTCGAGACCGAGTGTTTCAGCAGCTGAAAGAATAATAAGAAGTACCAGGAACAGGCGCACTAACGCGACCAGAGCTTCCGACGGGGTCATACTCATCCCTGCGGTCGCCATCCCTTTACTGAGGCCAATACGTTGACATAAACCATCGAAGCCGAGTTTCCGCAACATCATCACCAGCGCTTTACTGAACAGGCGGATCACCGCAAGACAGATCAGTACAACGACGATCGTCATCACGAGCTTTGGCATAAAGGCCGCGATTTTGCTCCAGAAATTCATCCCTGCATCCAGCAGAGGTTGCGTCCATTGTTCCAGGTTCATCAGGGTTCCTCGGTGGTTTTATTCTGTGTGGTCTGGCGACCAGTGGTTTTTACTGCACGGTACAGATGCAGACCCAGACCCGCGACCAGTACCCAGACAATCGCAGTGACAAACCCCAGACCTTCTTTATAAGCGGTTTCACGGCGCGCTCTTTCCAGTGCTCTGGAAAGATCCGCCGGTGGTTTTGCCACCTGACTCTGCCGCGCTTCGTCTTTGGCAAAGGCTTTCAGCCGCTGTTCAAAATCATCTTCATTCATGACTGCGATCTCTGAGTGCCGGGGGCGCTCCCCGGCGCTGTTAATTAAGGGACCATACCTTAAGCTCCTGGCCCATATACATTCTGACGGATACTACCCTGCTCAGGTCACACAATGGCTGAATTTTTTTCTGTTTTCTGTTTTTGTTCTTCGCGCAACTCGCGTGACACTATGCCTTTCAGTAATCTGCCGAGGATATCTGCCCCGGTGATAATACGGGGGTTATCACCCCAGACAAGCACGGCATCAAACTCCAGCGCGTCATCATGTTGATGATCGTGTTCCGCCTGATTTTTCAGCTCAAGAATGGTCTCACCAATCGTCACGTTTTCATCACGGATAATCAGAGGGCGATGGCAGAACCGGTAGAGATCCAGCGGTGTATCTTTCTCAAATAATGCTGCCCGCAATGCACCATCGGCGTCCAGCAACAGCAGTGGCTCGCCCTGTTCGTCGGCAAGAATAACCCAGTTGTGACCACTGGCATTCACTCGCTGAAGAAACGGATCATTTTCTGTGCGCTCGACATCCGGAATCAATGGCAGATCCATTTTCGCCGGCAGGCGTATTACTGAATCCGGATTGATAAGTTCTCCTTCCTGACTGACTTTCAGGTCGTCAATACTGAGAAAATTAAGTGCACCGATGCCCTCAACATGATCCACTTCGGCTTCGTCCGCTTCGACGTGCTTGCGTATAACGCGCTTCAGATCCCGCTCACGCAGATAACTGATTCCCTCTTTGCCTAACCAACCATCAAGCAGTAATGCGGCTGGCTTAGCCACAGGGAAAAGCAGAACCTGATAAAAGCGCATCGCTGGCGTCAGTGCAGAAGCCATACGCAACGCATTCCGCGAAAAATACGCCTGTGGAAGAATTTCACCACACAGGGTAATAAACACGGTTGAGAACAGAAAGGCGCTGGCTCCAGCGAGTACCGAGTCAGATAACAGAGTCAGTAACACGTTAATGCCAACGTTGCCCCAGAGAATCGTTGTCAGCAGAAAATTAGAATCCTGGCGCATCGCGAGAATACGCTGTGCAGCCCGGTTATTGTGCGATGCTTCAACTTCCAGCTCGAGCATATTCAGCGAGAAAAATGCCAGGTTAAGCCCTGAAAACATCGCTGACTGAGATATACAGAAAGCGATTCCCAGCCACACGAGAGTGTCCACCGGAAGCTGTTGTATTGCTTCCAGTGCAGATGTCAGAAATTCCAAAATGGAGCCCTTATCAGAGTAAAATCAGAGTGCCCAGGCCAAGAAAAGCCACGAAGCCCACAATGTCAGTGACGGTAGTCAGAATCACCGAACCCGACAGTGCCGGGTCAATTTTCAGGCGATCAAGAATCACTGGAATAATCACGCCCGAAAATGCAGCTGCAACAATGTTCATGGCGATGGCCGAGGCAATAACAATGCCGATCAACGGACTTCCAAACCAGACCATTGCGACAATACCAATCACGACCGCCCAGATGACACCGTTGAGTCCACCGACACTCAGCTCTTTTCTCAATAATGCCGAGCGGTTAGCGGGAGTAATCTGGTTCAGAGCCAGACCGCGGATCATCAGTGTCAGTGTCTGGCTTCCGGCAATTCCCCCCATGCTGGCGACCACAGGCATAAGCACTGCCAGTGCGACCACTTCCTGCAGGGTGGCTTCAAACAGACCAATAAACCAGGAGGCTGCAAACGCCGTCAGCAGGTTAATACCCAGCCAGATCGCGCGCCCTTTGGCACTTTTTCGTACTGGTGCAAACAAGTCTTCCTCGTTATCCATACCGGCACCGGCCATCAGCTGCGATTCATAAAATTCCTGCAGCAGTTCCAGCGCGGTTGTCATGTCGAGGCAACCAAGTAATTTTTCCTGATCGTCGACCACTGGCAACGCAGACAGGCGTGCACTCTGAATTCGCGACGAGGCTTCCTGCACACCATCGGTTGCCTGCAAGGGGTCCAGTCCTTCACTGATCAGATCCGCCAGAGGAATATGGTCCTGCTCGCGCCAGATATCCGATAAACGTACCGTGCCGGCATACTGACCAACACGGTTGGTCAGAAACACAGCGTCCCGATATTCCGGATGCTGACGACGCAACAGACGATGCACGTCACGCACTTTCGCTGTCTGCGGCAAGGTCAGCATCTCATGGCTCAGCCAGTGACCAATCAGATCATCACTGTACTGACGGGCACTGAGGAACCACTCCTGCTGCTGTTCATCCATGCGTTTGAACGCACGTTCGATCAGACGCCCGGACAGAGAGTCAGCCAGCTCAAGCAGCTCGCTGGCATCCAGTCCGGTTAACAGTTCGTCCAGTTCTTCTTTGCTCAGGTCATCAAGAATGCGTTCACGCGGGTCAGCACGCATGGCAAGGAGCACGGCGAAGCGCTCCTCCTCATCGAGCAGTCTCCAGGTTGCCAGACGTTGCTCAACCGGGAGCGATTCCAGCAACAGGCCAACTTCTTCAGTCGGCATCTGACGCAAGGCAATCACTCTGTCGCGTTGCTGATCGGTGTCTTCTTCTACAATGTTACCGATCAGCTCATTCCATTCCTGACTCACTGAGTATTCCTCTGTACCAGGTGTACGTTGTATTGGCTGAGTTTATTCTGACGGATCACGGAAGAAATGTGATCAACGTATTCAGTACCCAACTCAGAATAATTTTCCAGCCCTACCGCCATATCAATCCCAGGCGTTGCCGTCGTACGGCCACGGCGAATACCCTGACGGACTTCCCTCAGGCTGACATAGGTAGGATGGCGGTTAAGGTTTTCGAAGTAAGAGCGCACGGCGGCATTCACGGTCTTAAATCTGGCGACTTCGTGGCTCGCACCCTCATTGCGTTTCGCGGGTACAATGCCGCAACCTTCAGAAAAACACCACTGGCCAAACAGGTTATTTCCTTCCTGAGCAAAGCGCGAACGCCCCCATGCACTTTCCATGGCCGCCTGCGAAAGCGTCAGCGACACTGGGATCACATCAACCCGGCGCAGTAAGGCCGTAAAATCAGGCGCACCTGAGGCCTTGGCATCAACACGGTAGCGGCTGGCAACATCCGCCAGCCAGGCTGATTCAGATTCGGTTAAGGCACCGTCTTCAGACTTTTTCTGCAGGTCTTTTACCGCAGCGCGGATCGCCAGTGTGCGCTCATTCTCAGCTTCGACCACCGGGCGCAGCTGCTCAAAAAACCGGGCCTTACGTACTTTGACATCCAGCTCATCTTTCTGAGGGTCAATTTTTTTAACAACCGGCTGTGTGCGGGCGTCCAGATCCGGCAGACCGTTGTCTTCTGCACAGGCAGAAACCATCAACAGCGAGAGTGTGAGTAAAAAAGTACGGGTCATCATTTTATGTGTCCTTATTTTATTCCATAGCAGCATAGACGAAGCTACTCAGGACAAAGTCACACCGACCCGTGATTTTTTTTCAGACGTCCTTTGGCGACCAGCCGCCACCACCCGGTGTATGCACGCAGAAGACATCTCCAGCCTGCATCGACACATTGGCACAGGCACCCAGCCACTCAATACGATTGTCGTGGCGCAGAACGAAATTCACCCCCGTTTGCCCTTCGCCGGCGCCGTTAAGTCCAAACACAGGCTGAATGCGATGACCGCTGATAATATTGGCCTGCATGGGCGTGAGAAAACGGATATGCCGTTCAACGCCACAACCTCCAGCGTGGTGACCTTTACCGCCACTTAACTGGCGGATATGGAAACGATCTAATACCACAGGAAAACGCTGCTCCAGAACTTCCGGATCTGTCAGGCGCGAATTGGTCATATGGACGTGCACCCCGGACGCACCCGACCCAGATGCGCTGGCACCTGCACCGCCACAGAGGGTTTCGTAATACTGATGACGGGCATCCCCGAACGTGAAGTTATTGTTCGTCCCCTGTCCGCCGGCCATCAATCCAAGAGCGCCCATCAGGCAGTCAACAAGGTATTGGGCTGTTTCCACATTTCCCGATACCACCGCAGCAGGATACTCCGGAGCAATAACAGAGGCCGGCGGAATGCGGATATCTAACGCCCGGAAGAATCCCGCATTCAGTGGCATTGGTTTATTCACCAGCACACGGAAGCTATACAGCACCGCCGCCTTCACCACTGAGGAAGGTGCATTGAAGTTGCCCGGGTGCTGTAGCTGATCAGCGCGATACCCTGTGCCGCTGAAGTCGATCAGTGCCCTGCCCTGCGTCTGATCAACGTCGATTCTGACCTCAAAGTGCGTTCCGTCGTCCATATCGTAGGCGAACTGACCGGAGGGAAGCCCCGCGAG
>Ga0208830_1001112_pt1 | contig 12340 bp, 9 predicted proteins | sample DeeseametaMP2634_FD_184169 | JGI IMG/M metagenome (GOLD analysis project Ga0208830, IMG submission 184169) | Marine microbial communities from the Deep Atlantic Ocean - MP2634 (SPAdes) | ecosystem: Environmental > Aquatic > Marine > Oceanic | place: Northeast of Antigua and Barbuda, North... | reverse complement strand
AAACCAATGATGGGTTTGAAATTGCTGAAGTTGATTTAAAACTGAGAGGTCCAGGAGATATTTTAGGAACACAACAAAGCGGTGTTCTTGATCTAAAAATTGCAGATTTAGCCAAGGATAATTTAATTCTTTCATCAGCTAGAAATAAAGCACAAGAACTTTTAAGTGATGATCCTGAAATAGCTAACGAAGAAAATCGAATGATACGAGTACACCTTTCTTCACTAATCAAAAGAAAACCAAATTGGGGTAGAATTTCATAAGTTAGATGCTATCTAACGAATTTATACACACAAGAAGTCAAAATATTTTACTATTTTCGAGCGTAATCTATAGATACTATTCATTATTATGAAAAAATATATTCTATCCGTAGCAGCAAGTCTGTTTATTTTGAGTTTCAGTTTTGCACAAGATAAATCAAAAGCTGATCTAGCATTTGAAGGTCAAAACTATATGGAAGCTATTGATTTGTATAAAAAAGAATATACAAAAGCAAAGGGTTCTGAAGAAAAAGGAAGAATTACTTACCGAATGGCATTATCGTATGATGGTGGTGCGTTTTATGAAGATGCTGGAAAGTTTTATGAAAGAGCTTACAACCTAGATTATCAAAAATATGAGCCTAAGCTAATTCTTGATTATGCTCAAAATAAGTTGTCTCTAGGAGATTATAACGGGGCCAAATCATTGTTTCAAGAGTATTTAAAGAAAGATCCTTCTAATGAAATTGCAAAGAAAGGATTAGAATCTTGTAATACCGTAAGAGGATGGCTAGCTGAACCTACTAGATTTATTGTAACTAACGAAAGAGTAATTAATAGCAGTAATTACGATTGGTGTTTAACTCAATACGATAAAAAAGGCGAAGAATATATCTTTTCATCATCAAGAGAAGGAGCAAATGGAGCCGATACAGATGGAACAATTAATGAGAATTACACAGATTTTTTTGTTACTAGAAGAGATAAAGAGGGGAAATGGGGAGAACCAAAACCTTTAGGATTACCTATTAATAGCGAATATCATGAAGGTGCAGCAGTTGTTAATTCTAAAGGAAATGTTATTTATTTTACTAGATGTATTAATGAAAAAAAGCAAAATCTTGGGTGTGATATTTATTTTTCTGAAAAGCGAGGAAGAAATTGGAAAGAGCCAGAACTAATTAAACTTAAAGATAGTTCTATTTACAGTGTTGGTCACCCAACAATTGATCGTAGAGAGCAAATCCTAATATTTGCTTCTGATATTCCAGGTGGTCAAGGAGGAAAAGATTTATGGATTACTACTTACGATAAAAGAGAAAAAGAGTGGAGTAAGCCCGTAAACTTAGGTTCAGAAATTAACACCAAAGGAGATGAATTATTTCCTTACCTAACTGATGACGGTGATTTATATTTCTCTTCTAACGGACATGTAGGAATGGGAGGACTGGATATTTTCAAAGCACAGTCTATTGGAGATAACAAATGGGGTAAAATTGAAAACATGAAAGCTCCTATCAATTCGTTTAGAGATGACTACGGAATTACTATGCTTAAAAGAAAATCAGATCAAGGATTCTTTACTTCTAATAGAGACGGAGGAAAGGGAGGAGATGACATCTACTCTTTTATGTATCCAGAGGATGAGTTAAGAATAACAGTGAAAGTTTTAGCTAGTTGTGATCCTGTAAACGAAGTAGGTAAGCCTTTGGAAGGAGCAACTGTAAACTTAACAGGTAGTGATGGGTCTACTGTAAAGTTGAAAACAGATGATCAAGGGATGATTACTTTTGATGAAGTAGGTGGTGGAAGATACATCAAAAAAGACGTAAACTACACGATAGTTATTGAAGCAAAAAATCACTTAAATGCAAAGGACAAAAGATCAACATTTGGTGTAGAAGGTAATAAAACGTTTTACCATGAGTTTGAACTTCAAAAAACAGATTGTGGAGAAATCAACATGCCATCTGTTCAATATGTGTTTGGTTCAGCAGAGTTTATAAACAACGAAGATGTAAATTCAGCAGATTCATTACTTTACTTGTATAATATCATGTTGGAAAACCCAACAATTGTAGCAGAGCTTCAAGCACATACCGATTGTAGAGGTAGCGATACTGCAAACCAGTCATTATCTCAAAGAAGAGCACAAGCGTGTGTGGATTATTTAGTAGGTAAAGGTATCCAAAGAGACCGTTTAGTCGCTAAAGGATATGGTGAATCACAACCAAGAACATTACAAGATGGTACAGTGTTAACCTGTGATTTTATTACCGAGTTTAAAGCTACTGATCCTAAAAAATTCGAGAGATATCACCAATTAAACAGAAGAACAACATTCTCTATCTTGCGTACGGATTATAATCCTAACAAGTAGATAAACTAGATATTAACTAGGGCATTCTTTTTTAAGGATGCCCTTTTGCTTTTTATACCAATGGCAGATACGATATATAATAAGCGAGGCGTTTCGGCATCTAAAGAAGATGTTCATAAAGCAATTGAGAAAATTGATAAGGGACTGTTCCCTAATGCTTTTTGTAAGGTAGTTCCAGATTACCTAACAGGAAGTAAAGAACATTGTATTGTAATGCATGCTGACGGAGCTGGTACAAAATCATCCTTGGCTTATATGTATTGGAAAGAAACAGGAGATATATCTGTTTGGAAAGGGATTGCTCAAGATGCACTAGTAATGAATCTTGACGATTTACTATGTGTTGGAATTACAGATAACATTATGCTTTCTTCAACTATAGGGAGAAATAAAAACTTAATACCTGGAGAAGTAATATCAGCAATTATAAACGGTAATGAAGAACTTATCGCAGATCTTAAAAAAGTTGGTGTAACTATTCATTCGACTGGAGGAGAAACAGCAGATGTAGGCGATCTTGTTCGAACCATAATTGTAGATTCAACAGTTACAGCAAGAGCCAAAAGAAGCGATATTATTGAAAATAAAATAAAAGCTGGAGATGTAATCGTTGGATTAGCATCCTCTGGAAAGGCAACTTACGAGGATGAATACAATGGAGGAATGGGAAGTAATGGACTAACTTCGGCTCGTCATGATGTGTTTGGAAAATACTTGGCCAAAAAGTATCCAGATAGCTTTGATCCAAATGTAAGCGAAGAAGTAATTTACATCGGCTCTAAGGAACTAATAAGTCAAACGAACACTCCTTTAGATGCAGGTAAATTGGTATTGTCACCAACAAGAACATACGCTCCAATAGTGCGAGAAATTTTAGCAAAACATAAAGGTGAAATCAATGCAATGGTGCATTGCAGCGGTGGAGCACAAACAAAAGTGTTGCATTTTGCAGGAAATGATGTACACGTGGTAAAGGATAATTTATTTGAATTACCTCCTTTGTTTAAAATGATTCAAGAAGAATCTAAAACACCTTGGGAAGAAATGTACAAAGTGTTTAATATGGGCCACCGAATGGAGCTTTACGTACCAGAAGAAATAGCAAGTAGTATCATTGAAATTTCAAAATCCTTCAATGTTGATGCACAAATTGTTGGTAGAGTAGAAGCTTCAAATGAAAAAAAATTAACCATTAAAAGTGATTTTGGTACGTTTACGTACTAATTTTGTTGATTATAGATTTAGATTATGTCAAATTTGATAAATAAGCTTGAACTCATTAAAGAGCGTTGGGAAGAAGTTGGGAAGAAAATTGTAGACCCAGAGATTATTGCAGATATGAAGCAATATGTAAAGCTTAACAAGGAATACAAAGATTTAGAGCCCATAGTTAAAGCACTGGAAAAGTATAAAAACTTAACGTCTAACATTGAAACCAATCAAGAAATCATTAAAACGGAAAGTGATCCTGATTTTGTTGAAATGGCTAAAGAAGAACTAAGTGCTAACGAAGCCGAGTTAGAAGAGCTTAATGAAGAAATAAAAGTACTCCTAATTCCTAAAGATCCTGAAGATGCTAAAAACGCGGTGGTGGAAATACGTGCTGGGGCTGGAGGAGATGAAGCAAGTATATTTGCAGGAGATTTATTCCGTATGTACACTAAATATGCTTCTACTAAAGGCTGGAAAATAGCTGTTGTAGATGAACACGAAGGTACCAATGGAGGGTTTAAAGAAATTGTTTTTGAAGTAGAAGGAGAGGACGTGTATGGCGTGTTAAAATACGAGGCCGGTGTGCATCGTGTGCAACGTGTACCTCAAACAGAAACACAAGGTAGAGTGCATACTTCAGCAGCATCAGTAATGGTTTTTCCAGAAGCGGAAGAGTTTGATGTTGAAATAAAGGAAAGTGATTTAAGAGTGGATTCTTATTGTTCATCTGGACCAGGAGGACAGTCGGTAAACACTACATACTCAGCAATTCGTTTAACACATATTCCAACTGGGGTAGTTGCACAATGTCAAGATCAAAAATCAAAGCTTAAAAACTACGATAAAGCATTATCTGTTCTACGATCTAGGATTTATGAGTTAGAGCTTCAAAAGAAGAACGAAGCCGATGCTGAGTTGAGAAAAAACATGGTGTCTAGTTCTGATCGTTCTGCAAAAATTAGAACGTACAACTACCCGCAAGGTCGTGTTACAGATCATAGAATAAACTTAACACTCTACGATTTACCAAAAATAATCGATGGTGATGTGGCTAAAGTATCAGATGCACTTATCCAGCACGATAATTTAGAGAAAATGAAGATAGGAGAAACAGCTTAATAGGCTCATGTTTAAAATATTAAAGAGTCCTAGTCAAACATCAATATTAGCACTAATGGCAATATTAGTCGCTAGTGTACTATCGGTAGGTTACCATAGTTTTGATGAACAGTTTCAAATTTTAGAGTTTGCTGGTTTAAAACTTGGGTTAAACCAACCAGAAACGATGACGTGGGAGTATAGAGAGCAAATGCGGCCTACGATACAACCCCTATTCACCATACTTTTATTTAAAGTTTACAGCTTTTTAGGACTGAAGAGTCCTTTCTTATTTGTCTTTTTTTTACGTGTTATATCAGGTTTATTGGGTTTTTGTGCTATCAAAAGAGTATGGAGATATTTAGCAACTGAGTATAAGTTAAAAAACCGTCAACTACTCGTTTTTCTTGTGTTTTTAATTTTTCCTGTCCTTTACAATGCGGTACGTGTTTCATCAGAAAATTGGGCAGGTATCTTCTTTACTTTGGGATTTACGGCTTACTTTCTGGAGAAAAGTCAGTTTAAGAAAATCACATATGCTGGATTAGGATTAGGACTTGCCTTTTTGTTTAGGTACCAAGCTGGTTTTTTGATTCTAGGTTTTGGCTTGTGGTTACTCTTCATAAAAAGAGAACAATTTAAATGGATTGCATACTTAGGGGGAATACTCTTATTAGCTGTACTATTTGGGTTTTTACTCGACAGAATATATTATGGAGAATGGGTGTGGAGTGTGTACAATTACTTTGAACAAAACTTACTGGAAGACAAAGTCTCTGGCTTTGGTGTTGATCCATGGTATTGGTACCTAACCGAAACTACGGTTCGTTTAATTCCACCGTTCAGTTTAATTTTTATCATTGGGCTAGTGTATGGTTATATTAAAAAATATAAGCATCCTATCATTTGGTCCATGGCTCCCTTTTTACTTATTCATTTTTTAATAGGTCATAAAGAAATAAGGTTTTTATTTCCATTGCTATATTTTTTACCTTTTCTTGGGATTTTAGGTGTCGAATGCTTGCAGCTTCTAATGGATAAATTCAGTATAAAAAAGGGATATTACAAGTGGTTTAAATATCTGTTTATTTTAGTTTATTCAGTTGCTCTAATTGTTATAATTACAAAGCCTGCTGATCCTAGGATTGGCCTTTACAAAGGTGTTTATCATGCTACGGAAAAACCAGCCATTTTATACTATTTAGATAAAGACCCTTACCATCCAGCGAATGAAATATTTTTCTATAGAAGACAAAATCTTAAGACAAAGAGGGTAGCTTCCGTTGAGGAAATTAATCTTCAAACGGACTCAACGGTTTTTTTAGCTTATTCGAATAGAGATAAACTCACGGAAGAAGTAGAAGGAGAAATAGTTTACAGAACATTCCCTGAATGGATAAATGTAATTAACGTTGGTGGTTGGCTAGATAGAACAAAACAATGGAAAGTCACTAAAATGAATTGATTTACCAACAAAAAAAGACTGCTCAACCGAACAGTCTTTCTTATACTTAATATTTATTCTCTATTATTTCATTGCTTGTTCTGGATCAAGTAGATCGTAAAACTGACCTAATTTTGGAAGAATAACAATTCTTGTTCTTCTGTTTTTTGCTCTACCTTCTTCAGTACTATTGGTTGCCATAGCATTATATTGACCTCTACCAGCAGCGATTAACCTATTTGGATCCACGTTATGCTCGTCTTGTAATTCTCTCACTACAGAAGTTGATCTATATGCACTTAAATCCCAGTTATCTTTCATACAGCTTGTGTTAATTGGTCGATCATCCGTATATCCCTCAACCATTACATCAAAGTTTTCTCTAGACTTTACAACTTTAGCTATTTTTGCTAATACTTCGTGTGCTCTATCTGTTAATTTGTAACTACCTGTTTCAAAAAGCATTTTATCCGAAATATTGATAAAAACAACTGTTTTATCTACTTCAATATTTACATCATCATCCTCAATACCATCTTTTAATACACCCTTAAGGTTAACTGCTAATGCTAAATTGATAGAATCTGCTTTATCTTTAGCGGCTTGTAACGTTCGAATATACTCATCCTTCTGCTCCAATTGAGAAAGTGTTTGATTGATATTATTATTAGCAGATTGTGACAATACGGTTAGATCACCTACTTGCTCCATTTGCTTTGATAGTTGATCCTTGTATTCAGCTATTTGTTCTTCTCGAAGGTTTAATTCTCTTTGTACAACCGAATATTTAGCTTCACAAGATTCATGCTTTTCTCTAGCCATTGCTAAGTCTTGCTCGGAATCAGTTAATTTCCTCTCATACTCAACTTTAAGTTCTGCGTATTTCTTTTTGCTGACGCAAGATGCCATCATGGTAACGCATCCTATTGCGATAAATGTAAATTTTAGTGTTTTCATGATTTCTAAATTTTTAATAATGTTAAAGCAATTGATATGCCCTTGATTTAAAATTTTAAAAATCAAACAGTTGTAAACACTAACGCTTTAGGGGAGGGGAAAATTAACCCCAAATAATGGAAAATGCCCTATGCTTACTTTATAGCTTCGTCTGGGTTAAGCAAATCGTAAAACTGATCCATTTTAGGTAAAATGATAATTCTGGTTCTACGGTTGGTTGCTCTTCCTTCTTTTGTATCGTTAGACGCTAACGCATTATGCTCACCTCTACCAGCAGCAATTAATCTGTTTGGATCAATGCCATGAGCGTTTTCTAATGCTCTAACAACCGAAGTAGAACGTAACACGCTCAAATCCCAATTATCTTTAATTCCTGATTTTTTGATGGGCACATTATCGGTATAACCCTCTACCATAACATCAAAATTTGGCTTAGCCTTTACGATAGATGCAATTTTACCTAACACATCGTTTGCTTTTGACGTTAGGTTATAGCTTCCGCTTTTAAACAACATTTTATCAGACAGATTAATAAAAACAACCGTTTTATCAATTTTGATGTCTATATCTTGATCTTCAATACCGTCTTTCAATGCACCTTTTAAATTAACAGCCAATGCAAGATTTATGGAGTCTGCTTTTGTTTTTGCAGCTCTAAGAAGATTAATATACTTATCCTTTTGTTCTAGTTGAGAGAGTGTTTCTTTAATGTTATCATTCGCAGATTGTGAAAGAACAGTTAAGTTACCTACTTGTTCCATTTGTTGAGAGAGTTGTTTTTTGTAATCGCTTACTTGCTCTTCTCTTAGTTTAAGTTCTCTACTCAACACTTCGTATTTTGCCTCACATGTTTGACGTTCTTCAGTAACGGTTGCAAGCTTTTTCTTTGTATCAGCTAAATCTGTTGTGCATTCTTCTTGCTTACTAACTAAATCGTTGTACTTTTTTTTACTCACACACGATGATAAAATGATAATGCTTGAGCAAGTATATATTAGGTATTTCATAAAGTGATTATTTATCTATTCTTAAATTTTAAAAGTATTAAATGGAGTTGGCCAGACGTATTAATATTTCAGCCACTTGAATATTTCTTTGTAACTAGGTTTTTTTCCATACATAAGGATACCTGTACGATATACTTTAGCAGCAATCCAAACAGTTCCAATAAAGGTAATGATTAATAATCCCATAGCTAGGAGTACTTCCCACAGCTCTGCACTACCCATGGCTACTCGAACCAACATCACCACAGGAGAAGTTAACGGAAATAAACTTAACCAATACATAGCTGCTGAATCTGGATTTTTAAATGCCGAGAAAGCAACAACATAAAACGCTAACATAAGCGGTAATATTACTGGAGTCATAAATTGCTGCGTATCTGTTTCATTATCAACTGCCGATCCAATAGCGGCAAATAAAGCAGAGTAAATTAAATAACCCATCAAAAAGAAAAAGATAAATGAAGTAATAATGTTTACCCAAGGGAGTGCCCATAAAGCGTTAAATATGTCGTTTTGAAACTTACTAAGGTTTGCATTCTGCAGCATCATTTCTTGAGACATTTGAGAAACTGCATCACCTTCCACGTAGTCGGGCATAATAAAAGCCATCAATACATTTATGAGTATGGTTGAAAATACACCCCAAATAACAAATTGTGTTAATCCAACTAAGGCAACTCCAATAATTTTTCCCATCATTAGCTGGAAAGGCTTAACTGATGATATAATTACTTCTATAATACGGTTTGTTTTTTCCTCAATAACTCCTCGCATCACTTGGGCACCAAAAAAGAAGATAAAGAAGAAAATAATAAACGAAAAGGCCATACCAACGCCAGCACCAACTTTATGGTCAACATTTTTTGATATAGCTTCTCCTTTTTCATCGATATTATCAATGTCTATAAGGCTAAAACTGTTAAGCGATCTAATATTAGCATATGTACTTCGGAATTCTTTCATTTTGGCAGAATCCCCCTCATACTGTTTAGAAATAATAAAAGATTCCCTTGCCAAACGAACAGATTCTTTGATTTTATCTTCTATAGATATGCTAGGTGCTTTTCGATAAATTATTTTACCACCACTTCTCTCTGTATTAATTATGTTTTCAGGCAAGTAAAGAAGAAGATCATATTTTTCAAAACTTTCATCGGATTTAAATTTAATTAAAGCGTCATTATAGCTGGTTGCATTTACTGGGTCCCATTTAATTTTACCGGTCATAGGAGGCATGCGGTTGGATAATGTATAAGTGGCATCAAATATTCCCACTGTATATTTATCTTTCTCCTGCTGACTCATTAGAATAACCGCAGCAAAAAATCCAGCAAATAAAATCGGACCTAAAATGGTCATAACGATAAACGTTCTTTTTTTTACGCGAGTTAAATACTCTCTCCCAATAATCAATCGTGTTACTCCCATGGTTATATGTTTTGATTATTTTGGTTTACTACTTCTATAAAAATATCATCCATAGTCGGGATAATTTCAGTTACATCCTTTATTTGAATGTCATTGTTAATAAGTGTTTTCAACAAATCATTCAACGAAGCATCATTTAACTTCACTGATGCTCGGTGATTCGTACTATCGAAGCTTTCCTTATCTACTAATTCAAAATTGGTCCATAAAGCATTCGCAAAACCGATCATGTTGCCTTCAAAAGAAATGTCGTAAATATTTTTACTAAACGTTGTTTTAATTTCACTTACCTTACCATCCAGTACTTTGTTCGATTTGTTGATTAAGGCAATGTGATCACAAATTTCTTCTACAGATTTCATATTATGTGTAGATAAGAAAATGGTAGATCCTTCATCTCTTAGTTTTAAAATTTCATCCTTAATGAGGTTAGCATTAATAGGATCGAACCCACTAAATGGCTCATCTAGAATTAAAATTTTAGGTTTGTGAAGCACAGTAATAATAAATTGAATTTTTTGAGCCATTCCTTTTGATAACTCTTCAATTTTTTTGTTCCACCAATCACCAATTTCAAACTTATCAAACCATAATTTTAGTTGAGCTTTAGCATCTTGCTTGCTCATTCCTTTTAATTGAGCCAAATAAAGTGCTTGTTCGCCAATTTTCATTTTTTTATATAACCCTCGTTCCTCTGGCAAGTAACCAATGTCTTGAATATGCTTGGGTTGAAGTTTTTCTCCAGAAATAAAAATTTCTCCTTTATCTGGTGCTGTGATTTGGTTGATGATTCTGATCAACGATGTTTTACCAGCACCGTTTGGTCCTAATAATCCAAATACAGCCTGTTCTGGAACCGATAAACTTACATCGTTTAATGCACGGTGATTATGATAAAGCTTGGTGATGTTTTTGGCTTCAAAAATCATAGTTTAAAAATTAAAAAAGGGATCAATAATTTGATCCCTAACAAAATTAATTGATTTGGTTAATTACCAAATTAAAATATGTTAAACGGCAAAATCTATTTGTCGCTGGTTTTTAGTTAAATGTGCAAAGGTCTGTCAGCGGTAGCAGCAAGTGCAGCTTCTTTAACAGCTTCTGCGTATGTTGGGTGGGCATGCGACATTCTCGAAATATCTTCTGCACTGGCTCTATACTCCATCGCTACCACAGCTTCAGCAATTAAATCAGCGACTCTAGGGCCTATCATATGGACGCCTAAAACCTCGTCTGTATTTTTATCAGCCAATATTTTTACAAATCCTTGTGTGTCCATACTCGCTCTGGCTCTTCCTAATGCCCTCATTGGAAATTGCCCAACTTTATACTCAATACCTTTTTCTTTTAATTGCTCTTCAGTTTCTCCAACTGCAGCAACTTCTGGCCATGTGTAAACTACACCAGGAATTAAATTGTAATTAATATGTGGTTTTTGACCAGCCATTACTTCAGCAACAAAAACACCTTCTTCTTCTGCTTTATGAGCAAGCATAGCCCCTTTAATTACATCACCGATCGCATAAATATTATCAACAGAAGTTTTTAAATGATCATTTACATCAATTCTTCCCTTGTCATCAAGTTTAATACCCACAGCTTCTAAATTAAGCTTATCAGTATAAGGTTTTCTACCAACAGAAACTAAACAATAATCACCTTCAAAAGTTACTTCTTCGCCTTTTTTGTTATCAGCAGTTACCTTAACTCCTGAACCAGTATTTTCAACATTTTTAACCTTGTGGTTGTAGTTGAATTTAAAGCCTTCTTTCTTTAATACTTTTTGAAGCTCCTTCCCTAGGGCTTTATCCATTGTAGGTATAATTGAATCCATGAATTCAATAACTTCAACTTCTGCACCTAATCGTGCATAAACAGAACCTAGCTCAAGTCCGATAACTCCACCTCCAATAACTAATAGTCGTTTAGGTACTTCTTTTAATTTTAAGGCTTCTGTAGAAGTAATGATTCGATCTTTATCTGGTTCCATTCCAGGAAAATAATTCGGCTTACTACCAGTAGCAATAATTACTTTGTCAGTTTCAATGGTTTTTTCACCATCGTCACCAGTAACTTTAATTGTGTTTTTATCTACAAATGAACCAAAACCATGAATTACTTCAATTTTATTTTTGTCCATTAAAAAATTAATACCTCCTGTAGTTTGTTCAACAACAGCATCTTTTCGAGCAATCATTTGCTCTAAGTTTACCTTGATTTCACCTGCAATATCAATCCCATGCTCTTTAAAGTTATGGGTAGAGTTATGGTAATGCTCTGATGAATCAAGCAAAGCTTTAGAAGGAATACATCCTACATTCAAGCATGTACCTCCTAATGTGTTGTACTTTTCTATAATAGCAGTTTTAAATCCTAATTGTGCGCATCTAATTGCAGCTACATATCCTCCAGGACCAGAACCAATAACAGTTACATCGTATTTACTCATCTTTTAAAGTGTTGATTTTATAAGTAATTTGTATATTGACTAAAGGTAGATAATTATTGTTTTTTAGTGAAATTAATTTGGTCTTGATGCCCGTGCAGTAATTAAACAACAGACTTACGCTTATGAAAGAAGAGATTAAAAATATCATTTTTGATTTGGGGGGAGTATTGCTCAATATCGATTATAACAGAACAAAAAAATATTTTGAAAAGCTAGGGATAAAAGATTTTGATCGTGTTTTTACTCAATACAAACAAAGCAACATAGCTGATCTCTTTGAAACAGGAAAAGCAACGGATGAAGCTTTTTTTAAAGAGGTTACCAAAGGGCATACTATTTCTTGGGATGATTTTGAATTAGCTTGGAACGCCATGCTGCTAG
>Ga0208830_1001111_pt1 | contig 12353 bp, 10 predicted proteins | sample DeeseametaMP2634_FD_184169 | JGI IMG/M metagenome (GOLD analysis project Ga0208830, IMG submission 184169) | Marine microbial communities from the Deep Atlantic Ocean - MP2634 (SPAdes) | ecosystem: Environmental > Aquatic > Marine > Oceanic | place: Northeast of Antigua and Barbuda, North... | reverse complement strand
CAAACGCTACAACCGGCAGCGCCGGGAGTCCTACAATACTGCCACATCCCCCTGATCTCTCCTTAACAAAAGTGTCCCACTTTTGCTGGTTGCCAACAGGAGGATGTCCAATACATCCAGAACTATGTCTACGATACCGACTGGGGTTATTGTGCTTTTTTCACCAAGTATCCCGTCGGTCATTTTGCCTATGCCTATCTAGGCGGACCGTATCTGGTGATGCAGTACGCCATTGATGGTTGGGGGCCCAACAACATCGATCGCGTGTTCGCCCATGAAACCTGCCACATTTTCAATGCCCCAGATGAGTATGCAGCCAGCGGATGCGACTGTGGCGGCGCCTGGGGATACTACGGGGTACCCAACGGAAATTGCGCAAACTGCGCGCCCGGCGGGGGCGTTCCGTGTATCATGCAGGCCGCCAGTTTTGCGGTTTGTAACTACACACCCTGGCACCTGGGATTGGATTCTCTCCCCTTAATGGACTCTCCGCCTGCCCGCCTTTACGGATTTTCGGAAGGGCGCCTGGACGTGTTCTGGACTGACTCCATCGGGGCTCTCTGGGACTCCTGGTGGGTCGCCGATCCCGGGTGGCAGGATTCAAAAATTTCCGCTGGCCCGATGGGCTCCCCTCCGGCGCCACTTTCCGGATTTGCGGAAGGACGGACCGACGTGTTCTGGATGAACACGGACGGGTCTCTCTGGGATTCCTGGTGGACCTCCGGTTCCGGGTGGGCGGATGTGAAACTTTCCGACGGCAAGCTGGACTCTCCTCCCGCTCCGCTTACCGGATTTGCAGCCGGACGCATGGACGTATTCTGGAAGGACAGTGATGGGGCGCTCTGGGACACCTGGTGGAACGGCACCGAATGGGAGGATATGAAACTTTCCGACGGGCCGCTGAACTCCATTCCTGCTCCCCTTTACGGATTCGCGGAGGGGCGCATGGATGTTTTCTGGCAGGCCACCGACGGGTCTCTCTGGGACACCTGGTGGAACGGCGCTGAATGGGCCGATTCTAAAATTTAATCGACTGGAGCTAGTGCACCAAAGATCGCGGCTCCAGCCATCTACAGTTACCTGGGGTGCGGCTTGAAGCCGGCAACCTAAAGCCGCACCCCAACAATGGTTAGCAGCAGATGTCTGCCCGTCACCATCTATGTGCTTGAGAGAACGACTGCTGAGTCCGTCATTTTGCGTGGGCCGCGGGACTCATGAGCTAAGGAGTCCCGGGTCAGCGCGGCCATATCCCAAGGCGAACACGCCTATCGCTGGTTCGAGCCCAGCAACTCCGGGAGATTATTCATATCGCTGAAGGTCTGGATACCCAGGCCTTCCAGCCCCCAGATGTCTTTGTTGGGGCAATACCCCAGGACCATCATGCCCGCCGCAAGACCTGCTTGAGCGCCCGGATAGCTGTCTTCTATCACCACGCACCGGCTGGGCGGAACCCCCATGTTCTGGGCCGCCAGCAGATATATATCGGGGGCGGGTTTGCCATAGGCGACTTGATCGACACCATAAAACTTGTCGCCGAAATATCCGGCGAGACCGGTAACCTCTAGGGTGACCACCATCTTTTCCCTTGTTCCGTTCGACGCGACGCACATCGGCATTCCGGCATCCGACAGGCAACGTACAGTCTCAACCGCACCGGGCATCGGTAGCAACTCCTTCCGGAATCTCTCCGATTCCCGAGCCAGTTGTTGTTCCTCAATGTCTGCGGGCAAACAACCCGGCACTTCATCCTCGAACATTTCCCACATCTCCGAGTAGGCAAGACCAGTCGTCCTTGTGGCAACTTCGTCCGGTGACATTTCCAGGCCAGCTTCGTTGAGCAATTGAGATATGACTTCGTTATTAATAGTTTCCGTATCTACCAGAACTCCGTCACAGTCGAAAATCACCAGGTCGAAAGTCGTCATTCTATTTGGACCGCTCCGTTATTCAAGGTATGAGGGCCGTGTCTCCGGCAGATTTCTTGCCTAGGGTTCTCCCGGCAAGGGCGGCGCTGAATCTGGCGGACTTCGGTGGCCGGTAGCTTGTTCGTAGGCGTAGGCAAGTTTGACCATCGTTGGGTCGCTGAACGGGCGGCCGAGGAAGGTGATCCCCACGGGGAGTCCGGCGGACGTGAACCCCGCCGGGACCGAGATCGACGGCACATGCACCAGGTAGGTATTGATATGGGTAGTGCCCCTCATGTCGTAGTAGGGCGGTCCCACACCTTCGGCGATCAGCGTCGGTTGATGCTCCACGGTTTTATGGACGATAGCGTCCAACTGGGCGTCCGCCATTATCTTCATGACGCTGAACATAAGCTCTTCTCGGGCCAGCAGATACTCGGCATAGGCCGCCGGACCGGTCAGCGCGGTTCCGGCATACTTAGACCGGTGAACCTTGGCGTAATCCGGAGACTGCATCATGGCCTCCGGCGATGCATAGGGTGGGTTCTCGCTGCGTCCGTAGTAACGGTCCCAAGCTTCGTCGTTTCGGCCGTCGCTGGCCCGTTTCGCCAGCAACTCCGTCAGACGCGGTATCTCGGGCATTGGGACGACCGTGGCCCCAGCGCTTTCCAACTCGGCGGCGGCCCGGTCGAAAACCTGGGAGACCAACCGGAAATCATCGGAGTCCGGCTCGGAATGAAAGCCCATAGATTGAGTCATAACGCCGATTCGAGCGCCCTTTAGGCCATCTCCGTCGAGGGAATCGGTGAATGTCTCCGGCGCCTGGCCGACACCGAAAGATGTCATGGGGTCGTCCGGGTCGTATCCGACCATCACGTCCAACATCTTTGCCAGGTCGGTGACCGACCTGGTCAGGGGACCCAGGGACCCTGGCTGCCCCGGCCAGCCGGCGTAGACCCCGCCCCGGCTGACCAGACCGGCAGTCGGCCTGATTCCGGTAACGCCGTTCCAAGCGGCAGGTCTCCGGATGGAAGCGAATCCTTCCTGGCCGATGGCAACCGCGCCCAGATTGGCCGATACACTGGCGCCGGGGCCTCCCGACGAGCCGCCGGGCGTCCGGGCCAGATCATAGGGGTTTCTGGTCGACCCGAACAGGGACCCGTGGGTATCGCCACGCCCCAGTTCCCCCAGGGTTGCTTTGGCTAGGATGATCGCCCCGGCCTGTCGCAACTTCTCGGTAACAAAGCAATCCCGGTCTGGGAAATAGTCTCGGAAGACCACGGAACCGAGAGTAGTGGGCATTCCCCGGGCGTCCATCTGGTCTTTGAGAATGACCGGCACGCCGTGGAGGGGGCCGGTGAGGCCGTTGTTCCCAAAATCCCTGTCCAACCGGTCGGCGTCTTCCAGCGCCTGGGGATTCACCGTGATTATCGAATTAATCTGGGGACCATTACGGTCGTAAGCTTCGATCCGGTTCAGATAAAGCTCGACCAATTGACGAGCGCTAATAGAACCATCGGCAAAAGCTTGCTGGATGCCGGCGATGGTTGTTTCTTGTAGGCAGAATCTGCCGGTTTTTTGCTGTGCCGCAGTCAAAGCGCGTCCCCTCTTACCATCCATTTGGCTAACGGGAATGGATATATGACATTTCTATGGGATTGTACTCTACACCGAGCACGAAAACTCATTTCCGGTGTAGAATCTAGAACACCCAAGGATTTTCTTCGGGCAACTCCGGAACGATGCAGACCAGGAGAAAGCAATGCCTACTGAACAAGCTGGTTCAAATAGCGCTCTAACCGAAACTGCGACCAAGGCTATCGATGCCGCCCGCGAGGAGTTGTTCGGAATAGCCCTGGACATTCATGCCCACCCGGAACTGAACTACCAGGAGTTTCACGCGGCCAAACTCCTATCCGACACGCTGGAAGCCCACGACTTTACCGTGGAGCGGGGGATAGGCGGCGTGGAGACGGCGTTCCGCGCCACCCTGGAAGGCGGCGCCGGCGACGGACCGACAGTCGCGGTTCTGGCCGAGTACGACGCTTTGCCGGAGATCGGCCATGGCTGTGGCCACAACCTTATCGCCATGGCGGGCTTGGGCGCAGGGCTGGGAGTCCAAGCCAACATGAAGAATCTACCGGGCCGCCTGGTCGTCATCGGAACTCCCGCTGAAGAGGGAGGCGGAGGAAAGATCAAATTATTGGAGGCCGGTGTTTTCGACGGCGTGGATATATGCCTGTCCTCCCACCCTTCATCCAATCGCACGATCATTCCCCAGGACATCCCCATGGACGAAAGCTGGAGCCTGGCAATGGTCGGCTTCCGCTACATCTACCATGGCAAAGCGGCCCACGCCGCCGCCGCTCCGGAGGAAGGCATCAACGCCCTGAACTCCTTGATCCACCTATTCACCGGCATCGACGCTCTACGACAACACCTGCGGGAAGACACGCGGATCCACGGAATCATCACCGACGGTGGCCTTGCTCCCAACGTGGTTCCCGAATTCGCCGCCGCCAACTTCATGCTCCGGTGCCGGGACCGCAATTACCTCAGCGACGTCATTGTCGGGAAGGTTTTGAAGATCGCCGAAGGCGCGGCGTTGATCACGGGAGCCACCCTCGAAGTCGAGCCTTATTACCCGTTCTACGAGAATGTCCTGCCCAATGCGGTACTGGCCGAAAACTTCCGCGCCAACGCCGAGGCCGTGGGGATGCGTATCGACGCTCCCACCGGCGGCCGGCGGGGCAGCGGCGCGTCCACCGATTTCGGGAACGTGAGCCAGGTCTTGCCGTCCCTTGAACTGCGCTATGCCGTCAGCGAGACTCCGGTGCCTTCCCATTCCAGGCAGATGACCGAAACGGCCATCACCGAGACAGCGTTATCCAGCGCCTTGAACGTCGCCAAGGTCCTCAGCCTGACGGCCGGCGACTTCCTAAGAGACCCAGCCAGGCTAAAAGAAGCCCAGGCGGAATTCGCCAAGCGAAGCGCGTAATGCCATTGTGATCTGAATTTAGGGAATTGGAACGTACCCCCCCACCTTAATCCTCCCTCGCAAGGGGGGAGGAGATAAGTCTCTTTCACTTTACGGGGGAAGGACGAAGGGACGGGGGTGAGACACTCATAATGAACAAGCTCTCATCCAGGCAACAAAATGAACGCCGGAGAATAAACCATGCCCATCAACCTTAGCGACCTGACCCCTTCCCAACTCGCCGAGAGGCGGGATTTGATCATCGGCAGTTTCGGCCGCATCGACAAGGAATTCGACCGTAGACGCGGCGAAAATCGGCTGCTGGTAAAGGCCGAGGACATCAAGTGGGAGTCTGCGTCCCGGGTCCACCCCACCACGCAAGAGGGCCATCTCCTAGCCAGGATTATTTCTCCCGAACTAGGTTTCAACATACATACATTTCGGGTGTTCAAACGTTCCATCGCCGGCAAGGAGACCGATGGCGCTTTTCACACCCATGGCGACGCGGTTAAGTTCTATTTGGAAGGGAAAGGGAAAGAGATCATCGACAAGGAAGAGGTAGTGGTGGAGCCGGGAGACATGGCCTTCATCCCGGGAAACGTATGGCATGGCACTGAGAATACCGGGGACGAGCCCATGGTCTTCATCGCCTTCCATCAGATCCCCGGTACGCAGCTTCCGGTCCCGGCGTCTTGGCAGTACCCAATGGCCGACATGGAGGGCCAGGACGATCTGGACGATCTGCTCAACTCTACCCAAAAAGAGGACCCGCCATCCATGGGTTCGGCCGCGCTATACTCCCGCCGGCAACACTTTCTCCATGAGCTTGGTGTGCTGGACGAGGAGATGGACCGGCGCCGGCAGGCCAAACGCTGGCTGGTCCGGAAAAACGAGGTCCCCTGGGAGTTGCCAGCGGATAGCCAAACGGTTCCCTTGATAGCGCCCGAGTTGGGGTTCAACATCCATACCCTGCAACTATCTATACGCCTGGTGCCACCCGGATACAAGGACACCACATTCCACAGCCATGGCGAAGCGGTACATTATTTCCTTGCCGCGTCGGGGCGGCAGACGGTGGGGAAGGAAGACATCCAGGTGTCCAGCGGAGACCTGGTTTTCATCCCGGCGGGTGTTCCCCACGGCCTCCACAATTCGGGCGATGAGGTAATGCGGGTCCTGGTAGCTGAGCAGTTGCCGGGCACCTGCATTCAACGGCCCGTGATCAGTCAGGACGATAGTTAACTTAAACAAGCTACCCCCCACCTTAATCCTTCCCCCACAAGGGGGGAGGAGATTAGTCCCTTCCCCCTTGTGGGGGAAGGTTAGGATGGGGGTGGTTCCCTGAGCATCCAAACATTAACCCAAACAACAACATCGGCAGGTGAATAAATTGGCATCTCTAGACAACATCGGCGTCCTGTTGCCCACCAGAGGTGTTCTGGTACACGCTCAGAGCGCCGGGCCGCGGGTTGAGCTTAACTGGCAGATGGCGGAGACTGCCGAAAGGCTTGGCTACGACTCCGTGTGGGTAGGAGACAGCATCACTTCCAAGCCCAGATTGGAGCCTCTAACCATCATGGCAGCCCTGGGCGCGCGCACCAGCCGGGTAAAGATCGGCACGGCCGTCATGCTGAACGCGCTGCGGCACCCGGTGCACTTGGCCCATTCATTAGCGACCATAGACAACATTTCCGGTGGACGAGTGATCCTCGGCGTCGGCGCCGGCCGAGGCAACAACCAGATGTTCATCGACGAACACACCAACGTTGGAGTACCCATCGGAGAACGGGCTGCCCGCATGGAAGAGAGCATCAACCTGATGCGTGCCCTCTGGACCGAGGAGCACGTTTCCAGCTCCGGCGAACACTACCCCATCCATGACGTAACCCTGGAACCAAGACCGGTCCAGCCATCCATACCCGTCTGGATCTCCAGTAACTGGGTTAAACGCGGCCTCCGGCGGGTAGCCGAGATGGGAGACGCCTGGATCACCAACGTACCGTCCGTCGACCTGCTCAATCAATGCTGGGCAAAGATAGAAGACCATGCGTCGGCATTTGGACGGGACCCCAAGGCCATCGGGCGGGCCCTATACATCTCGGTGAACCTCAACGACGAAGACGCCGCGATTTCGGAAGGCGACGAGTTCATGCGGGCCTACTACAGCATCCCCTATGAGGTCATCAGCAAACAACTCTTGTGCGTATTCGGCCCGCCCCAGAAGTGCATCGACACCATGCACAAGTACCAGGAATCCGGGATCGATTACTTCATCGTGCGTTTCGCTTCGCCCAACCAGATGGACCAGCTTGCCAAGTTTACCGAGCACGTCCTGCCGGCCTTGGGCTGAATGCAAATGGCTACGAACGATGTTGAACCGGATTGCCGGGTAGTGTATGTGGGCACGGGGCGAAGGTCCAGGCGTATTTTTGGTCTTCCACTATCAAATGAGAACGAGAGGACGTGGCGTCAACGGCTGGCAACCGAGATGGAGGAAGTCTCCCGGGAGATGCTCCAGCAAGGTTTGCATCTAGCTCACGTCGTTCCTGTCACGAGTTCCGCGGAATTCCGGGGAGGGTGGACCGAAGGGGCTTGGCTCTACTTTGCCACCAATCCATCCCGCGACGGGTAAAACTGCCTCCCGTCGGAAAAACCCGGGATATTGGACTGCCCGTCAATCAAGATATTGGGGGTGCTGAATGAGAAACATGATCAATGGCCTAATGTTTGCCGGTCTGGCGCTCTTGGCGCTGGCCTGTAGCCAGCCTGACCCAACGCCATCGCCAACGTCCACGACCGCCCCAGCGCCCGCTGCCCTTTCCACGGGACACCAGTTGTTCGTCGACAAAGGATGCGCGGCCTGTCATGGTCAAAGCGCAGAGGGCTCGTCATTCGCCCCGCCGTTGGCGGGGCATTCGGCGGCAGTTGTAAAGCGCCAGATCAGAGCTCCTTTGGGGATCATGCCGGTCTTTCCGCCGGATAAGATCTCCAACGAAGAGATGGAGGCCATCACGACATTCATCGACGGCCTTGGAGGAGAACGCCAGCACATGCATTCCGACGCCCCCACCGGGCCGGATGAGTTAGCCCTTCATCACTGGATGGCTCTCTTTTCCATCGAAGGCGGCGACCCAGGGGAAGGCGCCCATCACCTAGGACACATCGTCGACCTGACCGAGGGCGAGCACCTCGCCCAGATGAAAAAGGCGATCGAACTGTTGGAAGGAGGGGATATCCACGACGGAGGCCACATCGTTGAGGGGATGCTTGCCGGTCTTGAAGACGTGGGACTGGATGATCAAGGAATGCACCTCACTCTTGCGTTGTCTTCCGCACGGGTTGGAGAGAAAGACGCATCATTGCATCACGTGGAGCATTTCTAAGATTCGACAACGGGGGAACGGCATGAAGCCGCGGAAGAGATAGAGTCATTGCTTCAGACGGATGCGGTGCACGATGCCGTAGATCGCTTGGAAGAACTCTCCGGGCGGGCCCGTCCCCAGGATGAGCACGGGAATCAAGACCAACACGGGCATTAGGGTGACAGAAGGCTGGGCCGCACGGACAAGTCGCCGCCGGAATGAATCGTTTGCTACGGGTCTCCGGTCCAACTCCAAAATGATCGGCTAATCACACATCACTAAAGGAGAAGAACGTTTTGGCAGATAAGATTCGTTTGGGCATAATAGGAGCCAACATCCACCGGGGATGGGCGCCACGGGCCCACTTGCCCGCTATCGTGGCCAGCCCCGAATTCGAACTGACGGCGGTTTGCACCACCCGTATGGAAAGTGCCGAAGAGTCCCGGCAGAAGTACGGGGCCAAACTGGCCTTCGACGACTACCATAAGATGCTGGCCCACCCGGACATCGATGCCGTGGCAGTCAGCTTGCGAGTCCCGGCCCATTACGAGCCGACCATGGACGCCATCAACGCCGGAAAGCACGTTTATGTCGAGTGGCCCTTGGGCCGGACAACCGCAGAGGCCCAGGAGATGGCCGACGCGGCCCAGGCAAAAGGGGTCCGGAACATGGTGGGACTTCAAGCTCGAGCCGCGCCCAGCATCTTGTACGCCAAGGAACTGGTGGAGTCGGGTTACGTGGGCGAGGTTATGTCATGCCACGTCAGCCGGATCGACGGCGGGACCCTGGAACGGACTTCCGACCGGACTTGGCAAAAAGACGTGGAGTTGGGCGCGAATACATTGACCATCTCCTGCGGCCACACTATCGACGCCTTGCGATTTGTCGTGGGAGACTTCAGCAACGTTTCCACCGTGGTCAGCAACCAGGCCAAGCAGTGGTTCGAGAAGGACACCAACCAACTTGTCGACGTAACCTCGCCCGACAACATCCTAGTCAGCGGCAGGTTGGCCGGCGGTGGCGTGGCCTCGGTCCACGTCGCCAGCAATCCCTCGGTCGGCAGCGGGTACCGCATGGAGATATACGGGCGGAAAGGAACGCTGGTGGCGTCTTCCGGTGAATCTCCCAACCAAGATGGGGTGCAGCTAAGTGGCGCCCAGGGCAATAATAAACTAGAAGCACTAGAGATCCCCGGCAGATTCACCAACGTGCTAGAGGGCATGCCCCGGGGCGCGCCCTACAACGTGGGGCAGATGTACTACCAGTTCGGCCAAAGCATCCGATCGGGAGACCCCTGCCAGCCCGACTTCAACACCGCCGTGGAGCTGCATCACTTCATCGACAGCATCCAGGCAGCGTCGGACCAGGGCCGGGAGATGGCGGTTCCCGGCCGATAACGCCGCTCGGGCCATTCGAAGCGCCAAGTTATGTAAACCGGGCAAAGGTCCGGCCAGGAGACAGCATCATGCCATCTGTAAACACGGTTTTGGGGCCGATAGATACGGCGGACTTGGGATTTACCTTGAGTCACGAGCACGTGGGAACCAACGCCGCCGGACTGCGCCACACCTATCCCGAGATCATCAACCGCCCCGCCCTGAAAAAACAGGCGGTAGCCGCTTTTAAGGATGCCTACGCCGAGGGTGTCCGGACGATGATCGAAGTGAGCACCTTCGACCTGGGGCGGGACATCGAACTGATACAAGAGGTTTCCCGGGAGAGCGGCATTCAAGTCATCGCCGCCACCGGCAACCACTTGGCGGTACCCCGTCCCTTCGGCGAGGTGTCACCCGACGTTATCGCCGCGATGTACGTTAGGGAGATCGAGGAAGGGATCGAAGGTACCGGGATCAAGGCCGGCATCATCAAGGTCGCCAGCGACCGGGGAGGGGTTACTCAGCCCCAAGAAAATGTCCTGCGTGCGGCGGCCCGCACCCACAAGCAGACCGGCATTCCCATATCGACCCACACCTGGTCTCCGGACCGGGTGGGCGACCAGCAAGTCCGCATCTTGGAAGAAGAGGGCGTCGATCTAAACCGGGTCTACATCGGCCACAGCAGCGACGACACGGACATGGGCTACCTGTTGGGGCTGCTGGCCAAAGGTGTCTGGTTGGGCATGGACCGGTATCCGGGAGGTCGGGTCCCCGGTACACCCGATTGGGAACAACGCACCGAGATCGTAAAGAAACTCATCGACGAGGGCCACTGCGGCCGGATCATGCTCTCCCACGACTACTCGGTGCCCAAAGCCCGCTACAGCCCGGAAGAGCAAGAAGCGCGCCGCGCCGCCAATCCCGACGGATTCAACTTCATCGGACGCTACGTACTGCCGCGCCTCAAAGAGTTGGGTGCAACCGACCAAGACATCCACACGATGATGGTTGACAACCCGAGGCGTTTTCTTGAAGGGAACTGACCTCCCACACTTCGCGACTGCCGCCTAACGCAGAATACTCAACTCGATTCCATAATCTCTTGAGCCGCTTCGGCGCGGTGGACCCAGAAACTAGACGATGGCGAATCCTCTTGCCCCACCCGGCAGTTCCACCTGACTGCAACTGCGCCGGTGTAAGCGGGTTCGCGGCAACGCAAAACAGGAGAGCATAGATGCAATTTGGACTTTTCTATGAATGGCCGAACCCCGACCTGAGGAATTGGAAGACCCTCTACGGAGAAGGTGTTGAGGAGATCCAATACTCGGAAGAGATGGGGTTCGACTACTGTCTCATCGCCGAGCACCACTTTTCCAACTACGGTAATTCGCCCGCGCCGCTGTTGCAGGCTCTCCACATCGGCCAACAAACCAATCGCCTGAAGATCGCCACGGGGATCCTGGTGTTGCCAATCTGGCAACCGCTAAGATTGGCGGAAGAGGTAGCAGTCCTGGACAACCTAATCGACGGCAGGTTCATCTGCGGTGTAGGCCGGGGGTACCAACCCCACGAATTCGGCCGGTTCGGTGTTACGGTGGCCGAGTCCCGCCAACGGTTCAGCGAATCCCTAGAAGTGATGATCAAAGCCTGGACCCAGGACGAGTCCTTCACCTACGACGGCGAGTACATAAAGATTCCCAACGAAGTCACCGTGTGGCCCAAGCCTCAGCAAAAACCGCATCCGCCGCTGTGGCTGGCGGGGACCAGCGTCGACTCCATGCAACTGGCGGCGAAATGGGACATGATGCCCCTCACCACCGGGTTGTTGGGGGGCGATGGCATGAGGGCACACCTGGCGTCGTTGATCCATGCCCGGATGGACCTGGGCAAGTCCATCCATGGAATAGACTTGGGTATGCAGGCAATCACACACGTGGCGGAGACCGACGAGCAAGCCCGCGAACAGATCGAATACGCCCGCTGGCAAAACCGGGCGGGCCGGGCTCTGGGCCGGCTGGCCGTAACCAACGGAAGGGTCGACGTGACGCCCTATGAAGGGGAGCCGGACGACGACCGGTTCATGGAACGCCTTTATTTCGGGAGCCCTGAAACGGTGATCGAAAAATTCCGCCGCGCCGCCGAGTTGGGCGTCACCCACGTTAGTTGCTGGAGTATGTTCGGCGGAATCGAGCACGAAAAGATCATGCGCTCTATCCGGTTGATGGGGGAACAAGTGATACCCGCCCTGAAGGACGTTCATCCCCCGGCGGGACTGGCCGACGAATTGGCTAAAACCCCAAGGGTCACCACCGAGGACCTGCAGGCGGCCCGCTCAGGTCAGGCGCCGTCGGATGTCCCGACATAGGGGGACCGGGGACTAAACATGCCCTTCTTCGTATTATTCGTCGGGATATTCTCGGGCTTTTTCTCCGGCCTTCTTGGCTTGGGAGGCGGCCTGATCATGACCCCCATGTTTCTGTACGGCCCGAGTATGGCCGGCGCCGGTGCGTTGACCGTGAAGGAGATAACCGGCCTAACCATGGTCCAGGGGTTTGCCGGAGCCGTTTCCGGCCTGGCCAGGCACCGGGGTTACGGGATGGTTTCCTGGAGATTGGTCCGGTACGCGGGTATCGCAGCGGGTCTATGCGCCTTGGCCGGAGCGGTTCTCTCCAAGTGGGTGGCCGATGACGCGATCCTGGCGATCTTTGGCGCCATGGCCCTCATCGCGTCAGCG
>Ga0208830_1001103_pt1 | contig 12419 bp, 11 predicted proteins | sample DeeseametaMP2634_FD_184169 | JGI IMG/M metagenome (GOLD analysis project Ga0208830, IMG submission 184169) | Marine microbial communities from the Deep Atlantic Ocean - MP2634 (SPAdes) | ecosystem: Environmental > Aquatic > Marine > Oceanic | place: Northeast of Antigua and Barbuda, North... | reverse complement strand
CGTTATAGATTCTGCAGGAGTAAAATAACGAATTTCATCAAACACATCATAGGTGGGAAGATGAGTTTTATCCCGGTATGCAATAACAGCATTATCTTGAATAACTGCAGCTGTATTAAAGAGGTTATTGTTTTCTTTTCGAATTGTCCCTACAATAATTGCCGTGGATTTAACAGCAGCCACAATGCCATCAAGCGCTTCCTGAGTTTGCTGAATAAAAGTATCATCTAATAATAGATCCTGAGGTGGATAGCCTGTGAGAACCATTTCCGGAAATATAATGAGATCACACTGGGAAGTGTACTCTCGAATGATTTCTTTTATTTTTTCAGAGTTAGCATCTAATGCTCCGACTGTGGGATTAATTTGAGCTAAAACAACTTTCACTACTTATGGGTATAACCTTCCAATTGTCCGTGGAAAGGGAATTGTTTCTCGTACATGAGGTAGATTACAAATCCATGCCACAACCCGCTCTATCCCCATACCGAATCCCGAATGGGGAACGGAGCCATAGCGTCTCAAATCCAGAAACCATTCGTAGTCTGCCTGATTGAGTTCTTCATCCTTGATGCGGTCTTCCAGTAAACTAATTTCAGTTTCCCGCTCGGAACCGCCAATTATTTCGCCAAATCCCTCGGGAGCCAGAACATCCATTCCCAAAACCACCTTGTCATTTTCAGGGTCACGTTTCATGTAAAATGCCTTAATTGCTGATGGAAAGCGATGAACCATGACGGGTTGATTATACTGCTCCCCGATAAATGTTTCTTCCGGAGCGCCGAAATCATCTCCCCATTTAAAATCGATACCACCCTTATTTAGCAAATCTACACATTCAGTATAACTCACTCGGGGAAATGGCGCTTTAATCTGTTCCAATTTTGCCAGGTCTCGTTCTAAAACTCCCAATTCATTTTTTCGATTTTCCAATACACGTTCAATTATGAAAAGAATGAGGCGCTCTGCCCAATCCATATCTTCATCAATATTACAGTAGGCTATTTCCGGTTCTACCATCCAAAACTCGGTGAGATGTCGCCGGGTTTTACTCTTTTCCGCTCGAAAGGTAGGTCCAAAATTGTAATGCCGACCAACTGCCATAGCTGCTGCTTCTCCGTATAACTGACCTGTTTGGGCCAAATAGGCTGTATTACCAAAATAATCAGTACCAAAGAGGGTGGATGTTCCTTCGGCTGCGTTCGGAGTAAATATGGGCGAATCGCATAAGGTGAAATCATTGGAGTCAAAGAAATCCCGCACTGCCTTAATAATTTCATGCCTTACTTTTAGAATAGAATATTGGCGTTTGCTTCTCAACCATAAATGGCGGTGGTTCATAAGAAAATCAGTGCCATGTTCTTTGGGGGTAATAGGATATTCACTGCTTAGTTGATGCACCGTTAATTCTGAGACGACCATTTCAAAGCCACCTGGTGCTCGGTCATTTTTCACCACCTCCCCAATCACAGAAAGAGATGATTCCTGAGTTAGGCTTTTGAATACTTCAAATTGATCCTCGCCCACATCATTTTTTGCTACAATGCATTGGATGATGCCAAAACCATCCCGGAACATTAAAAATCCAATTTTACCACTCCGACGAGAATTATACACCCATCCATTCAATTGTACTGTCTGTCCTTCAAACTCAGAAATTCTATTTATTCGTGCTACTGTCATATACTCCTCAATTTACCATGTATTGGTTATTTCGTTTACAATATCTTCCGTAAGACGGCGGACAGAAATGCTCAGGGCAGATTCCCGGGGAGAACCAATTTCGTCACTGTCTTCACTATCTATCAAATTATCACCATCATTATCAATGTTATCTGTGCTGATATCCACACCGGGAGTATAGGATCCCCAGCTACTCATTTTCTTTTCAAATAAAATTTCATCCCGCTTCAGGTCATACCAGGTGATGGATGTTTTAATGGTTAACTTCCACTCTTCCACCTCTTCCATTCCCAAATCTTCTGAAAGGGTTACCGTGTAGGGTTTATCCGTAACCGATAATATAACTACCTCCAGCCTGCTATCTGCTTGTTCAGGAAGCACTATATCCAACACATTTTCATTTAGCATGAGCTCATTAAGTTCTTCATTTAATATTTCCGCTGCCTCAAATTCAGCCGATTCATTTACTACCGGCGCTAATGAAATACTATTTATATGGGCTGGCAAAGATCCTCGGATGGAATAAAATAAACATCCCTGAAAAAACATAATGAAAATGAGAGATTTAGCTGAATGTCGAATCATGAATCTTTAAATTTTTTCTGGATGCCGTAATCATTAATTTTTCGATAGAGGGTACGCTCTGAAATATCAAGCGCACGGGCTGTTTTTCTCCGGTTACCCCGGAATTTTTCCAAAGCCCGCTCTATCATTTCCTGTTCCAGTTCACTCATAGTGATTTCACCAATGACATCATCCTGAATGGCATGCAGAGTTCCATCTTCTACATGGGCAAGTGTATCCGGTGTACTGGCTGTTGTTGGGGCAGGTGGCAGAAATAATGCTGGATTAGATGGCTGTACTTGATCCACAGATACTCCCCTGCCTCCCACCATCAATTGTTTAATTTCATTAACATCCTGACGTAGAAATAACAACTGTTTCAGTATGAGTTCCCGTTCAACCTTATCCGCGTCCGCATCAACAAAAACGGGTAAGTTTGGGTTTGTCTGGTAGGTATCGAGTTTCAACTGTTTGGTGACCATCACATCCGTTATACGCTCTCCCCGGTTCATCACCAAAAGACTTTCTACAGCATTTTTTAGCTCTCTCACATTTCCCGGCCAGGCATATCGTTTCATAACCGTTAAAGCTTCTGAGGAAAAGCCTTTAAAGGGAATATCATTCTTTGCTGTGAATAACAGCCCAAACCTTTCAATAAATAAATGCATATCATTAATATGTTCTCTCAAAGGAGGGACATGGATATTAATTGTTTTCAATCTGAAATATAGGTCTTGGCGAAAATTACCCTTTTTTACTTCTTCAGAGAGAATTCGATTTGTGGCGGTAATAATCCGCACATCGGTTTTCATGATATTGGTGTCACCCACTTTCATAAATTCACCCTGCTCAATCACACGAAGTAGTTTGGCTTGGGTTTCCAGGGGTAATTCACCGATCTCATCCAGGAACATAGTACCCTTGTGAGCCGCCTCAAAATATCCGGCTCGAGCTTCGGATGCACCGGTAAACGACCCTTTTTTATGTCCAAAAAGTTCAGATTCAATAATTCCTGCTGGGATAGCAGCGCAGTTAACGGTAATCATTTTTTCAAATTTCCGCCGGCTATTTTTATGGATAGCCTTTGCAACCACCTCCTTTCCTGAGCCAGATTCCCCGGTGATCAGTACTGAAATATCCGTATTAGCTACTTGACCTATTAGTGCCATCATTTCATGTATTTCCACAGACTCACCGATAATGTCTGCCGACCTGCGGATTTTATCGATGTCAATCATTTGTATCTCCCTTTTTTAAATATTGCAATCCTCGTTTGCCAATATCTTTTCGATAATACTTCCCGGAAAATTCGATTGATTCAACAATAGCATAGGCATCGTCGATTGCAGATTGTAAATCTTTTCCAAATCCTACAACATTGAGAATTCTCCCCCCATTGGAGATGATATCATGGTCCTTTTGCAGAGTTCCGGCATGAAATACAAGACGGTCTTTCACCGACTCTAATCCTTTAATTATCATCCCTTTTTTATATTTCCCCGGATAGCCGTCTGCTGCCAATACTACCGTCACAGCAGTTTCAGTGGATACCACCACCTTAGACTTCTTCAACTTCCCTTCAGTTGCATTCCATAACAGCTCAAACAGGCTGGACTTCAGTAGGGGCAATACCACTTGGGTTTCCGGGTCTCCCAAACGAACATTGAATTCAATCACATGGGGGTCCCCATCTACAATCATGAGCCCCACATATAAAAACCCAGTAAAGGGATGGCCTCTTTCTTTCATGGCATCTAAAGTGGGCTGAATAATTTCAACCCCCACCCTATCAATAAGCTCAGGAGTAGAAAGCGGCGTGGGCGAATAGGCACCCATTCCCCCGGTATTTGGACCTTTATCATCATCAAATGCCCGTTTATGATCCTGGGCTGTATTTAGGATTTTGAAATTCTCTCCATCACAAACTGCAAACACAGATAATTCCTCACCTATCAGGCATCTTTCCAGAGATATTCTACGAGCTGCATCTCCAAATTTCCCATCATCAAAAATGGTTTTCAATGCCTGTTCAAATTCATCATCTGTTTCACAGACTATTACCCCTTTGCCCGCAGCAAGGCCATCCGCTTTCAGCACCAATGGCAGTTCAAGTATACCTTTAAGTGATTCCACTTCTTCTCTTGTATTACATGAATAAAATGATGGTTGAGATATATTTTTTTCTGCCATTAAATTTCGCGCAAATAACTTGCTGCTTTCCAGCTGAGCGCCATACTTATCAGGACCGAAAATGCGCAAGCCTTCCTTTCGAAACAAATCTACAATGCCACTAGCCAAGGGATTTTCTGGCCCAACAATTGTAAGGTCAATATTTTTTTCCTGAGCCAATCGTAGCACTTCCTGAAGATTTACGAGATTAACCTTTATATTCTCAGCAATTTCAGCTGTACCACCATTTCCCGGGGCACAATAGACTTCGCTCACATTATCATCCATGGCAAAAGCCCAAGCAAGGGCATGCTCCCTGCCACCTGAACCCAAAATCAATACTTTCTTTTTCATTAATCTATTTTATTAAATTTGTAATTTTTTCATTTTAGCTGAAGCGAATTATAAGAGCGGAAATAATAACGGTACCTGCATAAATAAACCCAAGACGCATACCCCAATATTTATTAGCAATATTTTTCCTGATAAATAATACATAAATCATTACCACAGCCAGCATGTGTAATATATTTTTATCAACCATTTTTAATGCCCTTCATTAATCAAAATTTTGGAATACCCATTCAAACTGCCTCTTCAATAATTCTAATTTTGTCTCTCAAAATTGCTGCCTGTTCAAATTGGAGGTCCTTTGCACAGCGTAACATTTTTCTTTTCAGATCATCCAGTGAAGTTTTTGTTTCAATCCCATCTAAAGTTGAAACGTCAATATTTACCACATCTTCAAGATTTTGATCAGAGCTTTTATCTGCAACTGCAGTCGTGAGCCTAATATCTTCCATTGATTTATAGATTGTTCGAGGCTGAATCTTATGGGTTTTGTTGTATTCAATTTGAACCTTTTTCCGCCGCTCCGTTTCGTCAATGAGGTGCTGCATGGATGCTGTAACTTTATCGCCGTATAAAATCACTTTACCATTTATATTTCGAGCTGCCCTCCCGGATACCTGCATGAGGGATGACTTGGAACGCAAAAAGCCTTCTTTATCTGCATCCAAAACGGCTACCAAAGATACCTCCGGCAAATCTAACCCTTCTCTGAGTAGATTGATACCAACCAACACGTCGAAAGCTTTCATTCTAAGTCCCCGCAGAATTTGCACCCGCTTGATGGTATCGATATCACTGTGCATATATTCTGCCTTGATATTTACACCTTTGAGATAATCGGTCAAATCTTCTGCCATGCGCTTGGTGAGAGTGGTAACCAATACCCGTTCATCCCGGTTAATTACTTCACGAATCTCCCCAATCAAATCATCAATTTGCCCCTTGGTTTTCTTCACAATAATTTCAGGATCTAATAAACCCGTAGGTCGGATTATCTGTTGGACAATCACACCTTTTGTCTGCTGAAGTTCATATTCTCCGGGCGTTGCTGAAACATAGACAACCTGATTTATTGAGTTTTCAAATTCCTCAAATTTCATAGGACGGTTATCCAGGGCTGAAGGTAGTCTAAATCCATGGTCAATCAAACTGGTTTTTCGTGATTTATCTCCATTATACATGGCTCTAATCTGTGGAACTGAAACATGAGATTCATCGGTAAACATGAGAAAATCATCTGGAAAGAAATCAATTAAGGTACTGGGGCGCTCATCTTTCTTCCTGCCTTCTAAATGACGGGAATAATTTTCAATGCCAGAACAGTATCCCAACTCCGTCATCATTTCCAAATCGTATAATGTGCGCTGCTCCAATCGTTGGGCTTCAAGCAAAAGAGCTCCCTCTCGCAAATACTTCAATCGCTCCGACAATTCAACCCGAATATCATCCATAGCTCTGTTCAGATTTTCTCGTGTAGTTACAAAATGTTTAGCGGGATACACCCAGAAATTATCATAATCGTTTTGCACCTCACCGGTGAGAGGATGAAAAGTATAAATTTTTTCTACATCATCACCAAAAAGCTCAATGCGCAGAGCCCATTCATCATAAGCTGGAAATACCTCAATCACATCCCCCCTCACCCTGAAGGTACCCGGTTCTAAAACCAAGTCATTACGAACATAATGAATATTCACCAGAGAATGTAGAAATTGCTTTTGATCAAGGGGTGACGTTTTATCCACATGCACCAACATTGATTTGTAGGTTTCCGGAGAGCCAATTCCATAAATACAACTAACAGAACAAATTATAATGACATCCTTCCTGCCAATAAGAGATGTGGTGGCTTTCAGCCGCAACCGATCAATCTCTTCGTTCATGGACATATCTTTTTCAATAAAGGTATCTGTAACTGGCAAATACGCTTCGGGCTGATAATAGTCATAATAGGAAATAAAAAACTCCACTGCATTTTCAGGGAATAAACTCTTGAATTCGCCATATAATTGAGCCGCAAGGGTTTTATTATGAGATAGAATGAGCGTAGGCTTTTGTACGGCTTGTATTACATTGGCCATGGTAAACGTTTTACCTGATCCCGTTATACCCAGCAATACCTGATGTTTTAAATCCTTTTCAATTCCTGTTACCAACTCTTCAATCGCTTGAGGTTGATCTCCAGCTGGCTCATAAGATGAATGTAATTTAAATCCTGCCATAATGACCTATAATTTACAAACTTCCCTCTATATAGTAAAATGACAATTTTGCATTAGGGGGTGAATTAACCATGTTAATTCATCAATAGATTCCCCTTTGGATTACCTTAACCATATTAAAGTGCTCCCAACTCGGTTGGCGGACTTCAAATTTCCTTAGTATTTTTTATACATCCATTAGGATAAAAGAAAGTAATTTATAATTAGAGATCACCCCTTTAAATATCAAAATCAGCCAACGGAAATATTAATAATTACTTCTTTTATTTGTGAAACCTGAAACATTCATCATTGTAAACCCCACCGCTGGTGATGGTCAGGCCAAAAAACGCTGGCAGGTTTTTGAAAATGACTTGAAAAATAATCATATTCCCTATCACTCAGTTACAACAGAATACCAAAACCACGCTACGGAGCTTGTAACTGAAGCTGTTTCATCAGGTTATAATCGTATTGGTGTATTCAGTGGAGACGGCACTTTAAATGAAGTCCTTCAAGGAATGTTTAAGGAAAACAAAATAATATCCGATGATTTAAAACTTATTTTTTTCCCCGCCGGAAGCAGCTGCGACTTTGAAAAAAAATTTAAAAATAATCGAAGCTTTATAAAACGTGTTCAGGCAGATGATTCCATTGCCATTGATATTTTCAAGGTTGAATGTCGGGATTTTTCAGGAAAACAGATCAGCCGCTATATTATCAATAATTCCAGCATAGGTATTATCAGTCTGGCTAATGAAAAATTTAATTCGGTGACTGGCCTCACCAAAAAGATTAAGCAAATGAGTGTAGATGCCGGGGCTGTGATCAGTGGACTTCAAGCCATCACACAGTTTAAACCTTTTCAGGCAGAGATGGTTATAGACGGGATAAATATTCCAGAGCAATATTTGTCTAATACCACCGTGTTTAAGACAGGACATTTTGGAGGGGATATGAGCTACGGTGTTGAACCCGTACAGGATGATGGACAGCTCTCTGTAGTATGGCTGGATGGGACTTCCAAACTTGGATTAGCGGCATTGATGCCTTCCCTCTTTACCGGAACAGTTTTAAATAAAAAGCAGGCACATTATAAAACCTGCCACGAATTTGAACTCCAAACAGAAGATAACGTTTTTGTGGAAACAGACGGAGAAAATATTGGTATTCCACCGGTTAAATACACCATCCTTCAAAAAGCACTTCAGGTAATTATTTGATGGCAGATTTTAATCAAATGACTGAAAAATTAAAATGGATGCCAAATGGGCTTGCACATTTTCTGGAAAAATTCCTGCGTAAATTGCCATCTGTGAAGAAAGAAATTGAAAACCAAACCAATTCAATGATAGGTGACTTAGAATCTACGGTAAAACCATATACAGGGAAATTTCAAACCCATTCAAAACTGCCTGAATCGGGTATTGATCGAAAGGATATCTTAAATGAATTGAAAAAGATCACCTCTTTGGAAGAAAAACGTTGGAAGTATGGATTGGTTTCAGGGGCAGTGTATCATGGTGATTCCGAACATATTGAATTTCTCAATGAGGTTTATGCATTGCAGTCACAGAATAATCCCCTCCATTCCGACCTCTTTCCCAGCGCCAGTAAATTTGAGTCGGAAATAGTATCTATGACAGCCCAGATGCTGGGTGCTGATAAAACCAATGATGAAGTCTGTGGGGTAGTGACATCCGGCGGCACCGAAAGCATTCTGCTTGCCATGAAAACCTATCGGGATAGAGCCAAAGAAGTAAACGGAATCCAACGGCCGAATATAGTTATTCCGGTAACAGCGCATGCAGCATTTGATAAAGCCGGGGAATATTTCAAAATTAAGGTTAAACGAGTCCCTATTGATAATAACTACCAGGCAAATGTAAACGCTGTACGAAAAGCCGCCAACGGAAATACCATTTGTATTGTAGGGTCAGCGCCAAATTTTCCCCATGGTATTGTTGACCCAATAAATGAGATGTCTGAAATTGCCAGAGAAAGAGGCATTTGTTTTCATGTGGATGCCTGCCTGGGGGGATTTGTTCTTCCCTGGGCTGAGAAGTTGGGGTATCCATTTCCAGCATTTGACTTCCGCTTATCAGGTGTAACCTCAATATCTGCTGACACCCATAAATTCGGATATGCGTCTAAGGGGACATCCGTCATTCTCTACCGCAGTACAGAACTTAGACACTACCAATATTACACCATAGCTGACTGGCCCGGGGGCTTGTACTTCTCCCCCACCTTTGCCGGCAGCCGCCCCGGTGCTCTCAGCGCGGCTTGTTGGGCCACATTACTTTCTATGGGTGAAGATGGGTATCGGGATTCGGTGCAAAAAATACTGGTAACAGCAGAAGTAATAAAAAAAGGCATCAGTGAAATCTCAGAATTAACCCTCATGGGTGAACCACTTTGGGTCATTGCTTTCGAATCAAAGAATCTTGACATTTATAAAGTGATGGATCAAATGACCCATGAAGGCTGGAACTTAAATGGACTGCATAAACCTGCCTGTGTGCATATTTGCATCACCCTGCGACATACTCAAGCTGGGGTAGCGGAGCGATTTCTGTCTGACTTGAAAGATGCAGTTACCCATGTTAAAACGCACCCCACTGAATCGGGTGGAATGGCACCGGTATATGGCATGGCAGCCACTCTTCCATTTCGGGGTGTAATACGGGATTTTTTAAAGCGGTATCTGGACTTGTATTATAAAGTTTAAAACCAGAAATTATCCCAATCATTTGATTTACAATTTCTACATATAAAGGAAACCAAAATGGAAAATACCATAAAACCCCATAAGAAATATTGGACAGCACAAATATTAATCCTCACTACTATATCGGCATTAACCTTGATATCTGCAGGAGTTCTGCATTTTATCATTAATTATTCAAGTTCCGACCCTGAGTCAACAATGGTACTTTGGGCAGTTTGTTGCGGGGCTAATTTACTAATGTGGGTTATTTCATACCCCATTATTCATCTTTGGACAAAGAATCTCACCTATATTGTAAGGGAGGACCGGGTAACCATTCTTTCAGGAATTCTCACCAAAAAAGAACAGAATATTCCCTATCGATCTATCACAGATTTTGTACTTAAACGGGGTCCATTTGATCGTTATTTGGGAATTGGAACCATTCAGATTCAAACAGCAGGACAATCTCAAACTGCTACTGGCTATGAAGGGTGTTTATCGGGGCTATTGGACTATGATGGAATTCACGGTGATTTAAGGGATAAATTAAAATCGTTACACCCGGTTTCAGAATCCACAACAACTAGTGAGCCTATAAATTTATCCGATGAAAATGTACTCACTCAAATTCTTGAAGAATTGAAAAAAATCAGAAAGAATACTGAAAGATGATTATTGATATTTTTCTACCCCTGTCACTGGTATTTATTATGTTCACCCTGGGGCTTGGTCTTACCGTAAGCGATTTTACCAACATTTTTCGGGAACCAAAAGCATTTGGTGTAGGAATCCTTAACCAAATGATTATCCTTCCAATTGTTGCTTTCATAATTGTGAGCCTTTCTGGATTGACAGAAGAAATGGCAGTTGGTATGATGATTCTTGCCTGCTGCCCGGGCGGGGTTACATCAAATATGGTTACAAAACTTGCTAAGGGAGATACGGCGCTATCCATTTCTTATACTGCTGTGATGAGTATTGCAACAGTAATAACACTTCCCCTTATTACAGGATTTTCCATGCAGCACTTCATGGGAGCTGATGCACCTCCAATTAATATTTTTTCACTGGGTATTACCATGTGTCTCATCACAGCAATTCCCGTTGGAATTGGTTTACTTTTGAATACAAAAAATAAGGAATTTGCAACATCCTTTGAGCCCAAAGCCAGTAAAATATCAACAGTCTTATTTGTGATTATTGTTGCTGGTGCCTTAGCCAGTGAATGGGATGCATTTATTACCAATGTGGGTACAATTGGACCTGCAATCGTTGCACTTATTATAATCATGCTATTCATCGGATACAATAGTGCCCAGTATTTTAAAATGAATGCCAAACGGGCAGTGACTGTTGCCATTGAATCAGGAATTCAGAATGCAACCGTAGGGATTACCATTGGCAATATTATTATGAATCAGGAAGCTGGATTGTCACCGCTTAGTCTTCCATCCGGAGTATATGGAATATTAATGTACCTGGTTTGCCTGCCATTTGTATTTTTGTATTTAAGACGAAAAAGATGAAACAATGCTGATATTACTTTACCTCTAATATATCCTAATTTTACCCATGTACAAATTAGTTGACAATTATATTCTCCAGCATTTTATCGGTAAGGTTTTTATGACTCTACTTGCTTTTATTGTCATTTTTTTACTTGTGGATATTGTGGATCATTTAGACCACATCATGGACTCCGAAATGCCCAACCGGGAAATAATCCGTTATTATTATCATACGGTTCCATGGTATTTCAGTCTAGGGCTGCCCATGTCTCTTTTACTGGCAACTGTATTCACTTTTGGAATTTTACAGAAAAATAATGAGCTCAGTGCACTGAAAGCGTCAGGGGTGAGTATAAGACGGTTGAGTATTCCCCTTTTAATTATGGGGTTATTTTTCAGTATTTTTTCTTTCTATTTTGATAATCTATATGTGACGGAGCACCTTCAAAAAAGAAACGAACTGGGTACAAAATATAACCTTATTAGATCCAAGGCTCAGAAAATGAAAAAGAAAGATATCTTTCGCCAGGAAGCAAAAAATGAGGTCTTGGGAATTCAGCGCTATCGGTTTCGGAATCAAACTGCTCATAATATCACCATACAGAAATTTTCTGATGGCACCCTCGTTTCCCGCTTAGATGCTCCGCTCATGAAATGGAATGCAGATGAACAATATTGGATACTTCCCAAGCATTTCACCCGAAGTTGGAAGGACGAAACGCTGAGCTTTTACAAATCTGAAAAAGATACCATTTTAAAATTAAATTTCACTCCCACCGATCTCACCCAAACCACCGTTAAGCCTGAGGAAATGAATTACTGGGAATTAAAACAGTTTGTAAATAAACTGGAACAGCACGGGGTAAAAGACCCCCGATGGGCAGTGAATATGTATTTTAAACCCGCTTTTGCCTGTACCAGTTTTCTGATGGTTTTATTTGGATTATCATTATCCATCCGCAAACCCCGAAGCAATCTGGCGGTTGGAATTGGAATCAGTATCTTCGTTATTTTTATGTATTATGCCGCCATTAAAACCGGGCAATCACTTGGGTACAAAGGATCACTGAGTCCATTTCTATCGGTTTGGATTCCTAACCTGATTTTCTTTCTTTCGGGATTATACCTTTTTAAAAATACCCGCACCTAAAGCCCACGAAATACACAAAAATACAAAAAATCAAATAACTATATATTTTGTGGGTTTCGTGTTTTTTGTGGGAATATTTT
>Ga0208830_1001102_pt1 | contig 12421 bp, 17 predicted proteins | sample DeeseametaMP2634_FD_184169 | JGI IMG/M metagenome (GOLD analysis project Ga0208830, IMG submission 184169) | Marine microbial communities from the Deep Atlantic Ocean - MP2634 (SPAdes) | ecosystem: Environmental > Aquatic > Marine > Oceanic | place: Northeast of Antigua and Barbuda, North... | reverse complement strand
AAAAACTTTCTCAAGATGATGTGTATTTAACTATAAAAAAACTTAGTGCTGGCTATGGAAAGATGGAGATCCTGCACGACTTTGATTTGTTTGTAAGTAGGGCACAGTCTTTGTGTTTAATTGGACCTAACGGTGCAGGTAAATCTACTATTCTTCACTCCATTTATGGATTTACCAATATTTTCTCGGGACAAATAGAAATTGAAGGAAAAGAAATTACAAAAATGACCCCTGCTCAAAAACTTAAGTCTGTTGGGATAGCATATATCCTTCAAGATAATTCTGTTTTTCCCGATATGACCGTTGAGGAAAACTTACTTATGGGAGGCTATATTAAAGATCAGACTGAAGAGTCTTATCAAGAGGCTGAGAAAATATTAGAAAAATATGAAAGTTTGAGAAACAGAAGAAGTCAACCTGCAAAAGTTTTATCGGGTGGCGAAAGAAGATTGCTTGAAATTTCAAGAGCTTTAGTTATGAAACCGAATGTTTTGTTAGTAGATGAACCTTCCATTGGTTTGGAGCCTAAATATATCGATATGGTTTTTGAAATTTTGCGAGATCTTCAGCAAAATGAAAAGAAAACAATTATTTTGGTTGAACAAAATGCAAAAAAAGGTTTGGAATTTGCAGATATTGGATATGTATTAGTTTCAGGACAAACAGCTATTGCTGGAAAAGGAAATGATTTATTAAACAATCCCGATGTAGGTAGATTATTCCTTGGTGGGTAATGATAAATTCAAAGTACTTTTTTCAAGGATTTAAATCCGTAAAGAGTTTTGATAGCCCAGCATTCGCATTAGGTGCCAGTTTCATAGCGATAGGAGCTTTATTAAAAGATATTGGTTTCAACCTAGAGCAAAGTATTTTCTCAACTTTTTTAACTTATGCATTACCCGGTTCTCTGGTAATGGCAGAATCATTTCTAGTTGGAGCTTCCTTAATTAATATATTTTTAGCAGTTTGGTTGGTGAATGCCCGTTTATATCCAATGACGGTTTCTTTAATGCCGCTTTTGTTACACAAAAGCCAACCCAGATGGAAATATTATTTATCTTGCCATTTTATAGCTGTTTCAGCCTGGTTGATTATGAAAAGCAATTATCAATCCATTGAAAAAAAATATCGAATAGATTTTTGGATGGGCATTGGAACAGGCACATGGTCCATAGCGATAGTGTCAACTATCATCGGTTTTCTGGTTTCTGATTATTTAAATAAAGATATGATGATTGGGCTAGCTATTGTTAATCCAGTTTATTTTGCCTGCATGATGGTTGGAGCTATGAAAAGCTTGCAAATAAACTTGTCAATAATTCTAGGTGCAATCCTTGGTCCTTTGTTTTTTTTCGTCTCCCCGGAGTGGTCGATTTTATATGGTGGAGTTTTAGCTGGCACCTTAGCTTATTTTGTTGGAGAATTTAAATGAGCGAAATGTCTAGTAATATTATTTTGGTTATTTTAGTTACTTCATTTGCAACTTATTTGTCTAGATTTTTAGGAGTAGTTAGTTCAGAAAAAATAGATGCAAAATCAAAAATTTTTAGATGGTTTAATTGTATTGCTTATTCAATATTAGCTGCACTTATTGCCAGAATTGTTATTTTCCCCGCTGGAGTTTTAGAAGAGGCTGATTTATGGCTTAGATTAATTGTCATCATAATAAGCATAATTATATTTATCATAAGCAAAAAAAATCTAGTTTACCCCACCGTTTTATCAGCTATACTTTTAACATTATTAAATAATTATTTATGAAAAAACTTATAATAGTTTTAGTTAAAGCTTTTCCACTTTTAAACTATAATGCTCCCACTTTTAAATAAATGGATACAATACTAATTTGGATATTAGCTTTAGTAGGTTTGGGATTATTTGTTTATTTTGTTCCATACAAAAACATTAAGATTGTACATAAGAAACTTGATACAATAATAGAGCTCCTAAACAAGAAAGATAATAATAAATAAAAAAACTAAGGTTAGTTTACATGGTTAAAGAGGCCATAAGAGAAATTCAGCTAAAAGACAAAAACCAGTGGGAAAAACTTTATAAAGGATATGCTGATTTCTATAAGGTGGAAATGAATGATAAAATCCTACAAACGGTATGGAGTTGGCTACATGATAAAAATCATGAAGTTAATGGGATTGTTTACGAAGTTGACAACAAAGTAGTTGGACTTGCTCACTATAGAAGAATGCCCAGGCCCTTAAAAGGTCAAGATATGGGATTTCTTGATGATTTGTTTGTTACACCAGAATATAGAGGTCGAAAAATTGGTGAAAAGTTAATCAATAGAATAAAAGAAATATCCAAGTCGAAAGGCTGGAATTTAGTGAGATGGATTACGCGAGATGATAATACTAGAGCTAAATCTTTATATGATAGAGTTTCAGTAAAAACAAACTGGGATGTGTACGAATTAAAATAAAAAAATTATATACTTAAATTATGCTCTTCAGACAATTTTTCGACACAACCTCTTCAACTTATACTTACCTTATTGCAAATAAAAAAGGTGCGGAAGCCTGTATCATTGATCCTGTTTTGGAACATATTGAAAATTATTTAAAAGCTATAAAAGATTTGGACCTGAAATTGGTAAAAGTTATAGATACCCATGTTCACGCTGATCATGTTTCTGGGATTTCGAAGCTTAGAGATAAAACACAGTGTATTGCCTGCATGGGAAAATCACAAAATGCATCAGAGATTGTATCTATGGAAGTAAGCGATAATGAAAAATTCAAAGTAGGTGATCTTGAATTACGTGCTTTGTTTACTCCTGGCCATACAGATGATTCCTACTGTTTTTTATTGAATAACAAAATATTCACTGGCGATACCCTTTTAATCGGAGGTACTGGTAGAACTGACTTTCAAAATGGTAACGCAGAAGATCAATATAATTCGTTATTTAATGTTGTCTTGAAACTTGATGATAGTGTGTTGGTCTATCCCGCCCACGATTATAAAGGTGAAACGGTGACTACTATTGGCTTTGAAAGAAAAACTAATCCAAGATTACAAGTAAAATCCAAACAGGAATACGTGGATTTAATGAGTTCTCTTAATTTACCGAATCCAAAATTAATGGATATTGTGGTACCTAAAAATAGAAAACATGGTGTTCCGTTAGAAATTCAAATGCAATTCAATGGAATCAATGTTCAACAACTAAAAACCATGATGAATCAAAAAAAAGTCAAGCTAATCGATGTCAGGGAGGATTTTGAAATTCAAAGGGACGGATTGATAGAAAAGTCTATTCAGGTTCCCTACACACAAATTGAAAATTTTTTTCAAAATATTGAATTATCTCAATCAACAGATCAATTTGTATTGTATTGTCATTCTGGGCAAAGAACCTATCTTGCTTTACAAAAATTAAAAAATAGCAATATTTACCATCTAGCGGGTGGGATACTAAATTGGATTGAAGCAGGAGAAAGTGTACGGCGAACATAAATACTAATAGCAGATTATAATTTTACTTAGTTAATTTAAAAGATTAAAAATTTTTTTCGTTTGCCTTCTTTACAAGCTTTGCTTTCAGGATCCTCTAAACAAGCTTTTTTCCGTTCTGCTTTAAGTCTTTTCTTTTCAGCCTTTTTTGCTGCCACTTCAGCTCTTTTTGCTGCTGCTTTCTCTGCCTTATTTCTTTTTTGTTCTTCTAAACTAGCTTGTTTTTCTAGTTCTCTCTCTTTTTTTTCTTTTATCGATGTAGCAGAGCTTCTTATTTTTATTGTTGTTAATAATCTTTTTAAGCTGCCACCAGCTGATCTACATTCTTTGCTTTGAGGATCTTCCTCACAAGCTCTTTCTATCTCTACTTCCTCGTCTAATTTCCTTTCTCTTTCAGCTTTCTTCGCTGCTTTCAGTTCTTCTTTCTCCAGTTCTTCTAAATCTCTCCTTTCAACAGCTGTAAGTTTTTTTTTCTTTTTTAGAATTTTTTTAGCTTTCTTCGTTGCTTTCAGTTCTTCTTTCTCTAGTTCTTCTAAATCTCTCCTTTCAGCAGCTGTAAGTTTTTGTTTCTTTTTTTTAGATATATCTGAATCAGGATTTAATAAAATTGATTTTGCCTTTGAAAACTCTTCTTCAGTTATAACACCTTCTTTATAGAGGTTGATTAGTTTAGTTAATTCTTCTGTAATAACTATTGTTTCTCCTTCTTGTGCTGCGTATGTTGTTCCACTGAAAGCAATTGTTGCCAATGCTATAAAAGATAATGTCAGCAGTAATTTTTTAATCATTATTTATCTCCATTTTAATTTTTTTTGAATATATTAAGTTTTTTAAGTGTTCCTAAAACTGTTGATGGGCATTTTACTTCAGGATTATCTTTGCAAGTTAGTCTTGCCAATTCTTCTTCTTCTGCTTTTCTCTTTCTTTCTTCACTTTTCCTTTCTCTTTCAGCTTCTTTCGCTGCTTTCAGTTCTTCTCTTTCAGCTTCTTTCGCTGCTTTCAGTTCTTCTTTCCCCAGTTCTTCTAAATCTCTCCTTTCAACAGCTGTAAGTTTTTTTTTCTTTTCTACATGTTTTTTAGCTTTCAGTTCTTCTTTCTCCAGTTCTTCTAAATCTCTCCTTTCAACAGCTGTAAGTTTTTGTTTCTTCAAGATCACCGCTTTTTTCTTTTCTTCCATTTCCTCGTCTGGCCACTGCCACCATTTCTTTTCCTCTTTTTCCGTTGTACCTGAAGCAGAATCTAATAAAATTGATTTTGCCTTTGAAAACTCTTCTTCTGTTATAAAACCTTCTTTATAGAGTTTATTTAGTTTAGATAATTCCTCTTTCGTTGTACCTGAATCAGGATTTAATAAAATTGATTTTGCACTTGAGAACTCTTCTTCTGTTATAAAACCTTCTTTATAGAGTTTATTTAGTTTATATAATTCCTCTGTAATAACTATTATTTCTCCTGTCTGTATCGCGTATGTTGTTCCGTTGAAAGCGATTGTTGCCAATATTATAAAAGAAAATATTAGCAGTAATTTTTTAATCATTATTTATCTTCAACTTATTATTTAAATTAGTATCATTGAAAGTATTTGAAATAATATAGTTAATTACTGAATTGATTAATCCTCATAATCAATTTTTTAATTCACCTAATTTTTTTTTAATTTTTAACAATGATTTTTTAACCTTTTTTGATGCTTTGTCCGCAATTGGTTTACCTTCTTCACAAGCTTTGCTTTCAGGATCCTCTGAACAAGCTTTTTTCCATTCTGCTTTAAGTCTTTTCTTTTCAGCTTTTTTTGCTGCTCTCTCTGCCTTATTTCTTTTTTGTTCTTCTAAACTAGCTTGTTTAATTCTTTCTTTTTCTCCTAAACTAGCTTGTTTAATTTTTTCTCTTTCAGCTTTAGCCTCCTCTCTCAGTAGCATCTTTTGTGCTTTTAATTTATTCTCCTCTGCTTCTTTTAATTGCTTTCTTTCAGCTGCTGTAAGATTTTTTTTTGTTTTCTTACCTGAGGTTGAAACAGGGTCTAATAACATTGATTTTGCACTTGAGAACTCTTCTTCTGTTATAACACCTTCATTATAAAGATTTTTTAGTATGTTAAGAGTGTTAGCTAATTCCTCCGAAACAGTTATTTTTTCACCTGCTTGTGACATGTATGTTGTTCCGTTGAAAGCGATTGTTGCCAATACTATAAAAGAAAATGTTAAAAGTAATTTTTTAATCATTATTTATCCTTAATTTATTATTTAAATTTTATCCTATAAATCGTATCTTATTTTATAATTAAAAAAAATATTATTTTTTTCTTACATTACCAAATTTTACATTTTTCAAAAAAAGAAGAAGCTGGTCGTATGTGAACTGCTTCTGGTGCCCACAGTGTGAATCGAACACACGGCCTCTTCCTTACCATGGAAGTGCTCTACCAACTGAGCTATATGGGCTCTCGTAAAATTAGAATTATCAAATATGCAGTTTTTAGGTAAGCAAAAAATTGCCATATTTTTGAAGTAACTTGACAATATAGTAAATAACACAGTAAAAGCTAATATCATATGGAGGTAGAGGTGGGTATTCATTATAATTTTGCATCAAAAAGAGGCGAAAGAGCGATGCTAAAAGAAGCAAAAAGAAAAGCTAGATTAGCTCAAAAAAAAGCTAAAAGACTATTAAAATCTTCAGAACCATTGGAAAAAGAAGAAATTCGAACACACGATATTAAGAAGACGATAACTTTGGAAGACCTAACGAATCCAAATCAGAAATAAAATGGATGCAGCTAAATTCAAAAAAAGAATTAAGGCTCCAAAGAATTGAACGAGCTTTAAAAGCCAATCTTAAAAAAAGAAAAATATTTCAAAATAAAATCAATAAAGAAATTAAAAAAATAAAAAAATGAGTGTTTTATCAGATCGCTGGATTAAAAAAATGGCTATTGAACAAGAGATGATCAAGCCATTTGTGTCTGAGCAAAAAAGCAGCAAGAACATTTCCTACGGTCTATCATCCTATGGTTATGATGCCAGAGTTTCAAATGAGTTCAAAATTTTCACCGATGTAGATTCAGTTATTGTTGATCCAAAAAACTTTAAAAAAAATAGCTTCGTTTCAAGAACAAGTAAAGAATGTATAATACCACCAAACTCTTTTGTGCTTGCAAGCACAGTGGAATATTTTAAAATTCCAAAAGATGTTTTGGTTATTTGTTTGGGTAAATCTACTTATGCACGATGTGGTATAATAGTAAATGTTACACCCCTAGAACCCGGTTGGGAAGGCCATGTCACGCTCGAATTTTCCAATACCACACCTTTACCAGCCAAAATTTATGCTAATGAAGGTGCTGCTCAATTCATTTTTTTAAAGGGCAACGAAGATCCAGAAATCACCTACGCACAAAGAGGCGGCAAATATATGAAACAGACTGGCGTCACTTTACCAAAAGTATAATTTAAAATTAAATGCAAAAACTGGAAATTAAAGGCGGTAGAAAAATATCTGGAACAATTGTAATTTCTGGCTCTAAAAATGCTACACTTCCTATACTGGCATCTACAATATTAACTAATAAAAAAATTATAATTACAAATGCGCCAATATTACGGGATGTTGAGACTATGGTAGGTCTCTTGAGTACAATTGGATCAACAATTAAATTAAACAAAAAAGAAAAAAAAATAGAAATTTTTAATCAAAAAACATTAAAAACTTTTGCACCTTACCATCTTCTAAAAACAATGCGTGCAGGTGTTTTAGTGCTTGGCCCTCTCTTAGCAAAATATGGGATGGCTAAAGTATCCTTGCCAGGAGGATGTGCTATAGGCCCTAGACCAATAAATTTTCATTTAGATGCATTAAAAAAAATGGGAGCTAACATTAAAATAAAGAATGGCTATATTGTCGCTTCAGCAAAAAAAGGGTTAAAAGGATGTTTTATAAAATTTCCCAAAATATCGGTAGGTGCTACAGAAAATATATTAATAGCATCTTGCTTTGCAAAAGGAAAAACCAAATTAAGAAATTGTGCTTTAGAGCCTGAAGTGCAAGATTTAATTAATTTTTTAAAAAAACTGGGATGTAAAATTAATAGAGTTGGAAAAAGAAGTATAGATGTTACTGGTGTAGAAAAATTAAAACCAATAACCTACAGAGTTATTTTTGATAGAATCGAGGCCGGAACTTATATTATAGCCGCAGCGTTAACAAACGGACGTTTAAAAATTACGAATATCGATCCAAAAGTTATGTCTACTGAAATTAACTTATTACATAAAATGGGTGTAAAAATAATCAGAAAGAAAAATTACGTAATTGTAAGTTGTCCAAAAAAACTTAAGAGCATTCATACTATGACGAAGCCATACCCGGGTTTACCAACTGACTTGCAAGCACAAATTATGGTACTAATGACAAAAGCTGAGGGAATTTCAACAATAAAAGAAACTATCTTTGAAAATCGTTTTATGCACGTTTCAGAGTTGAGAAGGATGGGAGCACATATTGATATTAGAGGAAACAAAGCCACGATTATTGGAAAAAGTAAACTAAATGGTGCTGAACTAATGGCTACTGATCTAAGAGCTTCAGTATCTTTGGTGCTTGCTGGACTTGTTGCATCAAACAAAACAATTGTAAATAGAATTTATCATTTGGATAGGGGTTATGAGAATATTGAAACAAAATTGTCAAATTGCGGAGCTCAGATTAGAAGATTAAAATGAGCATGGATGAAAGAGTTAAACTTAAATTATTAGGAAAAAATCAGGAAGATCTTAAAATTATTTCAGCTTATTTGCAGGACAGCATCTTAATTGTAAAGGATATAGTATTTTTAAAACACAATAGGACCTTTATTATGATAGTAAATAGATTTATGTGGGAGAATGTTGAAAAAGGAGTTTTTAGGCAGAACAAAAGAATAAGGTGTGCAGTAAAATTTGAAGAAGTAATCAAAGTTGAATCCAAAAATATTAATCAAAAAAATAAGAATAAACCCTTAGAATGTTTGGCAATTAAATGTAGTTCAATTTTTGAAGAAACTTACAAGATAAAGATTTTTTTTGCAGGTAACAGTATAATTACTATAATTTCAGAAGTTATTGAAGTAGCTTTGCATGATCTTGACAAACCATGGAATGTAAAACATATTCCTATACATAAAATTTGAATGTTGAATTATGTTATAATTTTCAATAAAACTTAATAAAAAAAAGGAGTAATATTGGCCAAAGAGGATTTTTTAGAGTTTAAAGGTAAGGTCACCGAATTATTACCTAACGCTATGTTTAGAGTTAAACTTGAAAATAAACACGAAATTTTAGCCCATACTGCAGGAAAGTTAAGAAAAAATAGAATAAGAGTGCTAACCGGAGACAATGTTTTGGTTGAAGTCACTCCCTACGATTTAACTAAAGGTAGGATAATTTTTAGGTTTTAATTAGGCCAGGTAGCTCAGTCGGTAGAGCAGAGCCCTGAAAAGGCTTGTGTCGGCGGTTCGATTCCGTCCCTGGCCACCACTCTATCGTAATAAAAAAATTATTGTTTATTTTGTTGGCGGTCTCGGTAGGATTCGAACCTACGACCTTCGGTTTAGGAAACCAACATTCTATCCACTGAACTACGAGACCCCATCCTTATAGAATAAAGATTTTAGAAAAAAATTAAAGCTATTTATCTTTCTAGCTGTGTCTTAGCTTAGATTATTAATCTGATCTATCCATTTTTTTTTCTCATCCTCGCTTAAAAAAGATGATTTAAATGAATTTATAGCCAATTTTTTCACATCTTCCATTGAAAGATTTAAAGCCTTTTGGCATTCAATCAAGTTCGTATTAAGGTAACCTCCAAAATAGGCGGGATCGTCAGAATTAACTATGACCATCAGCCCTTTATCTAGTAACTTTTTCAAATTGTGATCTTCAAGTTTTTTAAAAACACAAAGTTTAATATTTGAAAGAGGACAAACTGTCAAAGGAATTTGTTCATCTCGTAACTTTTGAACGAGTTTTTCATCCTTCAAGCACCGTACGCCATGGTCAATTCTTTTCACTTTAAGAAGATCCAAAGCCTCCCAAATATATTCGGGTGGCCCTTCTTCCCCCGCATGAGCAACGGTTAAAAAACCTTCTTTCATTGCTTTTTTAAACACTCTTTCAAATTTGCTTGGAGGATGTCCCACTTCTGAAGAGTCAAGACCTACTCCAATAATTTTGCTTTTATAAGTTAAGGCTTGGTCTAATGTTTTAAAAGCCGACTCCTCGTCAAGATGCCTTAAAAAACACATGATAATTTTTGAGCTTATTCCTAATTCTTTTTCCGCTTTTAGAAGGGCCTTGTGAATACCATTGATAACCAAACCAAACTCAATTCCTCTATTAGTGTGTGCTTGAGGATCAAAGAAAATTTCTGTGTGGACTATACTTTCCTTTCTACACTTTAGCATGTAGGCCCAAGTAAGATCGAAAAAGTCTTGTTCCTTAATCAGAACCTTATTTCCTTGATAATAAATGTCTAAAAAAGATTGTAGGTCGTGAAAGTTATAGGCTGATCTGATTTCATCGACACTTTTAAAAGAGATTTCTATCTTGTTTCTTTTAGCCATCTCAAACATGAGCTCTGGCTCGAGCGAACCTTCAATATGTAAATGCAATTCGGCCTTTGGTATTTTTTTTATCAATTTGATGATTTTGCTCACTTAGTAATTCCCATTTTTTGCATTAATTAAATCGACCTCCTTAATTTAAACATCTTTATAATAGAGCTACAAGTATCTCTTTCACTTCGTACTTTAGTGCTTTAGCCTGGAATCAAGACTCAAAATTAAGATTTGAATGGTGTAGAATTATAAGAATAAATAATGCTTTTTCCATGGCAAAAAAATCGGATTAAAAAACTATTTAGGTTAAATAGAAATAACGAAGCCCTTATTGAAGAACTAAAAATTGAAGGAATAACGGAGAATAATGTCTTATATGCCATAAAAAAGGTCCCAAGGGAAATTTTTGTTGAACGACAATTTATTCAACAAGCATATGAAAATATTCCTTTGCCAATAGATTGTGGACAAACCATTTCTCAACCTTTTGTTGTTGCTTTTATGATTGCTTGTTTAAACTTAAAAAAAACAGATAAAGTTTTAGAAATTGGCACAGGTACCGGTTATCAAACAGCAATTCTGTCCCATTTATGTCAAGAAGTTTTTACAATCGAGGTGCATGATAATTTAATAAAAAAAGCTAAAAAAAGAATTGCAAAACTTAATTTAAAAAATATTATTTTTAAATTAGGTAATGGTGCTAAGGGATGGCAAAATCAAAATAAAGCTTTATTTGATGCCATAATTATTAGCGCTGCATCAGAAATAATACCAGCTAAATTGTTAGAAAATCTAAAAAACCAGGGAAGTCTAGTGATGCCAAAAAAAAAACCATCAGGAAATCAAAAACTGCTATTAGTAAAAAAAAATAATGAAACTTATTTAGAAAAAGAGTTATTGGATGTTAAATTTGTACCGTTCATTAAATAAGAATATTGAATAGTTTTTTATATTCGGCTAATGAAAAAGCACTTGTTAATTTTTGGAAAGGTTCAGGGTGTTGGTTTTAGATATTGGCTGTATGAGAAAGCAATTAAAAAAAATATTCGTGGATATGTTAAAAATAGAATTTCAGGCGAAGTCGAAGCACTTTTAATTGGTAATGATGAAGATGTTAATGAGCTCATAAAACAATGTGAGAAAGGCCCATATTCTTCAAATGTAACACAAGTCAAAATTCAAGATTATAAACAAGAATACTCCACACAATCCTTTGATATACTTAACTCAAATTAAATTATCACCATTAAATTTCATATTTTATTTTTTACTCTTTTTTTTCCTCCTCAGGTTGATTTGGCGTCGCCAGTTTCTCTTGTTCTTTTAGTTTTTGTTCTTCTTCCTCTTTTTGCCTTCTTTCCTCCTCTATTCTTTGATTTGGACTAGATTCTTCCATTAACTTTCTTTCCTCTTTCTCTTTTAATCTTTGTTCCTCTTGCTCTTTTAATCTTTGTTCCTCTTGCTCTTTTAATCTTTGTTCCTCTTGCTCTTTTAATCTTTGTTCCTCTTCTTTTCTTACCTCTATCTCTTGTAATCTTCTTGTTTCTTCCCCTTTCAATCTTCTTTCTTCTTTCTCTTTTAATCTTTGTTCCTCTTGCTCTTTTAATCTTTGTTCCTCTTGCTTTGCTATTCTTTCTTTATAAATCCTATCTAGTCTTTCTCGTTCTTGTTTTTCTTCTTGTTGCCTTTTTTCCTCTAATTTGCGCGCTTTCTCAAGCTGAGCTAATCTTTCTTGTTTTGCTTTTTCTACTCTTTTTTTATAAATTCGATCTTGTCTTTCTTGTTCTTGTTTTTCTTTTTTAATTTTTTTTTCTTCTAATCTGCGCGTTTTCTCAAGTTGAATTAATTTTTTTTTTGACTTCCTTTTTTTAATTTTTCCTCTAATTTTAAGCTTCTTTCCTTTGCTGAATTTACGAGATTTTTTCTTAAATTTATTGATTCTTCTTTTAATCTTCTTTTTTTGTTTTTTTTTCATTGAATTTAGCTAAAGTTAAGACCAATAATATTTTTATATTTTATTTTTTACTCTTTTTTTTCCTGTACCTGTGTTTCGTTTGATTCTTTTTCCTCTCGCCCTTTTAATATTTCTTCCTCTTCCTTTCTTACCTCTATCTCTTGTAGTCTTCTTGTTTCTTCCCCTTTCAATCTTCTTTCCTCTTCCATTTTTACTTTTCTTATTTTTTCCTCTTTAAGTCTGTTTTCCTCTTCCACTTGTAGTCTTTTTTCTATTATTCCTCTTGCTTCTTCAAAACGAACTGATTTTTCTTGTTCAGCTTGTTCTGCTTTTTCTTTGTAAATGCGATCTAGTCTTTCTCGCGCTTGTTGTTCGTCTTGAATTCTTTTTTCTTTCAATTTACT
>Ga0208830_1001101_pt1 | contig 12431 bp, 8 predicted proteins | sample DeeseametaMP2634_FD_184169 | JGI IMG/M metagenome (GOLD analysis project Ga0208830, IMG submission 184169) | Marine microbial communities from the Deep Atlantic Ocean - MP2634 (SPAdes) | ecosystem: Environmental > Aquatic > Marine > Oceanic | place: Northeast of Antigua and Barbuda, North... | reverse complement strand
CGCTCATGTTTTCCAATGTCTGTGAAGCAACTTGCCCCAGAGAATCGCCGGTTAACAACGCCACAGCTCGCTGTTTTTTCGCCAACTTTTCCGCAATGCACACCATGAAACGCCGGTAAAGTATAATCCTGTATTTTCCAGCTGTTAAGACCATAACCTCTTTTTGAATTGATGCCAATTCAACTAAAAAGAGAGTTATCTTTTGTTGGAAAACTTGCAACTTTTCGATCATCTCCCTGACTTTTTCAATAGATGCTTCATTGGTATATGGAACAGAATGAAAATGCACAAAGGAAACAGCAGCACCCCGCTTCATGGCATAGTAAGCAGCAACAGGTGAATCAATACCGCCAGATAGTAAAGACAACACTTTTCCGCTCACGCCAACAGGAAGCCCGCCCTGTCCATGAATTCGTTCAGTATATATAAATGCACTTTTATCCACCACATCGATAAAACAAGTTTTTTCCGGATTGCTGAGATTTACTTTTTTGCCGGTTGCAGCTAAAATAGCAGCACCCACATCTTCATTTATTTTTTGAGCGCTGATGGGAAAATCCTTATCTGTTCTTCTTGCAGTTACACGAAAAGTAGCATATTCACCTGATATCATTATTTTTTCTGCCAGTTTTGTGATGGTTTCCATATCCTGAACCGTTTTGATAGCTGGAGCGAAATAGACCAACCCGCATACATTTTTCAAAACGGCAGTTATTGATTCAATTTCATTTTGCCCGTGATCATTCAAACGTATAATGAGGCGACCATACATACGTCCGATTGACGCAAAGGTGTCAGGGGCGAATCGATTTAGTGCTTTGCGTATATTTTCCTGCAGCATTTTTTCAAAATAACTGCGGTTCTTGCCCTTCAGGGCGATCTCGCCGTAGTGACAGAGAATTACATCCAGTTTCATAATTGAAATTTACAACAGCGTAAGGGAGAAGGGCTTAGGTTTGAAAGAGGTATTGAAATTTCAGAAAGATCTGGCGGTTGCTTTGCAGCATGTCAAACGATTTATAACCGTCAGGCCCTTCATCAAAATCAATAGATGAACCAATATAAAAAATAGTGAAAGGGTTGGGTTGATAACTAATCAAAGGTTGTAAATCCACAGCTTTTTCTATTTCATCATTTATAAAATCTTTCTGATAAAAGTATTGTCCTACCAATCTCAAGGAAAGATATTTACTGAACTGATAAGTAAATCGTATACGAATGCGTTGTCCTTTATAATAATATTTATCTTTATCCAAATTTTGAGCATCATTATAATTCAATGATGGGTTGATATTGATATTTGCTGTAGGCTTTAAGCGCAACCAGACACTATAAGATTTTGATCGGCCTATCTCTGGTGTATCCAAGTAACGTATGATCGTTTTATTATTTGAACCACGGGTGCCAATGGATAATTTTTCACCAAAATTTTTATCTAAATCATATTCCAAATGTTGTAAACCGGTGTACAATGAATCCAAAAAGTTTTCATTCAGTATAAAATAATTAATATCTCCATCTATACGTCCTTTGAATTCCCCGCCCAATGAAGTATAAAACCATTGTTCCTTTATTTCCATATCATAATTCCACACTCTACCGGTGGCTAAAGTAAATGTATATTTTTCCACCAGGTCTGTTTTTGGATATCGAATAAAGGTATAGTTGCCGCCAAGGTTGCGCTCATGGTTCTGTTTGAGGTAACCAGTATCCACCCTGAAAGTGGGTGTTTTTTCAGCAACAAAACAATTGAATCGGCTGTTACGGGTTGACCGGGTCAGTCGTAAAAACATTTGATGGCCATTGTATTCTTCGCCGTCGAAGTCCGATGTTAAACTATCGGCACCAAATTTTGAACCATTGATCTCTGTGGATAAAGAGGTGTCATTGGGTTCTTGTGTCATACTGGCAAATGCTTGCCAATTAATAAAAATATTTTGATTAAAATAATATACACCATCAGCCCCAATATTTGTCCCGCTTCCCGTTACATAACGACGATCTGTGATCACACCACCAATATAAGAACTGTTATCCAAAGAATGTTTCAATCGTAAAACATTGACAAGACTTTTTCCAGGAGCCACAATTTCGCTACCATTTTCAAAGGGCACAACAATTCCACTTTCTTCATCTAACGCGCTGATCATACCATAGTCTGTTTTTCCAACTCTGCCCAATATTTTTATTGCCAAACTGGGATCATTTATTGAGCGCGTATATACCGGCTTTATATTTGGCTGCCACTCATGACCGCCAGCACTAAAAAGATCGCTACCCTCATTAAAAAATGGACGTCGTTCGGGATATGATAGTGCAAAATTATTATTAACATCAAATTGTGTTACATCTGCCTCAATCTGACTGAAATCAGGATTAATAGCAATTTCAATAGTCGTTGTCTGACCTATTGGAATTTTTATACCTAGTGCTAAATCACTATTAAAATCATTTTCTTGAAAAACATTATTACTATCCAATTCTCCACTTTGTGTACCCACCATGCTAGGTAATAATTCAATCGAGCGACTTGACTTAATTCCACTGACACCTTTGAGATATCCAAACTGACAGAGATTACATGGATTATTTCGATCCATTCTAAATGAAGCCATTTTGCGCTTAAAATCATTGCGTGGAAGAGAGCGGAATACGGAAAATCGCCATGTTTGTTCTTCCTTATCAGGGAAACGGAGACTACTGAATGGTACGGCAACCTCTACCTGATAGCCTTCTTCAGTGATGATACCCGCGGATGAAAATATCATATCAAATGACTGATCTTCATTTGTGCCTACTGTTTGACTATCTCCCTGTATACCAAGTGCATTAACCTGGAATTCTACAGCTCTATTAGCATCACCATAGGTATCGATATAAAATCCAGCGTAATCGTCGTTATATATGCGGTCACGCTTGGAAATTTGTGCGCGAATATTTTTAGGATCATCATAGCACTTTATAGCAACGTAAAAATTTTTACTGTCATAGGTAACAAATGCTTCCGTTCTAACAATAGGAGGTATGTTTTCACCTGGCATTACCTCCAAAAAATTATTTATAACATTAGTAGACTGCCAACCCACGTCATCAAGATGACCATCGATCGTTATACTCCCCAAGGTTCGTGAAATATTAAAGACTGGAAGCTGATAGGGATCAGTTTCATTGGCACTGAGAATTGTGAATAACACAAAAAACAAGGATGTATTTCTTTTGTATATCGTCATTTGGGATTTGGCACGTAGATAGAGGTTAATGTATAAAAGTTGTCAGGAAATTAAACATTTCCTCCCTTGCCAACAAATTCATCCATGGATTTATTGACACCAAAGAAATCCAGAAAGGCATCCTGACCAGCAAATGGTAATAGTCGTAATGGAAATATTGTATAAATAAAGCGCGGCATGATTAATCTGCGCTTTTTCCTGGCAACCGCTTTGATGATGCGGTTAACAACATAATCCTTTTTCAAAATGGGTAATAAAAAACTGAAGCGCGTTTTGGCACCGGTGAACATTTCGGTATCAATGAAAAAAGGACATACGATAGTTGTCAATACGTTGCTGCCCATTTTTTTTAATTCCAATCGTAATGATTCGTCAAAGCCAACGGCAGCAAATTTACTACTGCAATAATCTGTCATTCGTGGAGTTGCGGCAAGTCCGCCTGCGGAAGCAATAGTTACAATATGACCAGAATCTCTTTCTATCATACCTGGGAGGAAACTTTTAACCAGCCAGAAATGGGCTAATATATTCACTTGAAAGGTCTTTTCGATCATTTCATCCTGGGCATCCAAAATATTTTTTCCAGTTACAATTCCGGCATTATTGATCAGGATATCTACTTCTCCTATCTGTTGTGATGTTGTGTAGATATTTTGACGGTTTGATAAATCACATATAAAAAATTTGGAATGTATATTTTTTTCAGCCATCTCATTTTTGAGCGATTCTAGCCCAAGTGCATCAATATCCAATAATAACATATTCCCACCGAGTTTTCCCATTTCCATGGCCATGAGCTTTCCAATGCCGCTGGCAGCACCGCTTATCAGAATATTTTTTCCGGAATAATAACTCATTCTTCCTTATTGAAATCCAGGGAGATTGAATTCACACAGTAGCGTTTTCCGGTCGGTTGGGGGCCATCATCAAACAAATGTCCTAAATGGGAATCACATTTGGCACATAAGATTTCAATCCGTGACATTCCCAAAGAGTTATCTTCTTTATAATTTATCTTACCCTCTGCGATGGCTGCACTAAAACTGGGCCAACCGCTGCCGGAATCGTATTTCGTTTCAGAACTGAACAGTTCATTTTCGCAGGCAGCGCATATATAGTTGCCGTCTTCCTTGTGATGATAATATTTGCCTGTAAACGCCTGTTCGGTGCCTTTTTTCCGCAGTATACGGTACTCTACCGGCGTCAGGCATGTTTGCCACTCTGCTGCGGATTTTTGGACTTTTTCAGTCATTATTCTCTCTCCTTTGCCGTTTTGGGCAATCAATATAACTGCCAAAACAAGCATTATGCACAGTTGCTTCATATAAATTCCTTTCAGGAATATGGTTTAGCAAAAAGAAGTTTCCAACTGTTCAGTTCTTACATAGTTTCCTACATAGTGATATAGTTACCATGAAGATTGTACTGCCCATCATCATACTGAATCTTACCATCTTTGCAGGTGAAGTTGATCAATACTTGGCCTGGAATCAGCTGCCCAATGATGAATCCCACTATTTGAATAAACTATTCAATACAGAAATTCAAGCAGCGTTGGATGAAATTAACAAAAATCACAATGACTGTTCCTGCGAAGAGGCTGCCGGTAAAATTTTAAAACATTTTGGTATAGGTCTAAATACGCGTTTGGAAAAGCAATTGAAAAATTCCACCGAAATTGATAAATACCCCAATGATGAAACGCATATTAGTGAACGCTATAAGAAGAGCATCTTCCGTAGAGAATTACCATTTAAGAATCTTGAGAAATACCAAGATTACAGTTTAGAGATACAAATTGATGAAATTATCAATATTGGCGGTATTTATATCGGTTTGGACAAATTAACCCATTTTACTGCATCGGGATATTTGTATTACAGGATATATAATTTAACGCTTGAGCAGTTAGAGTCTGAAGAAGCAGCTATGCAAATGGCTATATCAATGGGGATATTCGGAGAGAAAAATATTCTGGGTAAGATCCCATCTGGAGTATTCTCATATGCTGACCTGGAAAGTAATTTTCAGGGATTTCAGCTTGCTTTAGATTTATGCAAAGCAGGACCGACACATTTAAAACGTTCCGGGAGAGGATGGGAATTGGAAGGGGTTTTTGATTTACGAAATTATGTGAATCCCTTCTGGGATGAATCTTATAACCCCTCTTATTATTACGAAAACCAGAACTTAAGCCTTATGCCAAAATCCCAAGCGGTGTTGCAAAATATTCCCCACTATTGTTTAAAGTTTCAATCGGATCGAATTCAAGGTATTTTCGATTATTATGACAGCATGGCTAAACCAAGTTATTCCGTTAAATATTTACAACAACTCATTGAAAAAGGAGAACTGCCGGATCCAAGTCCTTTTTATATTCAAACGATCTGCGAAGAGTAAAACATGCTGTATTTTTTGATCAAATTAATGGCTATTACGGCCATTAGAACTTTTTTCAATAAAATTTCTGCAGAGAATGTGGATTATATTGAAAAAGATGTACCCATCATCTTCACTGCCAATCATCCCAACACGATAATGGATCCAATGATCATTGGGTATACATGTAAAAGAAAACTGCATTTTTTTGCTAAAAGTACCCTTTTCAATAATATGATTGCAGGATGGTTTTTACGCCGGATCCAAATTGTACCTGTTTATCGTAAGGTGGATGATCCCAGTAAAATGGATCAAAATAAAGAGACATTTTCTAAAGGGTATGAGATTCTTAAACATAATAAAGCTTTCCTTATTTTTCCTGAAGGCATTTCCACTGGTGACCGCATATTGAGTCAGATCAAAACAGGAGCCGCGCGCATTGGGTTTGGTGCTGAAGCTGAAAATGATTGGCAGTTAGGTGTGCAGATCATCCCTGTAGGCTTAAATTATACAAACGCTATAAAATTTCGCAGCGATGTTTCTACACGGTTTGGTCAACCAATACAATTAACTGATTTTCGGGACGTATATGAGCGGGATAAAAAAGAAGCTGTACATCTAGTAACTGAACAGATTAAAATAGCATTATCAAAACTCACCATCAATCTTAAAGACTTAGAAATGCAGGTGATCGTTGAAGCACTGGAAAGAATTTACAAACAAGAATTGGCTGTTGATCTGGGTTTAGAAACTGATAACAAGGCTGATGATTTTTCTGTGACCAAAGGGCTTATCAATGCGGTGGAATGGTATTATGAAAATGAACCGTTGAAAGTAAATGAATTTAATGGGAAGCTGAACCTCTATCAGCGGCTTCTCAATCGTTTGCAGATTAAGGATGAATTTTTGGATCCTGCAAGTAGCAGGGTTACTTTTTGGGAAAGAACAAAAGCAATTTCATACATAATAATTATGTTCCCTATTTATCTTTATGGACTGATCAATAATGTGATTCCCTATAAATTACCCCGCTGGTATGCCCGTCATTTTGTACAACACAAAGCAGAAGTTGCCCCATGGAAAATGTTGTCTGGAACCATTATTTTTTTAATTTATTATCCCATTGAAATCATCATTTTTGCATCTCTCACTGGTAGTTTCATTTGGACCTTCATTTATGCACTATCGTTGATCCCCAGTGGCAATTTTGTTCTTCAGTACATCAATCGTGTTCGCGATTATCGCCAACATCTGCGCTTTATATCTGTTTTTTATAAGAAACGAACTTTGATCTATGAATTGATCAAACAGCGAACAGAGATAATAGATTTATTAAATTCGTACAAAATTGAATATATGAATACAATGGGATTAAATCCTGAAAAATAAATCTCCATTTTCAGATATCCTTCCTAGCCTTATTGCCGGTTCAGTTAACGGTATCATATGTATTATTTCAGCTATGGCATTGAGTGCCCTGGTTTTTATTGGACCACTTACTCCCTATTTACCCCAAGGAATCGGCATTCTATTAGTAGCGTCTTTGATTTATGCATTATTTTCGGCATTTGCTTCAAAGAATCCAGTGGTTTTGATCGCCCCGCAAGATATTCCCATTGCCATCCTTGCACTTATGGCAGCAACAATCATTGGTTCAGCAGGTTCAGATTGGACAGGCCAGCAATTATTTGAATACATGTTCGTGGCAATTGGTGTTACGTCAGTATTAGTCGGTGTATTTTTCTTTATCCTGGGTCAATTCAAATTGGGCAAACTAGTGCGCTTTATCCCCTTTCCTGTTGTAGGTGGATTCCTAGCTGGGACTGGATGGCTTATTGTTCAATTTTCATTCAGTATGATGACAGAGCTCGATCTCATTTTTTCTAATCTTGCAGCTCTAGTAGATCCAGCTATGCTCATCAAATGGTGGCCGGGTGTATTGTTTGGCGTGGTACTGTTGGTTGCGAACCGCTACATCAGTCACTATTTGCTTTTACCCGGAATTCTTCTTATTGGTATTGCAGTCTTTTATGGTTCTGCATTTTTAAATGGATCAACGTTTGCAAGTCTGGAAAATGGAGGATATTTATTGGGTCCATTTCCGGAGGGCGGATTGTTTCCCGGACTGCCAATAGCTTATTTAAACTCGTTCCAGTGGAATTTGTATTTTGCGCAATTCCCAACCATTGGCACCATGCTGATATTAAATGCTATTTCTCTTCTTTTCAATTATAGCGGTTTAGAGCTCATCATTAAGGATGATGTGGATCTTGACCGAGAATTGAAAATAAATGGCTTAAGTAACATCCTGGCTGGTTTGGGTGGTGGATCTGCTGGTTATATGAGCTTGAGCGAATCCACCATGAATTATAATATGGGTGTGAAATCAAAATTAAGCAATCTAATCGTGGCGGGAATTTGTGTACTTACATTAATCTTTGGTGCCAAGATTTTGTCAGTTTTTCCAAAGGTCATTCTGGGAGGATTGATATTCAACCTGGGTCTATTGTTCTTAACAGATTGGCTTTATGATACATGGCATCGAATCTCAAAAGCTGATTATTTCATCATCGTACTGATCCTTGTTGTTATTGGAGCAGTTGGCTTTCTGGAAGGGATTTTCATTGGGCTTATTTTATCTGTGATATTATTTGTGATTAATTATTCCAAAGTAGAAGTGATCAAATATGAACTTTCAGGAAAAACCTACCACAGCAATGTAGAACGATCAGAACAACTTAAGGAGTTTATGCATGATAAAGGTGATCAGATCTTCATCCTGCCGCTCCAAGGATTCATCTTCTTTGGTACATCAAATCGTCTTTTAGAACGGGTACAAGAAAGACTCGATAATACAGTCCAATCTGATCTTAAATATTTGATCTTCAATTTTGGTCAGGTAACCGGCATAGACTCTTCAACAATAAACAGTTTTAACAAATTACGTATCATGGCAGAGAATAATGTTTTTAAAGTCCTCTTTTGTTCATTGAATGATGAAATGAAACATCAATTTTCTGTTGAAGGTTTATTGCCAGACCCGGACAATATTTTTCAATCATTTAATGATCTTGATTACGGGCTTGAATGGTGTGAAGATCAGATCATCCATGATCTGTTGAGTAACGAAGAACTGGCCATTAATAGTGGTGAAAAGGATTTTTTCAAAACGCGATTCGCAGATCTGATCGAATATTTTGAGCATAGGGAAATTTCTAAAGACATCACAATCATTGAACAGGAAAAAGATCCTGGTGGTATCTATTTTCTTGAATCAGGGCGTATCACAGTTCAGCTTGACACCGGAACAGGCGATAATATTCGTCTAAAATCCATGGGCCCTGGAACGGTTGTAGGTGAAGTAAGCCTGTATCTTGGATCAAAAGCATCCGCATCAGTTATTACAGATGAGGATTGTAAAATCTACTTCTTATCCAAAGACAATTTTAAAAAACTCAATATGGAAGCACCGGAAAAAGCAGCCGAACTCCATACATATATTGTAAAATTACTAAGTGATCGCCTGGCAAAATCCAATGCAACAATTAAAGCATTAATGAGATAAATGTTATCTATATCTGATTATTATTAAAAGATTAATACCATCATGTCAAACTTTATTTATTTAGTTTTAGTTATAGTTTTCATTATTGTCGCTACAACACGATTAAAGATCCATCCTTTCTTAACACTTCTTGTGGCATCTTTAGCAATGGGGTTTCTGGGAGGACTGGACTCTACAACTATCATTAATAATTTGACTGAAGGATTTGGAGAAACGCTCAAAAGCATTGGTATCGTTATTGCTTTGGGAACGATCATCGGGATCTTCCTGGAACGAAGTGGTGGAGCAAATGCTATTGCAGAATCTTTTTTAAAATTATTTGGTCAGGGTAAATCTCCTATAACAATGAGTTTAACCGGATTTATCGTGTCTATTCCTGTATTTTGTGATTCCGGTTTTATTATACTTTCAACACTAAATCGGGCACTGAATAAACGCACTGGTATCTCTCTTGCAGTATTGAGTATCGCATTAGCAACTGGACTATATACAACCCATGTATTTGTTCCTCCAACACCGGGGCCGCTTGCTGCTGCTTCAATAATTGGAGCAGATGTAGGTTTGGTCTTGATGCTGGGTATTTTTGTTTCAATACCCGTAGCAATTGTTGGTTTGCTATGGGCTAGATTTTATTGTTCTAAATTTACAATTAATGTTGAAACGAGTGAGGTTCATACTGTTGATGAAAGTTCATTACCATCAGTGTATCAGGCATTACTTCCAATAATAATACCCATCATACTTATCAGCATAAAGTCTGTGATTGAGCATCCCGCTATTTCACTAGATGAAGGTATGTTTAGATCATCTATTGTTTTTATGGGTCATCCCGTAGTTGCATTAATGATTGGCGTCACATTAACCTTGATTAATACTCCAGTTCCATCATCAATAGAACGATTTAAATGGGTTTCTGATGGACTATTAAACTGCGGTTCAATCATCTTGATCACGGGGACGGGTGGAGCTTTTGGTCATATCTTAAGAGCGACGGATTTTAGTGATAGTATTGGTCAATACTTGATCGATTGGGATATAGGTATTGTGCTTCCTTTTTTAATCGCAGCTTTTTTGAAAACGGCTCAAGGCTCATCAACTGTAGCTATCATTACAACTGCCGCAATGATAGTTCCATTGCTTGATCCGATGGGCTTTACAAGTCCCTTGGCTAAATCTCTTGTGGTATTATCAATCGGAAGTGGCGCAATGACCGTTTCTCATTTGAATGATAGTTATTTTTGGGTAGTGTCACAATTTTCAAATATGGATACAGCTACTGCGCTTCGCTGCCACACGCTTGCTACATTATTTCAGGGATTGGCAGGAATAATTGTGATAAGTATTCTATCTTTTATTTTATTGTAGACATTTATAATTGAAGACAAAATGAATACTGCAGAATTTCACCAATTTCGTTTTGGACTATTTTCCCCTCATAGTTTTTTACAGTCCAAGTAATACATATTTGATCTCCACCATCATCTAAAACATCCATAATTCCATACTGGCCTCTTATTCCACTCCTACCATGGGAATAGGGACCTCCTTTAAGGCTTGGTGTTCTATCTAGAGGACCAGCGTGAAAAACAGGTATGGGGGCTCCTCCTCCAGAAGCATAATCACTATTGGTACCATCATCAATTGCACTCATATGAGCATCACCACTAACAATACAAATAGCTATATCATTTTCTTTGATGAAGTTGGCAATATTTTCCCTTTCTTCAGGATACCATCCCCAATTATCATGATCATCACATTCATAACCTTCTTCAGTAAAAATTGTATTTTCATCATCACAATTGAACCAGCTTAAATCTGGTGTACTGATAAATGGAAAACTTGAAAGCCAAACTACTGCTTGATTTTTCCTCTTTGCATCTAGTAATTCATTCTTAAACCATTGCAAATGATCAGGAGTACCAAAATTGCTCCCGGCCATGATTTTTTCGCAATCAGATGCATCTTGCGTTTCACAATCACCAATAAAGAGGGGCCTTATTTTCTCAGAACGTAGATCCGACAAAATAAATTTTAATCTTCCAATATTGAATGATTGTGAAATAAGCGTGTCACCTTGCCCAAAAGAAAGTGTGTAGTGCGGAACGTAGGACTGATATGCTTGCCGCGCTTCACTTTGGCAGGCAATATCTCCATCTTGATTGGGTGATAGGCCGGAACTGTTATTCGGACCATAATCATGGTCGTCCCACATATAAGCTATAGGTGTACTCTGATATAATTTTGATTGTTTCTTTGATCCTAAAACCGATCTATAGTGTGCTAAAAAATTTTGTTCACAATCTTTATAAATATTTCCATAATGGAAATCACCCAACATTAAATAAAATAATGATTCCTCTTCCCTGATCCTATCGAAGACAGGGTTGTTTGATCCAGTTGTTGCACATGTTGCTAATGTAACTTTAAATGAAAATGGTACATCGGATGGTGTTTTGAATCGTCCCATCAAATCTTTATCTTTTTTAATTATTCCATTTACACTAAATCTATAATAATAATCTGTATTCGGATTAAGATCATCAAGTGCGATTTTCGAAAAATAATTTAACTCCGTATCTGTATTAACAGTTTTGGAGAATTTTGTTCGTTTTCTAAACCTTGAATCATCGCTGTATTGAATTTTTACTTTTGCCTCAGAGCTTGTAGCAAAAACAATAGTGGTGCTGTTATCAGAAATTGCACCAGACCAATAATATTCAATATCCTGACTAAAACTGAATCTGGATATAATTATGGTAACAAATAATAGATACTTGTAAAAAGATAATGTCATTAATCAATCCAGCAATTTTTCAAAAGGTTTTATATAGGTAAAACCATCATATGGATTTTCATTTGGATGTCTAATGGTCCAAATATTGTTGCCCCTGCAGCACCAGTAATCATGTTGGTTGCCCCTGGTCCAATAGATGAGGTGCAGGCAAATGTTTTTAAGCGTCTGTTTTGTTTAGCATAGGCAGCGGCAACATGAACCATGGCCTGTTCATTGCGGGGTAAGAAATGTTTTAATTCACCGTCTTGCTCAAGTGCTTGTCCAATCCCAGCAACATTGCCATGTCCAAAAATTCCCCACACTCCAGAAAAAAAAGCATTTTTTTTATCATCCCTTTCAACAAATTGGTTTTTCAAAAATCGAACCAGGGCCTGGGACATGGTTAATTTCATATCAAAAATATATTAAACTAGTATTTACGTAAATCCCAGTTGGGATTTATATCCAATGAAGGATTGAA